>Ga0315280_10004170_pt1 | contig 21585 bp, 15 predicted proteins | sample YL17G06_40_MG_FD_203697 | JGI IMG/M metagenome (GOLD analysis project Ga0315280, IMG submission 203697) | Sediment microbial communities from Yellowstone Lake, YNP, Wyoming, USA - YL17G06_40 | ecosystem: Environmental > Aquatic > Freshwater > Lake > Sediment | place: USA: Wyoming | collected...
AAGTCAGGAACTTCGGGAAAAACTAGGTCAAGAAGCAAAAGAAAAGGTCAAAGAAAATTTCCTACTTCCCCACAAAGTCTTAAAGTGGCTTTTAATCTTCCATGATCTTGCCCTTGAAGCCCAAAGGCAAAGAGCTGTGCGGCAGACGGCAAGAAGTATTTTTAAATAATTCATTTTTGCCTTCTTCTCTGTTAGAATAAACTTGCAATGATTTCAAGACAAAGAGTTGCTGTTTTCTTGGACGTTCAGAATCTTTATCATTCGGCTCGCGCTTTATATGAAGCAAGGGTTAATTTTGCCGAGCTTCTCAGGGCTTCAGTTGGTGATCGTCAATTAGTCCGGGCGCTTGCTTATGCTGTTTCAGGCGGCGTGCCAGAAGAGAAAGGTTTTTTTGACGCCCTTCGTAAAATGGGTATCGATATTAAGACTAAGGAGTTGCAGACTTTTGCCTCAGGCAAGCAAAAGGGAAATATGGACATGGAGATTGCAATCGATGCAATGTCGATGGCCCCAAAATTAGATGCTGTGATTTTGGGTTCTGGCGACGGAGATTTTGCCGTTTTGGCAAGTTATTTAAAGAGTCAGGGTTGTAAGGTTGAAGTTTGTGCATTCGGTCGCTCAACTTCACAAAAGTTAATTGAAGCAGCTGATGTGTTTTTAGATTTAGATTCAGATCCCCAGAAATTTCTCATCGTGCCAAAGAGGAGATTCACCAGTCGCCAGCCTTCGTCCCGAGCTCAGGCCGAGGGGAAGCCAGAGACCAGTTAATGGGAAAAGACTACTAGAAACTTTGTATGGCAAACCTTGACGATATCTCTTCGATAAAAAAACTTGACTCCAAAAATCTTTCCGGCTCGATTTTGGCTTTATCCGATCAGGCAGGGCAGGTATGGAGCGAAAGAGAGAAAATCGCAATTCCTAGCGCTTATTATGGCGTTTCAAATATAGTTGTTGCTGGGATGGGCGGTTCAGCGCTAGGGCCTGAAATCACAAAGACCCTTTTTGCCAAAAAGATTAAGGTTCCATTTACCATCGTCCGCGATTATTCCTTGCCTTCTTTTGTTGACAAGAATACCCTTCTTATCCTCTCCAGTTATTCAGGCGACACAGAAGAGACTTTGGTGCAAGGTGTGGAGGGTTTGAAAAGAGGAGCAAAGATTGTAGGTATTGCAGCTGGTGGCAAATTAGAAGAGTTTTTGAAAGTAAATGGGCTACCTGGCTATATTTTTCAGCCTCGCTTTAACCCTTGTGGTCAACCAAGAATGGGACTTGGTTATTCTATCGCTGGCATTTTGGCAATTCTTGCCAGGGCAAAACTCCTTGAAATTTCTGATTCCGAAATAGAGTTAGCCATTGCTGCAATCAAAAAGGCAAACGAGAGATATAATTTTAAAGTCAAAAAAAGCACAAATCTGGCCAAAAAAGTAGCGGAAGAGGCAAGAGACAGGATTCCAGTTTTGGTTGGGGCAGAGTTTTTGGCCGGTAATATCCATGCAATAGCCAATCAAATCAATGAGAATGCCAAAACAATCTCTTTCTGGTTCTTGTTACCCGAACTTAACCACCATCTTCTTGAAGGTTTGGCTAATCCAAAATCAAACGCCAAAAATCTTTTATTTCTATTTTTAAATTCAAATTTATACAACCTTAAGATTCGAAAGAGAGTAGAAGTAACAAAGGAAGTTGTTGGCAAAAATGGAGTTGAGGTTTTGGAATTTAAACCAGAATCTGGTTCAAAAATAGAGCAATCTTTTGAAGTTTTAATCTTTGGTTCCTGGCTCTCCTTTTATCTGGCAATTCTAAACGGTGTCGATCCTGCACAAATTCCTTGGGTAGATTATCTTAAAGAAAGACTCAGATAATCCAAAATTATTTGATATCTCTCGTGGATCTCTTACACTGTCGAATGTGAACAACAAATATCTCCAAAAATAGAGATAACATTGCTGCCTAAATAAAAAGAAAAAAAGAAAACTGCCTATTTTTGTGGTTAATTAAAGGATTTTTTATGAAGTTTTTAAATAATAATTAAGGTGATAGAAAATCTTTTCTAAAATTTCTCCCGAAATCTTTAAAAAAGGGAAGTTGTTGCTCTCCACTTAGAACTTGATCTCGGAAGAGAAATTTTGGTCAATTCCCGGATTCTTTAAATTTAGCTTCAGGACCATTTTAAAACCTCACGAAAGCCATTTTTATCTGTGATGTAGTATCTAAGGGCCATTTATAATTTAAATTGACAATTTTTATTTTGGCGTGTTAGAACAACATCAAGTTTATGATAGAACCGATAGTTTTGATAATGTTTTGGACCACATGCCCAGTTTCCTAGACCTATAACATGAAAATGAACCTAAAACTAGCCTCTAACTCCTAATCACCACCTACTAATCTCTAATCACTAGCCACTAAAACGCCCTCTTGACAAGTTAGTATTCATTAATGGTAACATCAAATTAGACCACAATTTTCTTCTTAGAGCTCTTTTTTGAGGTGAAGACGAAAGAAGCGACTTAGGGTAGCTGGTTTCCCAAAAAGGGATGCCAGGGCAGAAAAAATTTACATCAAGTCAAAAATTAACTCTTCTTAAAAAATACCTTGATCAAAAAGCTTCAATTTCCTTAATTTGCCGAGAAGCCCAAATTTCCCGCAAGACTTTCTACCAGTGGCTAAAAAAATATAGGGAAAAGCCAGAACTTGGCTACTATGCCCTCAAAGTCAGACGGCCAAGAGGAAACAAACACTGGCGTGCGATCTCCCAGGAATATCAAAAATTAATTTTGGAAATCGTCTGTAAAAACCCCCAGCTTTCTGTTAGAAAGGTCGTTGAAAGATTACCAGAGACAAAAACAGGAAAGCCTATTGTTTCTCGCTTCGGTGTTCAGAGATTTTTAGAAAGAAAGCAATTAAATACCTATGAAAAACGGAAGGAATTCGCCCAATCTCTGCGACTGGTAAAGAGGTTGCCGGCAACAAAAAGACTTTCGGCGGTTGAAAGAGTTTTGAGGGGAGAACAAGTAATAAAGATTTGCCCAGAGTATGGGATTTCAAGAAAAACTTTTTATAAATGGTTGAAAAGGTATCTTGCTTCAACTCCCGAAAGAGTAATTGAGAATCTTGCCGATCAGAATCCGAACGGCCTCAAACACTGGAAAGCAATCCCTCAAGAGGTTAAGGATCAGGTAATCGATATTGTCAGTCAGCATCCTGAACTATCAATTCACAAACTATTTGCTTTTCTACCAAAGGCAGAAGGGAAAACGCTTGTTGGATATTATGGCTTGCAGAAAATTTTGGAAAAAGAAGGATTAAACACCTTTGAAAGGCGACTTGAGTTTGCAAGAAGAAGGCAAGCAGAGATTGCCCCACCATTTGTTCCAGCTCCACCACCCGAAATTGCGCCAAAGAAACTGCGTTTTCTTTTGGCTCCTTTTGCTACCATTCCTAAATGGATAGTCAGAACACCAGCAACCTGGCCGATTGCCCTGCCTTTTCTTCTTTTTGTCGCCTACATTTTAGAATTTGACAAGTTTTTTAGGCCGGCGATGTTTTTCCCAACAATCGCCCTATCCTTTGGCCTTTTCTTCTTTTTATATTCTCTCAAGTACTACATTTCTTTGGTTATGGTTTTGACATTCCCAGGTCAAGGAGAGGATGCTCAAAATGAGAAAGAAGGCCAGAACAGAAAGATTGGCAGGATAGGAAGCATTTTTGCCAAGATCTTTGGTCCAACTCAATCAAAAGTCTTGGCAATGCAAGAGAATTTAGACCAGGTAAAACTTGAAAGACATCCTTTTATTTCCATTCACCTTCCTTTCTATAACGAGAAAAGAGTAGCAGAAAGAATCCTTAAGGCCGTAACGAGCCTCGAATACCCAAATTTTGAAGTAATTGTTCTTGATGACTCAACTGATGAGACAACAGAAATTTGCCAAAAGTTTGCCCAAGATGACTCAAGGATAAGGCTTATTCACCGAGATACAAGGGAAGGATTTAAGGGCGGGGCTTTGCAATTGGCTTTGCAGCAAATGAATCCAAAAACAGAGTATGTCTGCGTTTTTGATGCAGATTTTATTCCTTTTCCTGATACCCTGGAACAGTTTGTTAGGACTTTCCAGGTTGTAGCTGGGGGATTGGATCAAGTTAAAGATTCAAATGTGGCTGTTGTTCAAGGTTATCAGTGGCATGTTTTGAACAAGTCAGAAAATTGGATAACAAGGGGGGTAAGGACAGAATATGCGGGTTCTTATGTTGTTGAAAGGGCAGGAATCGAATTATATGGTGGTTTGAAAATGATTGCCGGTTCTGTTTTTTGCATCAGAGCCGATGTTTTGCGCCAGTTTGGTTGGGGGACTTCGATCACTGAGGATTTTCAGTTGACCCTTCGACTATACGCTCAGGGCTTTAAAGTTGCCTACACGCCATATATTCAAACTCCCTCTGAGTGCGTTTCAACAATAAGAAGACTTATAAGACAAAGAATGAGATGGGCAGAGGGCCATACATTCAATGTCAGAAAAATGTGGGCCAAACTTTTTGCCTCACCCAATTTAACAGGCAGGGAAAAATTTGAGTTTCTCTACCTTGCACCATACTATCTTCAGGCTGCCTTTTTCTTGATTGGAACTTGCGCCTGGTTTTTCTCAGAAGTTGTGGTTAAAACTAGGCTGCCATTTTGGACAGCAACTTTTGGCTGGAGTTTGGTCTTTGTTAATTTCTTATCTCTTCCTTTAATGAACTTGGTTGGGCTTTTTCTGGAAGAATCAGAGGAAAGGGATTATTTAGGGATTGCTTCATTTATCATTTTATCTTATATTGTCGTTCCCTTTCAGGCCTACGCTGCTTGCAAGGCTTTGTTTGAGAAAGAAGAGGGGCCTTGGTTTAGGACGCCAAAGACAGGAATTATTACTGATATTATCGGCAAGGCAAGATTTTATCGCTGGTTTGAGAAACTTAAGATTTGGCCTGTTCGGCCTGCAGCCGAAGTGCGAATGGAAACGAATGATAAGCTAATTCAAGCTAATGAGCGAATATTCGCGCATTCGCATCAATTCGCTACCAATTCGCTAGAATTCGCGTCAATATCTTCTTTTAATTTCCTTTCTGGCTATAAGATTAGGCCAAAAAGAATTCCGATTGTGGCAAGAGGAGTTCTTGCTGGTCTTTTGGTTGCAGTTATGTTTGTTAATTATCTTGCTTTTTTTACTCCGACAACAAAAGCCTCTGCAAATACTCCCAAACTTGAACAGCAGATAAATATCATTGACCAAGAATATTTAACTACTGGCACCACCTATGCACCAACTGACAATTCTTTAGGCTTGGTCAACTGGAACTCGACTAAATATGATGGGACTTTGACTGCTTATTTTGAGGCAGTAGTACAAGGGAATCTCGCGAATAATGGATATTATACAGACATCTACTGCTTCTCCTCAACAGACTGCAAGATTGCATATCAAGATTCGGACAACAAAGATCTCAAATTCATCCAATGCACCGCTGCCGACTGCTCCTCCAAATCCGCCGTTCAAATACTTGATTCAACAGGTGATGTTGGATACTACAACTCCATTTACTGTACCTCTTCAACTGACTGCAAGATTTCTTATTGGGATGGTACTAACAGCGATCTTAAATTCATCCAATGCACCGCGGCTGACTGTTCAACCCGCTCAACTGCCCAGACTCTTGACTCAACAGGCAATGTCGGCTACTACACCTCAATCTACTGCTCCTCCTCCACCGACTGTAAGATCTCTTATATTGATTCTAGTAATTATGCCCTCAAATTCGTCCAATGCACAAACGCCGACTGTTCCTCCCACGCCGCTGCTCAGAGTATAGATACAAACATTGGTAGTTATATGAGTTGGGAGGATACCGCAATCTCCTGCACCTCCTCCACCGACTGCAAGGTAGTCTATTTTGATTTAAATACTTTTCATCCCAGATTCATCCGATGCACCACTGCCGACTGCTCCTCCCATACCGCTCCTCAGGACGTAGATACAGAGTCTTCGAATGCTTACCTGTACCTCGACCTCTCCTGTGTCTCCTCCACCGACTGCAAGGTAGTATATTACTGGGGTGGCGGTACTCTGAGATTTACTCAATGCACCAATGCCGACTGTTCCTCCCACGCCGCTGCCCAGAGCCTAACGGGTGGTGGTCAGATGTCTATCTACTGCTCTTCTTCTACCGACTGCAAAATCGCGTATGAGGCAGGCAGTCGCCTCTACGTCATCCAATGCACAAACGCCGACTGTTCCTCCCACGCCGCTGCCCACTCGCCTGATGATTCAGGAAATAGTGTCGGATACCATAACTCCATCTACTGCACCTCCTCCACCGACTGCAAGATAGCTTATTTTGATCAGAGCTATTATGATCCCAAATTCGTCCAATGCACCACTGCCGACTGCTCCTCTCATTCCACTGCAGTGAGCCTTGATCCGGATAGTTATGCCACAGCCGGACTTTTTACTTCAGGGGGCACTCAGGTTACTTGTGGTGGCTCGCCTGTCGAGGTCGCAGACAGAAGCGGGAATTACGTCAGAGTAAGGACTAGCTGTAACCTCTCTGGCATGGCGGCTGGAAATTATACGGTAAGACTTAAAGGGACGGTTTCTGGTTCAACAAACAAACTGAGAACAGCAAGACTGTATATTTATCAATCTAAGGCGACATTTTTGACCAAAACCGTAACCCAAATTGAAGTAGGAAACGGACAAGGTTTTTCCAATACAGACTACTCGGCTAGTTTACTATCTAGAAAAGATTATTGTTTTGACTCATCAGATACCGGTACAGCCTGTTCTGATACTACAGGGTCAGAATGGAGCCCTACTCCCACGGCCTATTTTGAAGCCAGTTTAGTCAATAATACTGCAGGACAGACTACATATGCTAGACTTTACAATATTACGGACACCGAAGCTGTCACTAACGGAACGGCACAAGTCGTAGGAACGACATGGGCGCTAAATAGAAATGCAAGCGCAATGACCATCGGTACTTCTGCGGGTAATCTTAAACCGGGCAGACAATATGCCGTTCAAGTTATGGTTTCAGGGGGAACAGGAACCATAGCCAATGCCAAAATTATCTTTGAACAGTCAAATGCGGTAACTGGTATTTCGGATTTGGAGACGGTCCAGCAATATAATAATACACAAGTTTTTACTCTAGTCGATTATACCAATAATAATTACCCTAATCAGTTTACTTCAACTAACTTTTATGGTAATAGCATAACTTATTATTATGAAGCTACTTTGTATGGTGTGGTTGGCAAAAGTGGTACTGGTACTGCTAAATCTCGGATGCATGCTTCCGGGCAAGACTTAGGTGAAGTAACTACAACCAGTATTAGCTTTCAGAGGCAACGATCTACAGCAATTACACCAACCACTGCTGAGTTTGACAGCCAAATTGGATGTGCGTCATGTTCCAGCTGGACTGCTTATTCAACTAACGGATGGTTGATAATCCAAATCTCCCAGCTCGGAGTGCCCGAGGCCTTGATTTTTGTCCTGCCGTTGGCCTTGGTTTTGCCTTTTGTTGTTCGTTGGTACAAATTCCGAAAGATTAAAAAATTAGCGTTTGTTGTCTTGGAGGAAAAGAGTGGATAGAGATAATTTTTCCAGAAAAGCACTTTTTGGCTTTGGTTCGCCGTTTTCGACAGTCTTTATTTTTGCCGCTCTTCTTTTAATTATCCTTCCCTTTGTTTCCTCAGTAAGTGATATTTTAACAAGATCAGTGGAAAGGTCAGGAGCCTTTTTCTTTTTAGACAAATATGTTGTACCTTATGAGGCAAGGATGTTTGCTGGAGTTTTAGCTCGCTTTCCAGTTTCAGTTGAGGCAACACCTGAAGGCATTTGGTTAAACGGAACTTTTATAAAAGTCCTCTGGAATTGTGTTGGCTGGCAGGCAGCAATTTTTTTGGTTGCCACATTTCTTTCAGGATTCCGTGGCAACTTTACCAAAACTTCTTTGATTGAAGCGGTAATCATTGGCGTTTTGGGAACTTATTTGGTTAACCTCTTGCGTTTCTTGATTGTTGGAGCATTTTCAATCTTTTTCGGCAGGGGAGCAACCCTTATCTTTCACGACTGGTTTTCTTTGATTTTCGTTTTGATTTGGTTTTTCTTCTTCTGGTGGTTTTGCTATTCCTTCGTTTTGGAGACGAAGGATGCGAATTAGATGCGAATGGAAATTGTGCGAATTAATACTAATGCATTAAAATGGCTGAATTAATCTATCCCGAGTTAAGTTACACCATTGTAGGAATTTTGTTCAAAGTACACTCGAAACTTGGTGGAAAGTATCAAGAAAAGTACTACCAAAGAGCAGTTGAAATAGCCTTAAAAGAAGTAGGTCTGTCGTTTGAGAAAGAAATTGCTGTTGACCTTTCATTTGAAGGTAAAAAGATTGGTAAATATTTTTTAGACTTTTTGATTGATGACAAAATCGTTCTTGAACTTAAAGCTACACCAAGGTTTAACCGCCAAGATTTTCGTCAGGTTTCAGCATACCTTAAGGCGAAGAACTTGAAGCTTGGGATCTTAGCAAATTTTAGGGGAGACAAACTTCAGTACAAGCGAATTTTGAATAGTGGGGTAAAGGTGTAGTGTGAATATTCGTATCTATTCGCAGAATTTGAATTTGTGGTTTATTCGCATTTAAGGTGATGAAATTTTTAAAGAGAGTTTTACTAGCTAATCTCGCCGTAATTTTGGCAATTGTGGTAAGTCTAACCATCTTTTCATTAACACCTTGGGGGCGGGTTTTTGGGAAAACGGCCTTGCTTTTACCTGAGGTTTGGCCAAATGCCCCCGTGCATCTCTTGAATTTATTTACAAAAGCACCAATTGTTGAGGAGATAGAAATTTCTTCCGGTCAGGAAAAAAATAAGGTTTATGTCTATCGTCCTAATGACTTGAGACGACATCCGGCGATTATTTTAACAATGAGCGGCGTACTACCGACTTCAGATACGATTATTAATTACGCAAAAAGTTTTGCAAGAGTGGGTTTTGTGATAGTTGTTCCGGACTTTCCGGAAATCTCGATTGTCGAGAAGGTTAGTTTAAAAACCGAGCAGGTCGACCGTCTGATTAACATTTTTCAATCAATATCGCAGAAAGAGTTCGTTAATCCCCAAAAAATCGGTTTTATGGGAGCCTGTGGTGGAGGCTCTCTCTCCTTAGTTGCTGCAGAAGATCCTCTGGTTTCTTCTCAAGTCAATTTTGTCATTGCTATATCGCCCTATTTTGACGCCCAAACTACTTATGAACAAATTTATCGTAAGATCATCAAAGAAGATAGTAATATCCAGTCTTGGAATCCTAATCCGGCTACTGTTTTGACCACTGACAGGTTGCTCATCACTACCTTGGCCAGGGAAGAGGAGAGGCGAACTTTGGAAAAATTTATCGAAGAGGGGAAAAAAGAAAAGCCAAGCGGGCTCTCCCCAGACGGTGAAAAGATTTACAATTTCATAACTAATTCAGATTCGGAGAGATTTTTTCAATTTTGGAATGATTTTCCAGGAGAAACTAAAAAAGTTTTAGCCGAGCTTTCGCCAAGTACTAGAATTGAAAATCTTAAAGCCCGCATCTTTATCCTGAGTGATAATAGAGATACTTACATCCCTCATACGGAAAGTCAAGCACTAGCCAGAAGTTTATCTGCTTCTCAACGAAACTATATTGAGCTTGACCTTCTTGAACATTCTCAATTGATGAGAAAACTCCCTCGGTTAAAGACCGTGATTGAGCTTGCGAAACTTTCATCTTTTGTATTTAAAATTCTTGCTAGAATTAGTTAATTTTGATATAAATATTTCTCTTCGAAAAATGAAAGAGATATTAACTTCGCTAGATGAGGAATTTTTAAAAGCTATTAAGTCCTTAGATCAGAAAACTTTGGACAAAATGCTTGGAAACGCTCAATGGCTTAATTGCCAATTTGGATTCGGTAGTGGATTCAAAACCAACAAAGCTCGTTGGTGGGCTCGAAAATGGCTGACAGATTTTGGAGGAGGAGAAAAGACTTCTTTTGCCCTTTATTCTCCAAGACTACTTGAGGGGTTTGAAATTCAGGTATCTGGTGAGAATTATTTGGAGAGTGGGCCAGCAATATTTGTCACGAATCATCCACCAGGCCCAATTGGTGGTTACTGGGTTTGTTTTGCTTTAAATTGGGTGGTTGAAAGTAGACTTCAGAAAGGACCTAGTCCTTATTGGTTGACCACAGATTATTCTACCCACCCAATTTTTAGAAATAGATCGCTCTCTTTGCTACGAAAAAAAGTATCTCATATTTGGGCTGAGCCGGGCGAAGTCTTCATCCTGCCTTTTGATCTTGAGGAAAGAAAAAAAATCATTGATCAGGCGAGTGATCATCTTTCGCAAGGAGGAAGAGTAGCAGTTACAATCGAGGGTCCTGCTGGGAAACAATTGTCGCGAGCGCGGCCTGGTGTTGGTAGAATTCTTGCTCAACTCACTCAAAAGCAAGGACTTCCAATTTATCCGGTTGGCTTGTGGCGTGAGGGGGACAACTTGAATCTTCGTTTTGGTCCCACTTTTGACATCAAAAGCCTATCTGATCCGCAAAAGATCGCTTTTAGAGCGGCTCTCAATATCGCTAGGCTTTTGCCTGAAGAGAGAAGGGGATTTTATAAAGGGTTGGCACGATAGGTTTAAATTATCTAATATTGACTTCTTTTTTGACCTCCAAGATTCCATCTGCAAAAAGATATTGAATTTTCCATTCATAAATATCAGGCGATGGGGGATTCGTGATTATGTTTGAGAAAATTGTTAATTTTCCAGAAACTGGAGAAGAAAATGGCAAACCAACAGTACCATCTAAGAATAATAAATGGCCATGGTCTTTATCTCCGTCAACAAAAAAGGTTCTTTCTCCATAAGTTTCATTATCAAATTTGAATAACCATTTAGCTTTATGTCCTTCTGTGTTTACCTGATTGTAAACTACAAACCTACTAGATGATGGTTCCCCGGCTAGTTTTGCGCTAATAACTCCCTCCCCAATCTTCATGTTCTGTCCCAATTGAGTTCCAGCAGTTATCTCCCAACCCGGAGGAATTACTATTTTTATTCCCATTCCCAGCCAGTCGCCATTGTTACTTCCATATTCAAGGTTTACTTCAGATGCTGCAGAAGGTATAGGACTGTTGACTGAAACAGAAAAGTTGGGCGAAAAATTTTGCTTCGAGGCAGTAAATATTGGAGTAGTATTATTATTTTGCAGAGTTACGCTCGGTGTTGGTATTGGGGTTGTGGTGGTTAGTGGGTTTGGTAGGATTTGTTGTGTTGGTAAAGCCTGTTGTTTATTAGTTTTGGGAGTCTGGAGAGCATGTTGTTGATCTTGAGTAGTTTTGGAGTTATTTTGGTTTCTTTTCAAGTTAAATAAATTTTTCCCAGCCTGTAGAGTGATGGAGATTAAAAAAATAATAACAAGGATTACTAAAACATATAGCAACAGAAGTTTCTTAGATTTTTTATTAAAAGAGAATTTTAAAAAAAACATAATTGAAAGTTGGGTCAAGACAGTATTGGCAAAATGATTATATCTTTTTAATTTGAATTTTGCTAAAGTATTTGAGTAAAATTTGACAATTAGTTTATTATAGGTAAAATTTAAATAGAACTTTTTAATCGTACGAATGAAAATCTTAAAGTTTTTTGATATTATACTTATTTTTTCAATCTTATTTTATGCTCCCCTTGGACTTTTTTCTTCACCAGCTCTTGCCCAAACTCAAACTACTTTTACACTGAATTTGGCAAGCAATGCAACTTTAGCAAATTCCAATTTAACCCTTAATCTTTCTGTTCCAGAAGGGTTTACCCTTCCTAATAATGTTGATATTAATATGCCGGCAGGCTGGGATATTAGAGGTGGGACAGATGTTGCCCAGGGTGCTCAAGTTGGAAGTGGAACATTCCGAATCAAATACTTGGGAACAACCTATGATTTGGCTCTAACTGCATTTAATGAGCAGGACATTGGTGACATCGCAGGAACCAAAGCTAGATGGAAGATAATAATTGGTGACGCGCCATTCACTCTTCCTGCGGGGGTTCTTTATTGGAGCTGGGTAGGGTCGGCTACCACTGGTTATGTTTTTAATGTTAATTCTCCAATTATTGCTTATCTTTCCACCCCTGCTATTTTAAATTTTACATTTTTTGGAGTAGCAAGTTCTGGCCAACCAGTTTTGGTAAATCCAGCAACTGGTGGTAATTATGTTTGGAGTATTGATTTAAATTACACAGATGGGTCTGTCACAACTTTGCCAATTTCATTTCCAGTTTCCTCAACTGCTATAGGTTCTGTTGATGGTACTTTAACTTCTCCTGGTGTTAATGTTACCAATACGGTTGGATCTACAACTGTCCAATATTCGGCAGTTAGTACTTTAGGTTCAACAACAGTTACAGCAACAACCACAGCTCCTGCTGCAGGGACAGGCCAGTTCCAATTATCAGAGGGGCTTTATTATGATTTCAATACGACAGCCACTATTTCTTGCCCGTGTACAATTACGCTGCCCTATGATCCGGCAACTACTCCAGATCCCAGAATTTATCATCTTGAGAATGGAGTCTGGGTTGATGTGACTATTTCATTTGATCCGGTTGCCCAAACCGTTACAGGCATCGTCTCAACCTTTTCCTATTTTGTGGCTGCTCAACCCGCCTATACCGCCCAGTGGCTTTCACCAGTTAGGGCATTTAATGAGCAAAAAGATAAACCATTTAATTTAAATAAAAATCAAGCGCTTCCTCTTAACCTAATCATTAAGGACTCAAGTGGCAATGTGTTTTTACCTCCCGGATTAGTAGTGGAACTGATTAGAGTTAAGGATGGACAAAGTTGGTCTGCGACCATTCCACCTCAAATTGTAGAAGAAGGAACCCACCTCTACGGCCTTTTTCAATTGAAGACAATTGAAATTGCAAATTTTGAGCAGGGTGAGGAGTTTTTATTAAGGGTAAGAGTTGGCAATACAACTTTGGTTCCCGATGTCCACTTCACAATTTCTTAAGCTTTCAACCCCTTTTCAAATTTTTTAATATTGACAATAGTTATTTTATTCTTCAATATTAAGACTCGATGGTGCTTCCTTCTGAAATAGGAAGAAATAAGAGAATCTTGTCTGTATGTTTGGTTTTTGTTGTGATTGTTATTTTTAGTTTTATGAGGGTTAGGATTTATGGTACAGAAAACGAACCAGAAAAACAAAAAATTGGTCAAGTGCAATCGACTGTTACACCAGTCTCAAGTGAGCTTGGTCAGGTTAAAGGTCAAACAACTTCTCCGCCTAGCTTGAACTCTCCAACCCCTTCTCAAAAGGTCGACGTTCAATCCCAGCCAAAATCACAATCTCAGACTTCAAACCCATCAAATGATGCAAGTTTAAACCTCACCGATTTTGAAAGACTTTCTTATCAACCAACCAATCTAACTAAAGAAGAGTTTTTTGCCAGGGAGAAAAAGTTACTGGGAAATATTGGTTCCGTTCGATTTGAGCGCATTGTGGCAATTCAGGACAAGGATAAAATGATAAGTAGGGATATTTATACCTATAAAATTAAGAATGAAAAGGTAAGAATCGAAATTTCAGGTTCAATTATAATTAGCCGGGCGGATGGATGTTTTAGACAGAAGGTAGGTTCAGATATCTTTTATAAATATAAGAATGGGCAGCCTGAGGAAAATTGTAGGACGTATGGGAGATGGAACAGGTATACCCTTGAAGAGTTTGAAGCCATAAGTGATTTTAAAATTTTGGGAGAGGGGAGTTTTGGAGGGAAACCAGCAACCGTTGCCCAGGCTCCGATTTCGGTCAGCAACACTCAATTTATCATGAAAGGATGGTTCTCCAATGAAAATGGACTTGCTCTTTTGGCCGGTGGAGTAGCAGGTGATAAGAAAGTGATGGTCGAGTTTAAAAATTTTGACTTCAGCAACATTGATGATGCAGTTTTTGAAATTCCACAAGGTAAAGTAATTGAGAGTTCTGAATTATTTTAGATTTGGTTTTGAGTTTGTAGTCTAAAGGCCTTTGGGAGAATATTATGGCATTTGGGGTTTGGTCTATTTTCCAGTGTTAATAACCAAAGAGCTCCTGTCTTTTTCTGTTTCTAGTTTGACCTAGTTGGTTCCGTTTCAAATTCTTTAATAAGTTGTTCCAGCCCTGCTTTTTCTGTTGGAGATCCGCCAGTAAGAGAGAGATATTTTTGGAAGTAATAGGTGGCCTTTTCCTTGTCGTTCTTCCCTTTAAGATAAGCGACCCCGATCCACTTATATGGTTCAGACGCAACGATTCGATCAGCCTCTATTGACCTTTCTCCCCATAGGATTGCATCATTGTACTGCCCTTTTTCAAAATACATTTTGGCAAGAAGACGAGGACCAATGCTGCTATCTGGTGAGATTTGATGGGCATCATGATATGCTTTCTCGGCAAGTTTTAATTCTCCTAAATCGCTAAACATTATTCCTAAGAAAGCTTTTGCATCGGCGTAACCAGCCAAGACCACCTTTGTTCTTAAATCTGGTACCTGGATTTTCTCGAGAGTCTTTTGGAGAGGTTGCCAAAATGTTTTGTCTTCATTTGTTAACTCTGTTATATTTTTCTGTTTCTCTTTCACATCAAGGCTGATTAAGCCACCAAAGGGGTGATAAGAACAATCTTTATTATCTTGAGGGCTAAAAGCCGTATTTAGATTTTCAATAAAAGTTGGGTATTTTGGTACAACTTCTTGACAGATTATTTTTGCCGCCTCAATAGAGCTTAATTTTCCTGGAGCGAATTTATCCCAAGGAAAAGAGAGGTTAGGGTGTCTTTGTTTTAAGTTTGCTTGATACGGTTTGTCTGGGATGAAGTGGAAGTTGGCAACCGTTATATCGGGCCTTAGGCCTTGGGCAATTTGTAAGTATCTTGATATCATTGTGCCTTTATCGCCAAAAGTTATAAAAAACGAATTTTGGGGTAGGCTTTCAAAAATTTTCTTACCGTATTCTTCATATAAGAAATTTTTACTCTGATCAACTTTTGAAAAGTCAAAAAACAGGGGAATGATGAAAAGAAATGGGACAAGAATTGCTGCGGGTTTCAGGATTTTGGGTAAAAAATTAGAAATTGCAACAATTCCCAAACAGATCCAGAGAGAGAAAATTACATGAGAGGCAATAAAGAATCTTTCTATCGCTGCTTTGACAAGAATATTATCAATCGGGGTGCGTGTCATAATAATAAAAACAAGGCCCAAGAAGAAAAAAGCCAAAAGTAAAAAGAAGAAGATCTTCTTGTTTGCTAGAAAGACAAAGGTAAGACCAATCAATCCTAAGATTCCACCAATCCAGACAAATTGTTTAAAAAGAGAAGTCGTATAAAAGAAGAGAGTATTTAGATTTAATTCTCCTCTAGCTCCTGGGCTTAGGGAAAAAGTTCCGTAATCTCGTCTTAGGACATGATTGAAAAACCTGCCTAGTGTGTCTGGATCGCCCCAATTTAAAATCGGGTTTTGGGAGGCACGGATTGGAAGATAAAGATAGGGAAGGAGACCGAGGATGAAGAACAATGAAGCAAGGATGATGAATTTTGGGTTGAGAAGATTTTTCGGGTTGGTGGTAAGGATTAAGAAGAGTAAGGAGGGGGTAAGAAATAAAATTGTATGATGATTGGTTAGGGCGAGGCCGAAAACAAAAGAGAGAATATAGAAAAGTTTTTTGTCATTGGGGTTTTTAAAGATGAGGATGGAGAGAAAGATGATGATTGAGATAAAGAGGTTGTTTAAGGAAAAGACCTCAGCAACCAGAGAGTAAAGCCAGAAAAGATAGGAAAAAGCAAGAAAAAGGCTACCACCCAAAGCTGCCAATCTGTTTCCAGTTAGCTTTAAGACGCTCAAATAGACAAACACCAAGGTTAAGGAAGAAGTAACAGCAGAAAATAGATTAACTTTGAAAGGAAGAGTTCCGAACGGAAGATAGGTAAAGAGATGGGCAAGCATAGTGTAGAGTGGATAACCAGGCGGATGAGCAATACCCAAGGTGGCAGCTGCAGTAATAAACTCACCAGAATCACCAAAATAGACAGAGTGGGAGAGGGTTTTTATGTAAATTGCCAGGGTAAAGGAAAATATAAAAAGGATAAAGAGAATATCAATTGAAAAATTTCTTTTTTGCAATGGTTGGTTAGTTTTCTGGTTGTTCTCTTGCGGCTTCTTCATTTGATTGTTGAAGATTTGGTAGCTTCGATTAACTTAAGTATAGACAGGCCCTTCATATCAATAGAGATAAACTTCAATCCGTGTTCGTGCAAATAATTACTCTTATTGAATTCAGAGATATTGATCTCCGTGTCTAAGCTGGGGAAAACCACCGTGTATCCGTAATTAATGCTATCTGCTAAAAATTTCACAGTGTTGTCAAGATAGATGTTGGCAAAAAAGGGGGAGAAATACCCCGTTTGCTTAAGGTGGTAGCGGTAGTTCATATAACTGTCGATGGCACTTATTAGAATGATCTTTAGATTTGAAGGTTTAAATAGGTTGGGGTTTTTATCAGCTACAATATCTATTGAATCTTCTTCTGCCAATACCAGATGTGACAGCCTAGAAGTGGCTAAATTAAATTTGGCTTGGATATTTCTAGCAAACACTAAGGAAGGTAAGATTATTATAATTGCGGCGGTAACATAGATGCCAATCTTTGCGAAATATGGTTTGACCTTGTCTAAACACATGAAGAGAACCAATAGTAAAATACCTGAAAGATTAAGGAGGTTGTGTTCATGAGATCGTCCATAGAAATAAACAAGCTGCAAAAGCGTCAGGCCAATCAGAAATAATCCTAACCTCTTGAGTTTTAAGTCCGTCCCCACAAGTGTTAGGTAGAGGTAAATCGGCAAGATAGCCGCAATTATCCAAAACATAGATTGTGGTGAAATTGGCATCAGACCCATGCGCGTTTGTTGGTAGATTTTAGCTGCAGTCGATGTAAAAAATCCAAAAAAATAAAGCTGAAAGATAAGACTAAGAGCTGGGGGTATAGCCAACCAAATCGATTTCCGAAATAATTCTTTTTTATTTTTATTAACTAAAAGGAAAAGGGTAAGCATTGCAAGATAGCCGGCAAGATAGAAGAAACCAAAGAAGTTATCGAGCACATAGGTGAATGAAAAGGCGGTAGCTGTTACCAGCGAAAAGAACCCAAATCCGTAAGTTATGAGTAGCAAAGGTACCCATAACTCCAATCTTATTGGAGTTACTTGAGGCAGAAGGGTGGGGTGATGCATTAGTGCCAAAAATCGAATTGTTACTAACGAAATTAAAAATAAGAAGACCAGATATTTATCTTTAATTAATTTTGAGGCTAGGTTATAGTAAAGAAGATACCAAAAAATAAAAATTATTCCCAAGACAAATTGCATCTGGTGAAGTTTTAATCCAAAATCCATTATCCATTTGAAAAGATAAGTTTCACCTAAGCCGTACTGCATATAAAACGAACCCAGCTTTTCTCCTTGGGATAGCTTTAGAGCCGGTCCAATGAAATAGCCAGAATCAAAAGGACTTACAGCGTTACCAGATAAGATAACCAGAAGTGCAAAGGCAACCCAAAAGAGAGATAGGAAGAGTGGGCGTAATTTGGCAAGAGTCTGAGAAGCATAGAATTGATAACTTACAAATAAAAATACGACGATTGAGAAAATAATTACGATATTGGTCATTGGATTTGGGATAAATGCCAAAATGGATGCGGGCTTAGTTCTTAGTATGATAATCAGAACAGGAAGGAAACAAAAAATCTGGACTATTCTGTTGGAAAACCAAGTCAGAGATTTATAATTGGCAATCAACAAATAACTTAGTGCTAAATAGGCTAAACTTCCCATAAACATTATTGGAAGTTCCGTACCTTCATCTTGAGGAATATGTTCCCTGACCCATGGGTTGAAGAGACTCAGATCTATTAGGCTTTGTTTATGGATAAAAGGAGAGAAAAAAATAAATAAAAAATAAAATAACAAAAATAGAAGCGAGAGAAGTGAAGAGGTATGGAGAAAATCCGCAAGACCTGGGAAGTTTTTAGAATCTTCATTAGGCACTTTATGTGGACTTTTCACCTCTTAAATTTAAATTTATAAATATTGACAAAAAATTCGAAAAAAGTCTTAATGCTTCGGGTTGATTTGCCTCCTAGCCTTGGCAAGGTTCTCATTGGGATTTCTCTCACTGACCAGCCAAGTCTTGTAAGTTTAATAAGGAATTCAGCATCGATGAATGAGTCTTTTGACTTAAGATCGAGAGCGGGGAGGTATCTTCTTTCAAAAATTCTTGGGCTTCCATTAATATCAACAAGTGGAGTTTTAAAAAATAGCCACATTATAATGGAGAATGAAATCGAGACAAAAGTTCGCCAAAACGATTCCCTAGTCGTACGTTTAACTTTAACCAGTTGCCATTTTCCGGTTTTTGCTTTGGCCCACAACTGGGGGAATACTTCAAGGCTAATTTGGCCATCGGATGGCATATAACAGACATATTTACCTCTTGCTAATTCCAAGCCTTTCAAAACAGCGCTGCCGTAGCCTTTTGGAGCAACAGCAAAGCGCGTGTCAGTATACTTTTGGCAGATTTTCTTGCTCACTTGCAAAGAGTTATCTTGGGAACCGTTCTCAACTAAGATGAAATCTGAAGATTTCACAGTCTTCCTAACTGCCTTATAAATGTCTTGAAAGGTAGCCTCAATAATATCTGCTTCGTTGTGAACTGGCAAAATTACGGAGAGCTCAGTCACTTTTGAGAAAGAAATTTCTTTATTCGGTTAGCCAATTTATTTGGTGTTAAACCATGGACTTCTCTTAGATAGTCATGACTACCTAGCTTCTCAGGAAAAGAGTCAGGTAAACCCAGGATTAAGAGTTTGGCTTTTTTATCGGGCATTTGAGATATTATTTCTGCCACTGCGCCTCCTAATCCTCCTAAGATTGTGTGTTCTTCAGTTGTAATCATGTGGTCATGTATTTGCGCAAGCTCCTGTATTAATTTTTTGTCGATGGGTTTGACTGTATGCATGCTTATTACAGATGCCACAATGCCAGATTTTTCCAAGATTTTAGCAGCCTCAAGGGTGTTAAATACAATGTTTCCGGTTGCCACGATGGCAAGATCTGAGCCCTTTTTTATCCAACTGCCCTTACCAATTTTAAGTTTTGGGGGCGAATTGTAAAGATTGGGCTCTCCCTTTTTGCCCAGTCTTAAATAAACCGGAGATTTTAATTTTGCCGCTTCTCTTGTTGCCCACCTTACTTCAAACGGGTCTGAAGGGCAGAGGATCGTTATGTTAGGTAGCGCTCTCATTACTGAAATATCCTGGGTAGCAAAATGGGTAGGGCCCGCATCTCCATATGAAAGACCAGCTCCACTACCGACAATGACAACCGAGGCATTATGAAGACATATGTCATTCCTTATGTGTTCATACGGTCTTAGGCTTGCAAAACTAGCAATGGAGTAAGCAAAAACTGTTTTTCCCGATAAAGCAAGCCCAGTTGCTAGGCCGATCATATTAGACTCGGCCACTCCCACATTGAAAAACTGGTTTGGAAACTTCTTGGCAAAATCTTCAAAAACAGTGAAGCCTAAGTCTGCTGTTAACAAAATAATATTTTTATCTTTTTCTGCAAGTTCTGTTAATTCTTGGATGAATGCATACCTCATGAATTATCAAGTTCCTCGATTGCTTTCCTGTATTGTTCTTCAGTTAGATTTAGATAGTGCCATTCAAGCTTGTTCTCTAAGAATGAGACGCCCTTACCAGCAATGGTATGGGTAATGATTGTAGTAGGTCGGTCTTTTTTCAAAGGAATAGAGTTGATGACTTTTAATAATTCTTTATGGTTGTGTCCATCAACTTCCTTAACTGCCCAGCCAAACGATTCCCATTTACTGTAGAAAGGTTCTAGATCGATAACATTTTTTACTCTTCCAAATGCTTGTAGCTTATTGTAGTCAATAATCACAACCAAATTATTTAGCCTATTTTGTCCTGCAAAAAGGGCAGCTTCCCAAACCGAACCCTCATTGCATTCACCATCGCTCAATAGGACAAAAACTTTATGGTTAGACCCATCCAGTTTTGCAGCAAGGGCCATGCCTGTTCCCACCGAGAGTCCGTGGCCCAACGAACCTGTTGAAAGTTCAATACCTGGAATTTTTCCGTATTCTGGATGGGCGCCGAGCAAGGTTCCGTCACACCCGTAAGTTTCCAGGTATTCTTTAGGGAAGAACCCTTTGTGGGCAAGAACAACATAAAGAGCACAAGCTGCATGGCCCTTGCTTAAAATAAACCGATCGCGTTTTGGATGGCTATGCTTTTTGGGGTGAATTTTTAAGGTATTGAAATATAAAACAGTAAGAATGTCAGCAATAGAAAGACAAGAGCTGATATGCGAGCCCCGACCCCTAAAAGACATAGTGATTATCTCTTTGCGCAATTTTTTGGCTTTCTTTTTTAAATGTTCTTCTGTACTTTTCATTATTTATACAAACTTAAATTTTTTATAAACCAAGAATAGGTCCTTTTTAATCCGTCTTCTAGACTATATTTGGGCTGCCAACCCAGTTGGGCTTTGATTTTTGAGATATCGGCAACCCAAAAATCGGTATCCCAGTATCTTGGTTTATAAGTACCTACTTCGACCTTTAGTCGATTTCCGGACAATTTCCGAATTATTTCTGCAACTTGAAGATTGGTATGCTGTTTGCCTGTGCCGATATTTAAAATTTCCCCATCAAGATTTTTTTTATCTATAGCCTGAAAAAACGCCTGAGCTACATCCTCAATGTGGATAAAATCTCGGCGTTCTTTACCAGGTGTTAGTTTAAGCGTTTGGCCAGTTATTGCTGCTTTGATTGCTTGCGGGATTAGCCTTGTAGGTGCCTCATAAGGTCCATAGACAGAAAATAGCCTAAAATTTATTATTGGCTTGCCAAATTGCCGAGCAAATACTTGACAGAGTAGAGTAGCACCCGCTTTTGTTGCAGCATAAAAGCTTACTGGCTCTAAGACATCCGTTTCTTTCATGGGTTTGCTTTTGAAACCATATTCTGAGGAACTGCCGGTGTTGATCAGACATTGATAAGGAATATCTAGCGATGCCTCTAAGAGATTATAAGTACCTAAAACATTGGCCTCAATCATCTTGTTTACGTTGGTTTGGTGAGGATATGAACCATGTGAGGCCAGGTGGAGAATGTATTTTGGATTGATGGTACGAAGGTTTTTTTTAAGTTTTCTGAGATTGGAGAGATCATCATAATGGAGATTGATATTTCCCTTCAAATCTCTTATTCTCCAAAGATTTGATTCTTTCTTCACCAAGGCGTGGACTTCAAAATTCTTCTTAAGGCAGAGTCTTGCTAGATTGGCCCCTATGAAACCTGCGGTTCCAGTTAGGAGGATTACTTTTCTACTTTTGGAACGCATTGCCAAAATTATATCACCTTTACTTTGCGAAATATAAAATCTAGAATTGATTCT
>Ga0315280_10004171_pt1 | contig 21579 bp, 15 predicted proteins | sample YL17G06_40_MG_FD_203697 | JGI IMG/M metagenome (GOLD analysis project Ga0315280, IMG submission 203697) | Sediment microbial communities from Yellowstone Lake, YNP, Wyoming, USA - YL17G06_40 | ecosystem: Environmental > Aquatic > Freshwater > Lake > Sediment | place: USA: Wyoming | collected...
CTGGTGGTCAATGGCGGCGTGAATCTGCCGCGTCCGCTTCGCCGTTGGCTGCGGGCCGTGGAGCACCGCTTCCGAGTGCAGGAGAAAGGGTTGGCCGGCTACCAGCCGTTGAGCGGGCCATCGCTCAAGGGACCGACCCTCACGCCGTCGCAGCTTCAGGGCTGGCAGGCCCTGCGGGCGATGGTTGCAGGGAAGGCGCCGTAGGACGGATTGCCAATCCGTCCTACTTGGACCGTCAGTGCGGCAGGTGTACTGCTGCCCCTCGTCACCGCAACCCGGGACGGCAGAGCAACTGCCGTCCCAACACCGAGGAGAGAGAGACAATGAACGCCTTGGAAGTCATCCACACCCGACGAAGCATCCGGCAGTATCAGGACAAGGCCGTGCCCGAGGAGCTTGTCGAAAAGCTCCTGGCGGCGGCCATGAGCGCGCCCAGTGCGCGGAACGCCCAGCCGTGGCAGTTCGTGGTCGTGACGGACCGGACGATGCTCGAGGACATCTCCAGGATCAATCCCAACGCCGCCATGGCGGCGCATGCCCCGCTGGGAATCCTCATTTGCGGCGATCTCCGCCTGGAGCTGTCGGCGGGCTATTGGGTCGTGGATTGCGCCGCGGCGGCCCAGAACATGCTTCTGGCGGCCCACGCCCTCGGGCTGGGTGCGGTCTGGACGGGCATTTATCCCCGGCAGGAGCGGATGGTGGGATTCCACCGTCTGCTCAACCTGCCGAACGAGGTGCATGCCCACAGCCTGATCGTCATCGGTTATCCGGCGGAGCAGCCCCCGCGGCAAGATCGCTACCGGCATGATCGGGTCCACCGCAACGGCTGGTAGGAAGCCGTCGCAACCTGGGCTGCCCCGTACTTGTAGGACGGATTGTCAATCCGTCCTACTGTCTTCGGGCGATACGCCCCGTCAGATACACGTCGCTGCCGAGCTGCCGCAGCTCCGCACCGTCCAGGGGGATGGCGGCGGAGACTTCGCCGATCCCCTCGCCTTCGACGGGACTATGGGCGGTTTCGCCGCCCAGTAGCTTCGGGGCGATGAAGACGTGGATTTCGTCGATCTGCCCGGTATCGAGCAAGGAGCCGAGCAGATGGCCGCCGCCCTCCACCAGCACGTTGGTCAGTCTCCGCCGGCCCAACTCCTCCAGCAACTCGTCCAGCCGGTCCGCGTGGGACTCCCCCTGGCAAATGAAGACCTCGCAGCCGGCCGCAGCCAACCGCTGCCGGTCCGCCTTCTGCGCCTCCGGCCCCGCGGCCACCAGCACGGGAACCTCCCGCGCCGTGCGGACCAGTTGACTCGCCGACGAGAGCGACGCCCGCGTATCGACCACAACGCGAATCGCAGTCCGCCGTCCCGGCGGCCGCGCGGTCAAGAGGGGGTCGTCTCTGCGGGCAGTGTTCCGGCCGATGACGATCGCGTCCACGCGCCCCCGGAGCTCGTGGACGATCTCCCGGGACTCGGGCCCGGAAATCCATTGGCTGGAGCCGGTCCGGGTGGCGGTCCTGCCGTCGAGGGTCATGGCCCACTTGGCGAGCACCCAGGGACGGCCGGTCCGGAGCAGTTTCAGGTACGGGGCATTGACCCGCCGGGCCTCGCTCTCCAAGAGGCCCACTTCGACCTCGATCCCGGCGGCCCTCAGTTCGCCGAGCCCCTTGCCGGCAACCTGGGGGAAAGCGTCGTGCTGGGCCACCACGACGCGGCGGATCCCGGCCGCAACAATCGCCTTGGTACACGGGGGCGTCTTGCCGTAGTGGCAGCACGGCTCCAGCGTGACCAGCATGGTCGCGCCGGCGGCCCGGGGACCGGCCAGCTTCAGCGCCTCGACCTCCGCATGGGCCTCGCCGAAGCGGCGGTGCCACCCCTCGCCGATGATCTCCGCCCCCTGGACGATCACGCATCCGACCATCGGGTTGGGCTCGACGTACCCCTGCCCGAGGACGGCCAACTCCAGCGCCCGCCGCATGTGCCAAAGGTCGAGTTCGGATTGGTCCATGGGGGTGCCTGGGAACGGCTGTCAGCCGTCGGCTTTCAGCTTTCTAGGGTCGTGTTGCATGTGCGGCCGGCCCCCAGCCGGCCTTACCGACTTTCCTTGGTCACGGAGTGACCTGGATACTTTACATTCTCCGCCCAACGGCGCGGTTGGGCAAGCTGGCATTTCCGGCAGGACCAGGGTAATTGCCAGCCGCCTCGGGACTAGATAAACTGTATCGGTTACGGAGTCTACAAGGAGGAATCGCATGGCCGCGAGCACAAGTCTTGTCGTGGCGGCATCTCGGGCCGTTGCCCGGCGGGAGAATGGCCGAGGGGCTTTGACGCGGGTCCATTCGGGCAAACGCCCATCGGCGCGGAAAGCGCGGAAGGTCCGGATCAAGAAGCTTTCCCGGCTCCGCAAACCGGAGGACATGTCGCTCGAACAGTGGCAAATCGCCCTACGCCGGGAGTTCGGCCGCCAACAGAACTTCCGCCTGAAGAACGTTGGCGGCGAGGCAGTCTTCTCCGAGTTCGACGTGACCAACCCGCAGACCAGGCGGACCTACCGTGTGGCGATCCGCGGGGAAGGGCTGGGGGAGAACTACTGCTCCTGTCCCGACTTTACCACCAACACGCTGGGGACCTGCAAGCACGTCGAGTTCACGCTCGCGCGGCTCCGCCGCAACCGCCAGAACCGCAAGCTGCTGGCCGCCGGCTTCCGGCCGGACTATTCCGAGGTCTACGTCCGCTACGGGGCGAAGCGGGAGGTGATGTTCCGATCCGGAACGAGCTGCCCCGAGGGGCTGCTCCGCGCGGCCGAGCAGTACTTCGACGAGCACAATCGCCTGGAGGCCGACGCCTACCTCCGCTTCCACACCTTCCTGCGCCAGACTGCCCACTGGGACCACGAGCTGCGCTGCTACGACGACGCCCTGGCCTTGATCGCCGAGGTCCGCGACCGGGCCCGGCTGGCCGAGGAGATCAGCCGAGCCTTCCCGCGCGGGACTGGCAGCCCCGCCTTCAAAAACCTGCTCAAGGTGCCGCTCTATCCCTATCAACGCGAGGGGGCCCTGTTCGCCGCCAAGGCTGGAAGGTGCCTGGTGGCCGACGACATGGGCCTGGGCAAGACGATCGAGGCCATTGCCGCCGCGGAAATTCTGGCCCGCACCGTCGGACTCCAACGCGTGCTGATCGTCTCGCCCACGTCGCTCAAGCACCAGTGGCGGCGCGAGATCGAGAAGTTCTCCGGCCGCTCGGCCCTGGTCGTGGAAGGGCTCTCGGCGAGTCGGGCCCAGTCGTACGCCGCCGACTCGTTCTACAAGATCACCAACTACGACGTGGTCCACCGCGACCTGGAGATGATCCGCCGCTGGGAGCCGGAGTTGGTGATCCTCGACGAGGCCCAACGGATCAAGAACTGGAAGACGCGGACCGCCGGCTCCGTCAAGCAGCTCCAGTCGCAATATGCCTTCGTGCTCACCGGCACGCCGCTGGAGAACCGCCTCGAGGAGCTGCACTCGATCGTCCAGTTCGTGGACCGCTTCCGCCTCGGGCCGATGTTCCGCTTTCTGGACGAACACCAGCACGTCGACCAGAACGGCCGTGTCGTCGGCTATCGGAACCTCTCGCGGATCTCGCAGACGCTCGCCCCGATCCTCATCCGCCGCACCAAGGACAAGGTGCTCCGCGAGCTGCCCGAGCGCATGGACAAGCGGATGTTCGTGCCCATGACCCCCGAGCAGCGCAAGCACCACGACGAGAACCGCGAGCTGGTCGCCAAGGTCGTGGCCAAGTGGCGGCGCCTCGGATTCCTCCCCGAGGCCGACCAGCGGCGCCTGATGATCTTCCTGCAAAACATGCGGATGTCGTGCGACAGCTCGTACCTGTTGGACCAGTCCAGCGACCACGGCGTGAAGGCCGACGAGCTGATGACCCTGCTGGGCGAAATCCTCGAAAGCCCGGAAACCAAGGTCGTGATCTTCAGCCAGTGGGTGCGGATGCACGAGCTGGTCGTCGCGCGTCTGAAGCCCCGGCGCTTGGAGCACGTGCTGTTTTACGGCGGCGTGCCCGGGCCGAAGCGCAAGGACCTGGTCCACCGCTTCAAGGAAGACCCGAATTGCCGGCTCTTTCTGGCCACCGATGCCGGCGGGGTGGGACTGAACCTGCAGCACGCCTCGGTCGTGGTGAACCTCGACCAGCCGTGGAACCCCGCCGTGCTGGAGCAACGGATCGGCCGCGTCCACCGCCTCGGGCAGCACCGCCCGGTCCGCGTGGTCCATTTCATCTCCCAGGGAACGATCGAGGAAGGGATGCTGGCCCTCTTGGGCTTCAAGCAGTCGATGTTCTCCGGCGTGCTCGACGGCGGCCAGGATGAGGTCTTCATGGGCGGCACGCGGCTGAAGCACTTCATGGAATCGGTGGAGAAGGCGACCGGCTCGATCCCGGCCTCCATGCCCGCCGAGACCCCTGCTCCCACCGACGAGGAATCGCCGGACGAGGAAGAAGGCGAAAACGGCCGGGCGCTGCCGTCCCGGGGCCCGGAGGCCGAAAAGCCCGCCGCGGCGGAATCCCAACCCGAGCGCCCGGCTCCCGGGGCCCTTTGGTCCGACGTGGTGACCGCGGGAGTGAGCTTTCTCCAAAAGCTCACTCAGACCGTGGCCGTCGGCAAGGGCGAGGCCGGCACTACGCCGCTATCGGGCCTCGGCTCCATCGTCGCCCGCGATGAGCCCAGCGGCCAGCCGTACCTCAAGCTCCCGCTGCCGAAGGCGGAGGTGTTGGATCAACTGGTCGGCCTCTTGGCGTCGCTGGCCGGGCGGTGACACGTCCGCGGAAGACTCAGCCGTCTCCGGACGGCACAACGTTGCGGAGTTGAGCAATCAGCGGGGGCAGGTCCCCGGTCGCAACGCGCCACACGATTTCGAAGTCAACGTGCAGGTAATCGTGGACCACTCGATGACGCATCCCCACGATTGCAGCCCACGGAATCTCGGGATGAGATTGCCGGAAAGCGACCGACACTCTGCGGGCCGCCTCGCCGAGCGTTTGAATGAGATGGACCAGAGCCAATTGGAGGATCTCGTTGCGGTCGTAGTCGTCGCGGGTGATCCCTTCCAGGTGCTGCACCGCCTTCTCCGCGGTGTCCAGCATGTGACCGACGTGTAAATCGCGTCATCCTTCTGCATACTGGACCTCCGCAGACGCCAGAATGCGGTCTCGCAGTCGAGGGTTCAGGTACTTTGCGTTGACCAGATCGATTTTCGCAACGCCTAGGATAGCCGCCAATTCTTGCTCGATTTGGATGATCCCCAGACCCACGCCATACCCGGGTTCGAACTCGTAGAGCACGTCTACGTCGCTGTCCGGGCGGAAGTCATCCCGGAGCACCGAGCCGAAAAGGGACAGGCGGCGGATGCGATGCCGACGGCAAAATGCGGCGATTTCGCCCCTGTGGACGTAGGGATTCGGGCGTTCCATGGGGTTCCCACCTTCGGGTTATCGGCTGTCCTCCAATTCTAGCCCGGGGTAGTGCTTGGGGACAATTCCCGCCGCGGGAATCGTGTCGCGGTGAAAACCTCACGCAAGGGCGATCCTCGGGCCGATGGTAAGCTGTGTCGATCACGGATGATGCGGTGAATGAAATGGATAGGCAGTCTGTATGGATCGCAACGGCGCTCCGGCGGTAACGGATTTGCCGAACGGTTGTGACCTTCCGGCGTGCGACGCCCACGCCGGTCCCATAAAGGCTGGCCGTGTCCGTGACCAAATCGAAGCTCAATCGACTCAAGGTCTTCCGCGAGGAATCTCTCGAAGGCACGGAACCCGATATTGATAAGGTAGCCAGTCTTCCCAAGCTACTGGCGGCTTTTGGAGAAGCCACCGGCTGGTCCTTGGAATATCACTGCGGACCGAAGCCGACCCGCCCGGCCGAGATCGCGTGGTCCGCCCCGGTCAGCCCGGGCGTCGGAGCCACTCCCGGACACGCCACGCTCGACCTGGTGCGATCGGCTTCGGCCGCTTCGGAGACCCAGCAGGTCCCCCGCGGGGTGAGAAGGCTGGCCTCAGCCATGGCCGAGATGCTGGGGGAATTGCTGCGGACCCAGCGGGCCTTGTGGCAGCGCGAGGCGGAGTTGGCCGCCGGGGTCCCGGTGGTCGTGTGGCCGGACGAAGAGAAGCACTTGGCCGCCCGCCTGCAGGCCGTTCTCCGCGGCGGGGCCCAGGCCGTGGGGTGCCACGCGGCTGCCCTCTATCTCTTGGATGAAGCGACCACCCACCTGAAGCTCCGCTCGAGCTGGGGCTTGCCGCCGGAGCGCCTGACCGACCCGCCCCGGCCTCTCCAGGGGGCGCTGGCCGACCTGGAAGCCATGCTCGGTCACGCCGTGGCGCTGGAAGACACCGGCCTGTTGCCCCACTGGAACCCGCCGGAGCACTTCCCCTCCGCCGCCTGCGTCCCGGTGGCCACGGCGACCACCATCCTCGGCACGTTGTGGGTCTTCTGCGAAAGCCGCCGCGACTTCAACGATCGCGAGACGAATATCCTTGAGGTCGTGGCCGGGCGGCTCGCCGCCGATCTGGAACGCGAAATGCTTCTGCAGGAGAGAGTGACCGGCGCCCTCTTTCAACGCGAACTGGCCGGCGCCGAACGGATTCAACGCGGGCAGCTCCCGGCGATCCCGCCCCTCTTGGACGGCTGGGACATGGCCGGCTGGACCCCGCAGACGGGTGCCCCTCATGGCTCCTTCTTCGACTGGTTCACCGTGCCCGACGGTCTGACGGCAGTCGCCCTGGGCGCCGCGACCGCGGGAGGACTCGAAGGGGCCTTAAGCGCCAGCACCCTCCGGGGGGCGATCCGTTCCCACGGCCAGTACCACCGCAGCCCCGACAACCTCCTGCGCCAGGTGAACCTGACCCTTTGGACCGGCTCTGCGGGCGACCAGGCCGCCTCGGTGTTCTGTGGTCTTATCGACGCCCGCGAGGACCTGATCCGCTACGCCATGGCAGGCAGCCCGAGCGTCGTTCTGCTCAAGCCCGAAGGATGGCAGTCGCTCACCGCGCCGATGCCGCCGCTTGGCTCGGGGCCGGAATCCGCATACGCGGAAGGCGGGTGCCGCTTGCAGCCCGGGGAGGCGATGCTGGTTTTCGTCCAGGAAGACAGCCACCCGCAGGATGCCGCCAACCCGCAGCGCCCGGGCGCCATCGAGGCATCTCTGGCCGAGGCCCTCAAGACGCGCCTCGAACTTCCGGCCAAAGACTTGGCCGTGCTCGCACGCGAGACGCTCCAGTCCCACACTTCCGGCGGCCGCAACCAGTTCGGGGCCGTCCTGGTCGTCAAGCGGCGATAGTGGCAAAGCTGTGAGACACCCGGCGGGGGCCCAAGGCTCTCCTTCGGTCTCCGATTCCTGCGGCACACTGCACCGCCGCGCCACAACGACGGCAAATCCGGCTGGTTGCGGCGAGTTTGCCGCGCGGCTATTTCGCGCAAAATGGCGAGGCCATTTCCCGGGAAATAGCCGGACTGGGCGGGGCGGAGGGTGGCGAAGCCGAGAGCGTTGGGCTAAGCTAACCGGCAGAAGTTTCTCGCACGAAGCGCCGGCTATTTCTCAGGAAATGGCCCCGCCCGTTGCCGATTCTGAGGGAAGCGGGTATTGCACGTAGTGTACATCGGTGTACAATAATCCGGCGGCGGATCATCACCGAAACGCCGGTTCGGACGCGGCCGTGATGCTGAAACGAAACGGCTTTCATCGAGAGTTGGATTGGGTGGAGGAGCTTCGCCTGACGGACATGCGCCCCTCGTACAGTACCCCTCTTGGGGCGATCTTCCAGGTTGACGCAATCGAATTGCTGCAACGCCTGCCCAGCAATAGCGTTGACTTGGTTATGACTTCCCCCCCCTTCGCGCTTACCCGAAAGAAAGAGTATGGCAATGAACCTCTGGACAGATACCTCCAATGGTTCATGCCGTTCTGTGAGGAAATCAAGCGGGTTCTGAAGGATACCGGCAGTTTCGTTCTCGACATCGGCGGGGCGTGGGTGCCGGGGGTCCCGGTTCGGAGCGTCTACCACTTCGAGCTCGCCGTCAAGCTGGCGAAGAGCTTTCATCTTGCGCAAGAGTTTTACTGGTTCAACCCGGCCCGGCTTCCGACCCCGGCGGAATGGGTGACGGTCAGACGGCTTCGCGTCAAGGACGCCGTCAACATGATTTGGTGGTTCGGCAAGACGGAATGGCCCAACGCAGATAACAAGCGGGTTTTGCAGCCCTACAGTGACAGCATGAGAGGCCTGATCCGCAACGGCTACACGGCGAAGAAACGGCCTTCCGGACACGATATATCCACCAAGTTCCAGAAGGACAACGGCGGCGCGATTCCTCCGAACCTGCTTCAGATTGCCAACACGGAATCGAATAGCGCCTACCTTCGCAAGTGCAAGGAGCGGCGCATCAAGCCCCACCCCGCCCGCTACCCTGAACAGCTAGTCAAGTTCTTTCTCGACTTCCTGACAGACAAGGGAGACTTGGTAATCGACCCCTTCGCGGGCAGCAACGTGACCGGGGCGGTTTGCGACCGGTTCGCCCGGCGGTGGATAGCATCCGAGATAGAGGCCCGGTACGTTGAAGGTTCCGCGTTGCGGTTTGAGATTGGCCCCCTGTTCGATGCTACAGTTGAGAAACGGCAGACTAAGAATAGGCAAGCCACGTCCAGGAGATAGGGGCGATGGCCGGATTCCGGTTCTCTCAACTGGTCGACTCCTTTGCAGCCGTCTTGGAACGATTCAGCGCCACGGTTATCCGGGCGAAGCCGCGCGACGATTACCGACCCGCAAGGCTTCGCGTTATCACGGGCACCAAAACAACGGACTGCATCTTGTTCCTTTGGACGGTCACGCCCGGCGGTGGCGGCGCGGACGTTCGACCCGCGAACGAAAGACGGATTCAGCTGACCAATGTACGCGGCATCCCTCTTGAACCCGGCTGCCGCACGTTGTTGGGCGGCTGGAGCGAAGAATTTGGGGTGTACGCCTTTTGGGACCCAAGGCGGCACACTCGATTCTCAGATCGCTCCCCGAGTCTGCAAGTCACGTCCGAGACGCTGGAGACCGCAGGCCGGGTCGGGATCGCCACCTACTTGCGCCCTGCGGCAACCGGGCGCGAGGTCGTGGTTGCCGCGCGCCCCGATTCTCTCTTGTGGTACGTCGAGAATGGCTTGCCCCTTCACAATGCAGAAGACGATGCTCCCGCTGCCGTCGATCTTGTCGGAGCCAGCCCGGAGGAAGAGCGGAACTTTCTGGACGAATCGCGAACGGACACGCAAGCGGCGCGCCGCTACGATCTTGTGCAGACAATACGGGCCTACCGGGATTCCCAATTCCGGCCGGCTGTCTTGAGGGCCTATTCCTACCGATGCGCGGTTTGCGGCTGTGCGCTGAAGCTGGTTGACGCCGCGCATATCGTCCCGGTATCCTTCCCCGAGTCAACCGACGAAGTGACCAACGGCCTAGCTTTGTGTCGGCTTCATCATGGGGCCTACGACAACGGCTTGCTTGGCGTCCGGCCCGATTACCGGGTGATCGTGAACCCGGAGACTGAAAGCCGGCTTACGGAGTTGAATCTTGCCGGCGGCCTTGAGGACTTCAGGGCAAGACTGCCGGTGCGGATTACGCCGCCAGCCGAAATCGAAGTTCGCCCGGACCCCCGGAAACTCACCCTTGGCTTGCTGGCGCGGCGTTGGCCGGACAACCTTGTTGCCTAGCCCCTATCCGGGGGCCACAGCGGGCTCACCACGTCGGAACTGCAAGAAGTACCGAAGCGATGGAAACCTTGACGCCCAGCGGGGTGCGGATAAACTGAAGGTGTAGCGCTAAGCACCTGCGGGAATGGCGGAATTGGCAGACGCGCCAGGCTCAGGACCTGGTGGCCTTAACACGGCCATGGGGGTTCAAGTCCCCCTTCCCGCACCTCAAAAATCCGCGCTCCCCGGCGTTCGCGGGTAGGGGATCACGTCGCGGATGTTGCCCATGCCGGTGATGAACTGGATCGTCCGCTCCAGGCCCAGCCCGAAGCCGGAGTGCGGCACCGTGCCGTAGCGGCGCAGGTCGAGATACCACCAGTAGTTCTCTTCATCGAGCCCTTGCTCCTGCATGCGCTGGCGCAATACGTCGATCCGCTCCTCGCGCTGGCTGCCGCCGATGATCTCGCCCACCTTGGGCACCAACACGTCCATGGCCCGCACTGTGCGCCCATCGTCGTTGACGCGCATGTAGAAGGGCTTGATCGTGCGGGGGTAATCAAAGAGGATCACCGGCTTCTGGAAGTGCTTCTCGGTGAGGAACCGCTCGTGCTCGGCCTGGAGGTCGTGGCCCCAGGCGACCGGGAACTCGAACGGCTGGCCCGACTGCTTGAGGATTTCGATCGCCTCGGTGTAGGAGAGCTGCACGAACGGGCTTTGGACGATCTTCTGCAGGGTCTCGATGGCCGTGGGGTCGATCCGCTGGTTGAAGAACTGCATTTCCTCCAGGCAACGGTCGAGCACGTCGCGGAAGATGCGCTTGAGGAACCGCTCGGCCAGGTCCATGTTGTCGTGGAGGTCGAAGAAGGCCATTTCGGGCTCGACCATCCAGAACTCGGCCAGGTGGCGCGTCGTGTTCGAGTTTTCCGCCCGGAACGTGGGGCCGAACGTGTAGACCTTCCCCAACGCACAGGCAAACGCCTCCACGTCCAACTGCCCGCTGACGGTCAGGTACGTGGGCCGGCCGAAGAAGTCCTGGGTGTAATCGACCTCCTCTTCGACCCGCGGCGGATTGCCGGGATCGAGCGTGGTGACGCGGAACATCTGCCCCGCCCCTTCGCAGTCGCTGGCGGTGATGATCGGGGTGTGGATGTAGTAGAACCCTTCCTCCTGAAAGAAATCGTGGATCGAGCGGCTGGCGCAGTTGCGGACCCGCGTGACGGCCCCGAAGGTGTTGGTCCGCGGACGCAGGTGGGCGATGGTCCGCAGGAACTCGAAGCTGTGGTGCTTCTTTTGCAGCGGGTAGGCTTCGGCGTCGGCGATGCCGTGGACGGTGATGCTCCGGGCCTGGACTTCGGTGGCCTGGCCGCGGCCGGGGGATTCCTTCACCAGGCCGGTCACCGTAACGCTGGAGCCGGCCGTGAGCCTCTTGACTTCCGATTCGTAGTTGGGCAGCGACGCCTCGGCCACGACCTGGATGTTGCCGAAGCACGAGCCGTCGTTGAGTTCCAGGAAGCTGAAACCGGCCTTCGAGTCGCGCCGGGTCCGTACCCAGCCCGAGAGCGTCACTTCCTGCCCGACGTTCTCGCGGCAGCGGGCCTGGGCGACGGAGAGCTTCTTCATGGCAGTAGGCAGTAGGCAGAGGGCGGAGCCGGGCCGTGTCGGCCCGGAAACGTAGGCAGTAGATAACAGAGTATCCTATCGGGGACGGAAGGGGAAGCAAGTGGGAGGGGAGGTGGGAAAAGGGCAATGACCAAGGCCCAATGGCCAAGGTCCAATGGCCAAAGCACAAGGCCCGATGGCCGAAGCGACCAGTGCTCCTCCGTCTCTCCCCTTTGTCCTTGGTCATTGAACCTTGGTCCTTGGTCATTCCCTCCGGCAGCTTGCCTGACCGGCAGGGGGCTGGTAAGATCGGCCTGCCTTCTGCGCGGGAGCAAGCGGAACGCGGGAGACTTCCGAAGTCTTGGAGATTTCGGGAGTCTGCTGGCTTCGGCAACGCGGTCACACCAAGGGAGGAACCACGGTCATGGCACAACAGAGCGATGGGGACCGGGCGGCGTCGGGGGCGGGCGGGGCCGTCGAGGGAACGCGGATCGCGCGGGCCCAGTGGCTGGTGCTGGCGGCCGCCGTGCTGGGCTGGATGTTCGACGGGGTGGAGATTGGCCTGCCGCCGATCATGGGGCGGCCCGCCATGCTGGACCTGCTGGGGCCGGAAATGGCCAAGCATGAGAACATCGCGCCGCTGCTAGGCGTGCTGGGGGCGATGTTCCTGGTGGGGGCGGCGGCGGGCGGCGTCATCTTCGGTTGGCTGGGAGACCGCTTCGGCCGCGTCCGCATCATGATCTTCAGCGTGCTGACCTACTCGCTCTTCACCGGGGCGGCCTATTGGGCACAAGTGCCCTGGCAACTGATGGTCCTGCGGTTCATCGCCTCCATGGGGATGGGCGGGCAATGGTCGCTGGGAGTGGCCCTGGTGGTGGAGTCTTGGCCGGGCATCGCGCGGCCGGTCTTGGCGGGAGTGATCGGCGCGGCGGCCAACGTCGGCTTCTTGTTGATTTCCACTCTGGGCTACCTGATCCCGGTGACGCCCGACTCCTGGCGCTGGATCATGGTGGCGGGGGCGTCGCCGGCGGTGCTGGTGTTCTTCATCGCCCTCTTCGTACCGGAGTCCGAGCGGTGGAAAGCGGCCGTCCGCAAGAGGACCGTCTCCCCGATCAAAGAGATCTTTTCCCCGGCCCTGCGATCGAAGACCTTCATTGCCATCGCGCTTTCGGCGATTCCCTTGCTGGGCACGTGGGGTTCGGTCCAGTGGGTACCGTACTGGGTCGATAAGACCCTGGCCCCGCACGACCCCAGTGCCAAGTCGCTCGCCCAAATCTATTCGTCCGTCGGGGCGATTATCGGCTGCCTGATCGCCCCCGTGTTGGGAGGCCGCTGGGGTCGGCGCCCGGTTTACTTCGGCATGTGCGCGATCTCGCTGGGGACCTGCCTCTACATGTTCCTCGTGCTGAAGAGCTTCGACTGGTGGTTTCTGGCAACCCTCACGGTGACCGGCGGCATTACCGCCTCGTTCTACGGTTGGCTGCCGTTGTACCTGCCGGAACTCTTCCCCACGCGCGCGCGGGCCACCGGCCAGGGTTTGAGCTTCAACTTCGGGCGGATCCTGGCGGCCGTCGGAGTCATCCTCGGCAGCGGACAGATCGCCGCGTTCTTCGGCGGCTACGAGTTCGCGGGGGCGATCATCAGCCTCGTCTACATCTTCGGCCTGGTCGCCATCTGGCTCGCCCCGGAGACCAAGGGAAAACCGCTGCCGGAGTGACGGGTGGCGGGTGATCGCCTGTGCGTTGCATGCGGCGGCGGGCGATGAAGTCCGCCCGGTCAGCGGAGCCAGTGTAAAGTGAAGAGTGTAAAGTGAAAAGTGCAAAGTGAAAACCAAACGTCACTTTGCACTTTTCACTTTACACTCTTCACTTTGCACTCTTCCCCCGCGCAACCCCATCACCTTGTCACCCCGCCACCGACGACCCGCCACCCATCACCCGCCACCCGCCACCTCGTCACCCCTTCGCCGCCAGCCACCGCTCGGCGTCCAGCGCGGCCGTGCAGCCGGTGCCCGCGGCGGTGACTGCCTGCCGATAGTAGTCGTCGGCCACGTCGCCGGCCGCGAACACCCCTTCCACGCTCGTGTAGGTCCGGAAGGGCGTGGTCCACTTGACGTATCCCTTGGGCGTTAGCTCCAGCTTGCCTTTGAGAAACGCCGTGTTGGGCGTATGGCCGATCCCCAGGAAGACGCCCAAGCAATCCAACTTTAGCTCCGGATCGCCGGCGGTGCTCGCAAGCCGCACGCCGGTCACGCCGTCCTTCTCGTTGCCGAGGACTTCCTCCAGCGTGCGGTTCCAGAGGATCTTGATCTTGGGATTGTCCATCGCCCGCTTGGCCATGATCTTCGAGGCCCGCAGCTCGTTGCGGCGATGGACGAGATGGACCGTGCTGGCGAACTTGGTCAGGAAATCGGCCTCTTCGACCGCAGCGTCGCCGCCGCCGACAACCACCAGCGGCCGGTTGCGAAACCGCGGCAGGGCCCCGTCGCACACCGCGCAGGCGCTCACCCCGCGGTTCTTGTACTTCGCTTCCGAAGGCAGGCCGAGGTAGTTGGCCTTCGCCCCGGTGGCCACGATCACCGCGAGCGCCTCGTGCGTCGAGCCGTCGGAGGCCGTGAGCTTGAAGGGGCGGACGCTGAAATCCACGTCCACGATGTCCTCGGTGATCACCCGGGTGCCGAAGTTGAGGGCCTGCTGGCGCATGAGCTCCATCAGCTCGGGGCCCGTGATGCTCTCGCCGGCCCGAGGGGGGAGCATCGCCCGGCGGTCCGGGGCGATGGCACTCTCCAAAAACGCCTCGACGTTGCCGGCGGGAAAGCCGGGGAAGTTCTCCACGTCAGTCGTCAGGTTCAACTGGCCCAACGGCAGGGTGCTGGAGAGCCGATTGGCCTCGCTGATGGCCCCTTCAAACACCAGCGGCTCCAGCGCCGCGCGGGCGGCATAAATGGCCGCCGTCCAGCCGCCGGGTCCGCTTCCGATGATGATCAGCTTCTCGGGCACTTCATGGTCTCCTGGTCACGAGGCAGACGCGGAAAGAAAGTAGACAGTAGCCGGTAGTTGCCAGACAGCGGACGGTACACATTATAGGGGCTTCGGCGGCAGGGTCTACGGTGCAGGCCGACGGCCCACCGGGCCGACACGGCCCGGCTCTGAAGCCTCACCCCTCGACCCTCGACCCTGGACCCTCGACTCTCGACTCTCTTCGATGTTGCCGCAATTTCGCCCGCGCAATATGATGGGGGAGGCGGATCCCGCGCTCGGAAGGAGAGGTCATCCGTGAATTCGATCTGGTTGGTGATTACCGCGCTGGCCGCGTTTGCCGTATCTTACCGACTCTACGGGGCGTTTCTGGCGGCCAAGGTGGCGGTGATCGACGACCGCCGCATCACCCCGGCCCACCGGCTCCGCGACGGCGTGGATTATCACCCGACCAAGCGGCTGGTCCTCTTCGGCCACCATTTTGCGGCGATCGCCGGCCCCGGGCCGCTGATCGGGCCCGTGCTGGCCTCGCAATGGGGCTATGCTCCCGGGTTCATGTGGATCGTGATCGGGGCCTGCCTGGCCGGGGGAGTCCACGATTTCGTCACGCTGGTCGCTTCGGTGCGGCAAGACGGACTGAGCCTGCCCAAGCTCGCCCGCAACGATCTCGGGGCCGTCTCCGGAGTGACCGCAGCCATTGCCACGCTCTTCATCGTGGTTGCCGTGCTCTCGAGCGTGGCGATGGTGGTGGTCAACGCGCTGAGCGAAAGCTCGTGGGGCATGTTCACGATCTTGGTCACGATCCCGGCAGCCCTCCTGACCGGCTGGTGGATGTACAAGTTCCGGCCGGGCCACATCGGCGAGGCCTCGGTGGTCGGCGTCTCAATCGTGATGGCGGGGGTCATCCTGGGCAAGCCCTTCGCCGACTCGATCGTCGGGGAGTATCTCAAGTTCGACAAAGACACCCTGAAGCTCATCCTCCCCACCTACGCCGCGATCGCCTCGATCCTGCCCGTGTGGGTGCTGATGTGCCCGCGCGACTATCTCAGCTCCTACATGAAGATCGGCGTGGTGGTCCTCTTGGCCTTGGGGATCATCTTGGTGCAGCCGCACCTGAAAATGCCGGCCACGACGCCATTCCTGAACGGCGGGCCGGTGGTTTCCGGGTCGGTGTGGCCGTTTGTGTGCATTGTGATCATGTGCGGCGCCCTCTCCGGGTTCCACGCCCTGATCGCGTCGGGCACGACTCCGAAGATGATCAACAAGGAGTCCGACATCCGCCCGATCGGCTACGGGGCGATGATCCTCGAGGGCTTTGTGGCCCTGATGGCCCTGATTGCCGCATGCGCCCTGGAGCCCGGCGACTACTTTGCAGTCAACGTGGCGCAGGACACCGAGGTCCAAAGGGCAAAGTACGCGCAGGTCCAGCGAGAGCAGGCGGCCCAGGGCTGGCCGCTGGTTCAAAAGGACTTGCCGACGCTCGAGAAGGACGTCGACGAGAGTCTGGTCAACCGCACCGGCGGGGCCGTGACCCTGGCGATCGGCATGGCCCAGGTCTTCTCGGACCTGCCTCTTATGAGGACCCTGAAAGCCTATTGGTACCACTTCGTGATCATGTTCGAGGCCCTCTTCATCCTCACGCTGCTGGAGACCGGCACGCGCGTGGCCCGCTTCGTCTTTCAGGAGACCCTGGCCCAGATACGCCCCGAGTTCACCATCGGGCACAAGCCCAATTGGGGCCTCAACGCGCTGGTGAGCGTGCTAGTCTGCGGGCTATGGGGCGGGCTATTGTACATCGGCAATCTCGACGTGCTTTGGCGCATGCTGGGCATAGCCAACCAACTCCTGGCGACGATCGCCCTGGTCGTCGGCACCACCTATCTGCTCAAGCACACGGCCAAACGCAGCTACGCCCTCTGTACCGGCATCCCCTTGGTCTTTGTCGTCGCGACGGTCTTCACGGCCGGCGTCTGGAGCATCGGGATGTGGTGGGATGCGGCGGCGACGATGACCGGCTCGGAGGCATTCATGGCGCGGCTGGCCTCCGTGCTGGCCGGGATCATGCTCGTGCTCACGGCGATCATTCTCGTCGACGCCGTGCGCAAGTGGTACGCGATCCTCGTGAGCGAGCCGCAGGCGGCCGTGCAGCCGGCCGCAGTCGAGGTGGAATGACGATCCGCGCTACTCCGCCACGGCCTTCTGCACCGCCATTTTCATCTTCTCCAGCCCCGTGCGGGCCACGACCAGCGGGTCTTGCTGGAAGTACTTCTTGTTGAAAAGCTCCAGCGACAGGAACCCGCCGAAGCCGATCGACCGCAAGTCGCGGAGGATCTGCGTCATGGGGGCCACGCCGTCGCCGGGATAGACCCGATCGCCGTCGGTGGCCTTCTCCCGCGGCGGGTTGGCCGGGTAGTCGTTGATATGAAAGACGTGCAGCGCCGAGCCATTGAACATTTTCAGGCCGGCGAAATCCGATCCGCCGCGGTAGACGTGAAAGACGTCGAGCACGGTGCAGGCGTCCGGATGTGCGGCCTCGACGAGCACAAAGGCCACCTCGCCCAGACGCGACAAGGTCTTCGAGCGGCCCCAAAGCTCCAGTTGCGGCACTACGCCCGCCTGAGAGCCCAACTCCAAGACCCTCCGATACCGCTCCGCGACCTTGAGCAAGTCCATGGGCTGGTTCGTGGCCCCGACTGGCGGGGCGGCGATCCGCTTGCCGCCGATCTGGGCCACCAGGTCCATGTCGCGTTTCATCTGTTCCAGGCCGGCCTTGCGCCTGGCTTCATCGTCGTTGATCCAGTCGGCAAATCCGATCGCGCCTTCCACCGAAAGCCCGAAGTCGGCGATCCGCTTCCTCATGTCGGCCAGCGAGCCGCCCTTCTTCTTGTGCTCCTCGATCTTGCGGACCCAGGGCTCGAAGCCCTGGTAGCCGGCCTGGGCGGCGATCTCGGCTTCCTTGTCCAGCGGCAGGTTCTGCCCCATGATCGTCGCCGTGTTGAAGCAGTAGCGGAACGGTTCGGCGCTTCCCCGCGGCGTTTGCGCCCGGGTCGCTGCCGCAGTGCCGCCAACAACACAAGCCGCCGCGGCTGCCAGAGTCTTACCGGTCGAGGCAATGACGTCACGTCGGGACACGGGATTTCTCATGGCAACTGCCTTCCTGGTCTGCACCGCTGAAGGGCCGCCCGGCTTGGCCGCCGACTTCCGGGTAATCGCAGGGGTCATTTTCGTTCGGGCCCCCGGGCTTTTCAACAGCCACCCACTTGGCCACACGCGAATCGGGCAGAAGTCGCATCGACCGTCTTCGCAGGCCCAACCAGCGTATGGTGGCCCATGTCTGCCCAACACTTGGGGGGACCGCCTGCTGAGCCGCGTTGGCGCTCCGCGAGGGACGCTCGGAGCACACAAGCTATCAGAGGGGTATTGACGGCCCGCCCTACCTAGAGTACACATGGGCCTGGGAGCCGAGAGCGCTCCGCGATCGAACTCGGGGGACTGTCCCAGTTTTCGCGCAGCGAAAACGGGACTGTCTCCTTCCGACAGCAATCGATCCGTTTCAGACGGTTCCACTTTTTCCCGCGGAGGATCCTATGTATCGGCTTCGTCTACGTATCGTTTCTCGGCTGGCTCTCTTGGCCATTGCCTTAGTGTTTCTGGCCGCACCCGTTCTGGCGGCGGCCGAGCCAGAGCCAAATCCGCAGGCGCTGGCGCGGGTCATGGCCGTCCAAGATCGACACACCCCTCGCTTGATGGCGCCGCCGGGCGTGGTGGGAACGGCCACTGGGCTCGACGGGGCGGGAAACCCCGTTGTGAAGGTTTACGTTACCCACGCAGGCGTTGCCGGCCTCCCGAACAACGTGGAAGGTGTGCCCGTGGTGGTGGAAGTCAGCGGCAAGTTTTTTGCGCTCCCGAAGCCGCCCGGTGGAGGTAGCAAACCCCCAAGAGTCGATCGCACTGCGTGGTTCGACTCTCCGGTCCCCATCGGGGTATCGACTGGTCACCCGAACATCACCGCCGGCACGATCGGCTGCAGGGTGAAAGACTTGTCGGGAAAAGTCTACGCGTTGAGCAACAACCACATATACGCCGACTGCAACTATGCGAATTATGGTGACATCGTCCTCCAGCCGGGTCCGTACGATGGCGGTGGCAAAACCCCCGGCCGCGATGACGTGATCGGCCGGTTGTCTTCGTGGGCGGTGATCGTGTTCAGCAGTCAGGCGGATAACACGATCGATGCCGCCATCGCCTTGAATGATCCCATGTCGATGCGCACAATGGGTAAAGCCACCCCATTGGACGGCTATGGCACGCCCAAATCCGCCACGGTTCCCGCTTCCATCCGTCAGAAGGTCAAGAAATACGGTCGGACCACCGGGCTAACCACAGGAACCGTCAAGGCCGTCAATGCGACCGTCCTCGTCAGTTATGGGGACGTCAACGGCGACAGCATCGACGACGTCGCGCGCTTTGTGAGTCAGATCATTGTCACGCCGGGTAGTTTTAGCGCCGGCGGCGACTCGGGCTCGTTGGTCGTGCAGAACGGCGGGACGAATGACAGAAAACCTGTCGGGCTGCTGTTTGCCGGCAGCGCCACCATGACAGTCTGCAACCCGATTGACCTGGTGCTGGACGGGTTGGGGCTCACTATTGACGGCGAGTAGCCCTACGCTACCGCGGGGGCAAGGCCCGAAGAATTTGCATGAGGCCGATCCAAGAGGTGCTCGAAGAACAGACTCCGCGGTGGATGGCCACCCCAGGCGTACTGGGCACCGCCTCGGCGAACGACGCGGCCGGCCGTGTATCGTCGTCTACGTCGCTCAAATGAGCGACAAGTTGAGGGCGGCAATCCCACGCAGCTTGGAAGGGTATCCGATCCGCCTCGAACAGACCGGCGAGTTCCGCGCACTATAAGAACGAGGCAAACGCAGGTTATGTTGAAGCATAACCGACCGCTACTCTCTGGCCGGTGCTGAGCCGCCTGTTGGCCGCTCCATCGCGTCCAGCGGGTCGATCACCTTGATCTTCTCCTTCGGCAGCGTTGCCAACAGATCCGGCAAATCGTAGACCCGCAGGGCCCCGTGGAGGACATTGATCCACTGGTTCTTGGCCTGCGGCGTGCGGACCACGTCGGACCAGGAGCGGAGGCAGTTTTTAAGGGTCACGGAGGCGAATCGCTCCGGCTCCAAGGCCGCGGCGTGCAAGGCCGCAGGTCCGGTGCGGCCGATCGAGACTAGGTGGACTTCCCGCCGCTTGCCGCCGGCCTCGTACCCGGCCAGGAACTCCGCGCAACAGAGGATGTCCTTGGTCCGCATGGCAAGATACGAGGTGTCGAGCATGTAGGCCAGAAAGCCGTCGGCCCACTCAGGCCCGAGATACGCTCCCAAGCCGGACTTGCTCCCGGATTGCGTCTCGCCCATGCCGCGGAGATCCACGGCCAGGACTACCTGGCCCTCCTGGACGAGCCTCTCGATGGGTCCGCCCGGGGCGGCGTCCGCCTCTTTGCCGCGCTCGTGGAGATAGAGCGTGGCCTGCCCAGCGGGCTTTTGCGGCACGAAGGCCAACGCCGGCAGCCAGATCCCCGGCTCCGGCTGCAAAATGAGCTTGTCGATGCGATAGCCCTGCCGCTCGATCGAGCCGGTTTTCTCGGATTTCAAGACCCCGGTGCTGTAAGGCGGCCCAATCCCGGTGATCCGTCGCACTTCCTCCAACAAGGGCAGAGAAGGATGTCTGCCCTCCTCTGTTGCCGAAGAATGTTTGCCCGCCGTCTCTCCCCAAAGCTTCTTGCGTGCCTCGGCCAGTTGCTTTTCCAGGTCGAGGTTCAAGTCGTAGACGCTGCGAGCCCCGGGCAGGCGCATCACTTGCCCCTCCGGCGTACATTGAAGCTCCTTGTCCGGCAGTACCGGCGACTCGGTTTCCGTGATCGCGTCGTCGGCATCGAGTAACCACCGCCGCATCCAGCGGGTCGCACCCGTGCGCAGGACGGGCGAGAAGCCGTGCTGCGCGTCGGTCTCGATCAAGTCCATTCGCTCGGCAACTCCCAGACGCGTGTAGAACCGCTTGGCCTGGCGGAAGCTGTCCCACGCCCCGCCGATGTCGAAATAGTCCCGCGTGGCCACGCACATCAGCGTCGGCCGCGGAGCCCGCATGAGGACGTAGTCCGCATGGTCCATGCCGAAGGCGATCTGGGCGTGGATGTTCTGCTCGGCGTCCTGCGGCCCGATGGTCTCCACGAGCCGGCGGAGACTGGTCAAGTAGCAACTCGGCGCCGCGACCTGGATCCGCGGGTCGAGGGCCATGAGGTAACTGGTGAGCGTTCCCCCGCCCGAATTGCCGGTGCAGCCGATCCGCTTGGGGTCGATCTCCGGCCTGGTTTCGAGGTAGTCGATGGCCCGCATCCCGTCCCAAATGCGGAAGGTGGCCGCATTGCGCCCCAAGAGCGCGCTCCCCACGCCGACCAGGCTGTGACCCGTGGTTCCTCCCGCCAGCGGCTTGCCCTTCGCGTCGAGCAACTGGAATCGCTCGCCCTGGTCGATCGGGTCGTAGCACAACGCGGCCATGCCGTTTTTCGCCAGGAGGGTGCAGGCCCGCTGGTAGGTGTCCATGGCCTTGCCGTTGTCGCTGTGCCCGCAGGGGACGAGCACGCCCGGATACGGCGGCTTCGCGTCGGGGAGGTACAACGCCGCGGTGACGTAATGCCGCGGCTGGCTCTGGAAGATGATCTTTTCGACGCGGTAGCCGTCGCGCCGGACAGTGCCGACGACCCGCGGCTCCAGCGGCGTTCGCTCCGGGAGGCCGCCAAGCTGGGCAACAAAGAACTTCCGCAGCCGCTCCTGATACGCCTTGGCCTGCTCGGGCGTCTTGATCTTCTCGTACTGGGCCTGGCGCCGGTCGAGGGCCTCGCGGGCTTTGCCCACCAGGTACTCGTGCACCATCGCCTTCGGCGCGATCCCCTCTACCTTCTCCGGCAGCACGCGGAGGTCTTCGGCACTGGCCGCGACCGCAAGAATCAAAGAAACGCCAAGGACGAGCAGTTTCCGGATCATGATCCGCCTCCATAAAACCGCAACCGGCGGTCGCGCCCCGGCTCCACGCGACCGGTGCCATGCCCACGCTCGTGTGCCACGTCGTCGGGCGTCGGGTGCCATGCCCACGACAAGGGGCCTGTCGATTTATTGGGCCGGCAGGCGTGTCGGCGGTGTCGTTTTTCCGAATGGGGTGCTCGGTTTTAGCTGGAGAACGGTGACACTCAGAAGGAACCTCGCCCGACGAATCCATCAGGCGAGATGTCGCCTCCCAAGC
>Ga0315280_10004173_pt1 | contig 21568 bp, 17 predicted proteins | sample YL17G06_40_MG_FD_203697 | JGI IMG/M metagenome (GOLD analysis project Ga0315280, IMG submission 203697) | Sediment microbial communities from Yellowstone Lake, YNP, Wyoming, USA - YL17G06_40 | ecosystem: Environmental > Aquatic > Freshwater > Lake > Sediment | place: USA: Wyoming | collected...
TCGAGGAGCGCCCAGGAGAGGGTGAAGGGCCGCATAATAGGCAAGGCAGGGAGGTCGAGGGAGATCATCGAGGAGCTGACGGAGACCCAGATAAGCGTCTACGGCGGAACCGTCGCCATCATCGGCCACGTCGAGGCGCTCCCCGCCGCGATGGAGGCGGTGGGGATGCTCATCAGGGGCTCCTTCCACAAGACGGTCTGGAACTACCTATACGCATACCGGAGGCGCCTGAAGAAGGAGAAGGCGGAGATATGGTTCGACAGCCAGCAGCCGAAATTGGGAGTGAGGTGAATTGGTCCAAGTAGAGTATCAGTCGATTAGCCCATCGGATTTCTTCTACAGGAACAGGGAGATAGCGGGCTTCAGCAACCCGAGCAGGGCGATCTACGCCGCCGTCAGGGAGCTGCTCGAGAACAGCCTCGACGCATGCGAGGCGCAGCAGGAGCCCCCGGACATATACATGAGGCTCACCGAGCTCTCATCATCAGGGGACAACGGGACAAGCATCTACCTGCTGAGGATACAGGACAACGGCACGGGCGTCCCACCCGACCAGATCCCGGGCTGCTTCGCCCAGGTCTTCTACGGCTCAAAGTACACCCTGAAGCAGGCGCGGGGCACATTCGGCCTCGGCGGAACCATCACGATCCTCTACGGCCAGATCACCACCCACAAGCCCGTCATCGTCACCTCGAGCACGGGGGGCGACATCCACGAGTTCGAGATGATGATCGACATAGAGCGGAACCAGGCCCAGATACTGAGGCACACGACACTAAACAACGAACGTGGCTGGAGGGGCACCGTAGTCGAGCTCCAGATGGAGGGCGACTACAGCCGAATAATGGCGAGGCTGATAGACTACCTGAAGCAGACCGCGATGGTCAACCCCTACGCGGACATCACCTTCGTCGACCCGAAGAACAGGCTCTACAGGTTTGAGAGGGTGACCGAGAAGATGCCGCCGCTCCCAATGGCCGTGAAACCGCATCCACACGGTGTAGATGTCGAGACATTTAGAAGACTCATCTCCATCACGAAGTCGAAGGACATGAAGTCCTTCATGTTGAACCACTTCCAGGGAGCAGGCCCCAAGACGGCGGAGAAGTTCCTCGTAGCCGCCGGGCTGAATCCCAAGGCGAAGCCAAACTCCATGACGCCCGACGATATAGTAAAGGCGGTCCAGACCGCGAAGGAGTTCAACGACTTCATTCGCCCCGACGCGAGCTGCCTGAGTCCGATAGGGGAGGATCTACTTGAGACGGGTATCAGGAAGGAGCTTGGCCTCACGGAGGAAGACTTCATAAAGGTCGTCAAGAGGCAGCCGGCGACCTACTCCGGCTTCCCGTTCATCATCGAGGCGGCCGTCGTCACGGGGAAGACGGTCAGGAGGCTGGGTCAGGGCACCACCATCTACAGGTTCGCGAACAGGATACCGCTTCTCTTCGACGAGTCGAGCTGCGTAGTCTTCAAGGTCGTGGACAAGAACATCAACTGGAAGACCTACAAGGTCGACAACGACACGCCTCTCGTCATCGTGGTCCACGTCTGCTCGACTAAGATACCCTATAAGAGCGTAGGCAAGGAGTTCCTCGCCGACCAGCCCGAGGTCGAGAAGGAGATCACCAACGCCATCAGGGAGGCGGCTAGGAACCTGAGGAACTACATAAGTCGGAGCTACAGGATGGCCAGGGAGAGGAGGAGGCTGGACATATTCCTGAAGTTCCTCCCCAAGATAGCGGAGTTCTCGGCGAAGCTGGCCGACAAGCCAGAGGCTCCGGACATAAACCGGCTGCTCGGGCAGCTCGAGGCGATAGTCTCCGCGCCCGAGGAGGAAGAGGAGAACGGTGAGCAGTACCCACAGGTAAGCGACGAGGAAGAGAGGCCGGAGGTTGAAACCATTGTCGAAGAAGGTAAGTGAAGCGGAGAAGCAGAGGGAGGCTATGGAGGCGAGCCTAAAGCAGCTCGGCAGCCTCATCTACGACCAGATAGATCAGGGCGAGTACCCGTGGATCATGATGCAGAGCCGGAGCATCGACAACATCCTCTACGACCCAGAGATACGCCAGTATATCCTCGGCGACCGCATGATCAAGCGTCATTCCCGTAACATCAAGCACATCCGCCCCTTTACTCAGCTCGTCTGGACGGCTTGGTTCGCGAAGGAGCTCGTCACGCTCAGGAAGACCAGCACCCTGAGGGAGGTCTACTACTCCGCCAGGGGCCAGCGAGACATAGAGTACGCGGACCAGCAGGAGTCAGACAGCATCATCACCGACCTCGAGGTGGCGCTGAACAAGGCGCGGGAGGAGTTCAACATCTTCCCGGAGGAGAGGAGCGCCATATTCGGAGACCTCACAATAGAGTACACGGTGCCAGGCTACGAGGGTCGGCGCACCAACCTCACCGACCACCCGGACGGCGTCATGGTCGGCCCCGCCGTGACTAGCAGCGACTTCATAGAGACTAACGCGAACAAGGTCCTCGTCATAGAGAAGGGCGCCATGTTCACGAGGCTCGTCGAAGAGCAGGCCCATAAGAAGTTCAATGCCATCCTCATCCACACCGCCGGCCAGTCGCCACGGTCGACGCGTACAATCATCAACAGGCTCAACAAGGACTACGGTATGCCAGTCTACATTTTCACAGACGGCGACCCCTGGGGCATCCACATAGCCATGGTCATCATCAGCGGTTCGGCAAACGCCGCCCACCTCAGGGGCCTCGCGACGCCCGAGGCGAAGTGGATAGGCGTCTGGGCGACGGACATCATCAACTACAAGCTGCCGACGGAGAACATGACCGACTTCGACTTCAAGAGGCTGAAGGAGCTCCAGGCCGACCCCAGGTACAAGGAGGAGATCTGGCAGCGGGAGATCGAGACCTTCATCAAGCTACAGAAGAAGGCGGAACTTGAGGCGTTCAGCCGCTATGGCTTGACCTACATCGTGGACAAGTACCTTCCTGAGAAGCTGAACGCAGAGTGATACCCGTTTTATATAGCCGTTACCAGATTGTTAGGGGATGATCCCGATGTCCGATAAGCCGATCTGGTCCTCTGTGGGCGCGATGACTCTCCTCGGAGGCCTCATCATGGCTCTGCTGGGAGCTGCGCTCACATTCTACGCGTTCACCTCGGAGGCTGGAGCCGTCGACCCGCGCGTCTTCACGCCTGTCGGCGTCTTCATCCTCCTCCTCGGGCTGCTGATGCTGGCGTCCAAGGAGGGCTAGGCCTGCCCGGGCTGAAGGGCGTCGTCCTCGCCGGCGGTGAGGGGAAGAGGTTCAGGCCTCTCACCTACTACTTCCAGAAGTGCATGATACCTGTGGGGGAGGAGCAGAGGCCCATCCTCGAGTATATAGTCCGCCTCCTCGGTCACCACGGCGTCAGCGACCTCGTCCTCCTCGTAGGTTACAGGTACCAGCAGGTCGTCAACTACTTCGACGGTGGAGAGCGGTTTGGCGTGAGGATGGAGTATGTCCTCGACGACCCCGAGCTGAAGGGGAGCGCCAACGCCATCCTCAACGCCTACAGGAGGGGAGCCATCAGCCGCGACGACACGCTGGTCATCTACTACGGTGACATCATCTCCAGTATAGACCTCGGCATGATGCTCGCCAAGCACAGGGAGACCGGCGCTGTGGCGACCATCGCCCTAGCCAGCGGATTCAACGTCAGCGTCGGCACCGCTGAACTTGATGGAGACCGGATCGTGAAGTTCGTGGAGAAGCCCGACCTCAACAAGCCCGTCAGTATCGGGGTTTTAATACTCGAAGGCTCGGTCCTCGACGAGATGGAGAGGCTTAATGGGGCGGGGCAGTTCAAGTCCTTCGACCTCATGGGCGACGTCGTCTCCTACATGGTGGAGAAGGGGTTCAAATTAGGCGCCTACGTCACGGATGCCTTCTGGTACGACGTGGGCAGTCTTGAGCGGTACGAGAGGCTGGACAACGAGGCCCTCGCCGAAGCCATGGGATTCCTATTCTAATTACTATCATTGTCGGAGACTCAAAAAATTCTTATTCCAACCTCCCAGCCTTTTAACCGGCTGAGATCAGGTTGAAGGCCATCATATTAGCAGGCGGGTTCGGCACTCGGCTCAGGCCCCTGAGCTGCACCCGTCCCAAGATGTTGTTCCCTGTAGCTAACCTCCCCCTGATGGACTGGCCGCTTATGAACCTCTCCAAGGGGGGCGTCGACACGGTCATCCTCGCCGTGAACTACATGGCTGAGGCCATCGTCAGGTACCTCGGGCCGACGAAGTACGACCTGGGGATAATATACTCCCGTGAGCAGAGGCCGCTCGGGACGGGCGGCCCCCTCATCAAGGCGAAGGACCTCCTCAACGAGGACGAGCCGTTCCTCGTTCTCAACGGCGACGTCGTCACCGACCTCGACATCCGTCGCCTCATAGAGTTCCACAGGGAGAAGAAGGGCCTCGCCACCATCGCCCTCGTTCAGGTCCCTGACCCGACGAGGTACGGCTCGGTGGAGAAGGACTGGGAGGGGCACGTCGTCGACTTCGTCGAGAAGCCTGAGCCCGGGAAGGCGCCGAGCAACCTCATCAACGCGGGCGTCTACGTCCTCGAGCCCCAAGTCCTCGACTACATCCCGGACGGGAGGACGGTCAGCATCGAGCGCGAGGTCTTCCCCATCCTCGCGAAGGAGGGGAAGCTCTTCGGCTTCGAGACCCACGGCATGTGGATGGACATCGGTGTCCCCGACGACTACCTGAGGGCGAACGCGATGCTCCTCGCGAAGAGCGACGGTGTCCAGAAGGCTGAGGAGGTGAAGGTAGATGCCTCGGCGAAGCTCCTCGTTCCCACCTACCTCGGCCAGGGCGTCGAGGTGGGCGCCGACTCCGTAATCGGCCCGAACACCTCCATCTCGGAGAACGTCCTCGTCGGCAAGGGGTGCCGCATCGAGAACTCCATAGTCTTCCCGGGCTCAACCATAGGCGACTACACGAGCATAAAGAACGCCATAGTCGGAGAGAACGCCGTCCTGAACAGGTGGGTGAAGATCGAGTCAGGCGCCCTCATCGGCGACTACGCCGTCATAGAGGACGGCGTCACCCTGACAGAGGGGGTCACCATCTGCCCGTCCAAGATCGTCAGCCAGAGCATCCTCGTGACGACTCAGGTGATGTAGTGGGTCGGCTCTTCGGCACCAACGGCGTCAGGGGCGTCGTCAACGCCGAGCTGACCGTCGAGATGGTCACCCGGCTGGCTGCCTCCGCCGCTGAGGTGCTCGGAGAAGAGCTGGCGATCGGCAGGGACGGTCGCACGACGAGCCCCATGCTCAGGGACGCCGCCGTCGCAGGCCTCCTCAGCCAGGGCTGCACGGTCCACGACCTCGGCGTCCTACCGACCCCCGCCCTCCAGTACGCGATCAAAACCCTCCGCCTCGACGGCGGTATCATGGTGACCGCGAGCCACAACCCGCCCGAGTTCAACGGTGTCAAGACGGTCGCGGCGGACGGCGTCGAGACGTCCCGGGAGACGGAGGACAGAATAGAGGAGACATATTTCGCTGGCGGCCCAGAGCCCGCTCCATGGGACAGAGTCGGCAAGGTCATCGAGGGCGACGCCCTGGGTCTCTACATGGACGCCGTGGTCAAGCAGGTCGACTCCAGCGTCGTCAAGGCGGCTCAGCTCAGCATCGCCATAGACCCCGGCAGCGGGGTAGCGGCGCTCACGGCACCAGAGATAGCCCGGAGGCTGGGTTGCAGGGTTTTCACGATAAACGCGGAGATCGACGGCACCTTCCCGGGCAGGAACTCCGAGCCCCGCCCGGACAACCTCTCAGGCCTCAGCGAACTTGTGAGGGCGTCCGGAGTCGACCTGGGCATCGCCTTCGACGGTGATGGAGATAGATCGATCTTCGCCGACGAGAGGGGGGCCGTCTACTACGGGGATCGGAGCCTCGCCCTCCTGGCGAAGGCCTACGTGGAGACGCACCCCGGCGCCGAGATCGTCACCTCCGTGAGCTCATCACGCGCCGTCCAGGACGTAGTCGAGGCCGCTGGCGGCAGGGTAATCTGGACGCCCGTCGGCAGCGTCGTCATATCGAGGGCGATGGTTGAGGGGGGCGTCATGTTCGGCGGCGAGGAGAACGGGGGTATCATGTACGGGCCGCACCAGGCGGTGAGGGACGGCTCAATGATCATGGCCCTCGTCCTGGAGCTCATAGCCAGGACCGGGAAGCCCCTGAGCCGCCTGTTCGCAGAGCTCCCCCAGTACGCACAGGCCAAGGACAGGGTCATATGCCCCAACGAGCTCAAGGAGCGTACTCTAGAGGCGCTGAATAAGCGGGTGAAGGCGCATAGGATAGAGACCATAGACGGGCTGAAGCTCTGCTACGATGACGGTGCCTGGATACTGTTCCGCCCAAGCGGGACCGAGCCAGTCTTCAGGCTCTACGCCGAGGCGGCGACTCAGGAGAGGGCTCAGGAGCTCGTCGATGAGAACAAGAGGCTAATAGAGGAGACCGTAAGCTCTCTACGCTGATCGGCCCCGGATCCTCATTTTTCGTCTCAGCGCTTCATCGCGAGGGCGAGGTCGAGGAGCGCCGCGTGGGGGTCCTTCGCCTTTACCACGCCGCTCGCCACGAGGATTCCCTCGGCACCCAGCTTCATGGCAGCCGAGACGTCCTCGCCGCTCGTGATGCCTGCGCCGCAGAGCACCTTGATCCTCGGGTTAACCCTCCTCACCGCCTCCACAGCGCCGGAGACTATCTCGGGCTTCGCCTTAGAGACCGGGATGCCTGAGCCTATCAGCCCCGGGGGCTCTATGGCGACGGCGTCCGGGTTGAACGACGCGACCTGACGCCCCTTCTCGACGGTGTCGACGCAGACGACCGTGTGGAGGTCGGCCTCCTTCGCCCTCTTCACAGTGGCGCCTATCACCTCCAGCTGGAGCCTCCTCTCGCTGTGGTTGATCATCGTGCCCACGGCCCCCGCCTCCGCGACGGCTTCGGGGAGGATGTGGCCGGTGAACTGGCCGAAGCCCGCCGGGTCGACGTGCTGGGCGAAGACGGGCGTCTCACCCACCTCGGCGACTTGGACGAGGTCGACGATCTGCGGGGCGACGGCGATGCTTATGCCGGTTCTGGAGTGGACGCGCTCTATTGTGCGGACGAGGCTGAGCGCCTTCTCCCCCATCCCCTCCCTGTAGGTCTTCAGGTTGACGAGGATCAGGGGATAACCGACTAGGATGCCCTCCATGGCTGTATCCTGATATGATCGCCTGATTAGTTTTTGAGCTTAACCCATCCGTGGGGGTTATTTTTAAAGAAGGTGGAAGCTAATTCTAATCCAGTGGTATCTATGGTCAAGAAGCGTCTCATCGAGGTCAGGGACCTCGCCAAGATCAGGGCGGTCTCCGACCCGCAGATTTCGCCGGATGGCAGGAGGGTGGTCTTCGTCCACACAACCGTGGACTTCGAGAAGGACACCTACGTCAACGACGTCTGGCTAGCCGACCCGGCGACCGGGAAGAGCGAGTCCTTCACCCAGGGGAGGGGGAAGGACAAGAACCCGAGGTGGTCGCCTGACGGGAAGAGCATAGCCTTCGTCTCCACTCCGCCAGCGAAGGAGGGGGAGAAGAAGAAGGCGCAGCTCTACATGATACCCCTCGCCGGAGGCGAGGCCAGGAAGCTGACGGAGATGGAGGGAGGCGTCGAGGCGCCGAAGTGGTCCCCAGATGGGAAGAGGATCATGTTCGCCTCCAACTACAGGGAGAAGGAGCCTGAGACGGATGTCAAGGTCATCACGAGGATAGGGTACAGGTTCAACGGGAAGGGCTACTTCGACGGGAGGCGTCGTCACCTCTTCGTGGTCCCCGCGAGGGGAGGGAAGCCGAAGCAGCTGACGAAGGGGGAGTACGACGTCGACGCCGCCGAGTGGGTCGACGACTCGACCATCGCCCTCATCAGTAACCTCGAGAAGGATGCGGAGATAACGGGCGAGGACTATCTCTACGCCGTCGACCTGAAGGGAGGCGAGCCGAAGAAGTTGACGGATGGGCCGCGCTCGATCTCGGCGCTTAAGCCTTCTCCCCTGAAGGACGTCATCGCCTATGTTGGCCACGACTACGCCCACGGTGGGGCGACGAAGCAGTCGGTGTGGTTAGTCCCGGTCGCCGGAGGCCCCTCGATCAACCTGACCCAGGACTTCAAGCAGGATGTGGGGAACAAGCTTAGCTGCGACGTCAGGGTGGCCTCGCCGAGCGGCGTCGCCTGGACCCCGGACGCCGAGTACATCATGTTCCTCACAACAGACAAGGGCGTCGCCTACCTCCAGAGGGTGCCCGCCGCCTGCGGGAAGGTCGAGCCCGTGCTGGGGGAGGTCGACCACAGCGTCGAGGCCTGGAGCATGTCGAAGAACGGTGTGATAGCCTACACGACGCTGAAGACGACCGCGCCCTCGGAGCTGTGGATGCTGAGGGATGGGAAGTCGAAGCAGCTGACTAACCTGAACAAGGAGTACCTGGCGAAGACGGACGTTGTCGGCCACGAGAGGTTTGAGTTCACCTCCTCAGGCGGCCACATGGTCGAGGGCTGGATGATGAGGCCCCCGGGCTTCAGGAAGAGCAGGAAGTACCCGCTGGTGCTGGAGATCCACGGGGGGCCCAGGAGCGCGTACGGGAACGCGATGATGCATGAGTTCCAGCTCCTCGCAGCCCAGGGCTGGGCCGTCGCCTACGTCAACCCCTGGGGGAGCGGGGGCTACGACGAGGACTTCCAGACAGGGCTGCCCGAGCACTACGGCGAGCAGGACTACGCCGACATCATGGAGGCGATGGACTACATCTGCAGCAAATACCCCTTCATCGACTCCAGTAGGCTCGGCGTCACCGGAGGCAGCTACGGCGGCTTCATGACGAACTGGATAATCACCCACACGGACAGGTTCAAGGCGGCTGTCACCAGGAGGAGCATAAGCAACTGGCTAAGCATGTTCGGCTGCAGCGACATCGGCTGGACGTTCGGCAAGTGGGAGATGGGGGGCCTCCCCTGGCTCGACGAGGAGAAGTACCTGGCGAAGTCGCCGATCAGGTACGTGGGGAACGTGAAGACGCCGACGATGGTCATCCACAGCGAGGAGGACTACAGGTGCCCTATATCGGAGGGGGAGCAGCTCTTCACGGCTCTGAAGTACCTCGGTGTCCCGACGGAGCTCGTCAGGTTCCCGGGCGAGAACCACGAGCTGAGCAGGAGCGGGGCGCCGAAGCACAAGGAGCAGAACCTGAACCACATAATCAGGTGGTTCAAGACCTACATCTAAACACTCCTCTATTTTTATGGTCCCACCAATAGACTTGGAGAGTTGTTTTGCTCTAGGCTGAGCCCGTTCTTCACGCTGAGAGCGTACCTGTAGGTGCCGGGCTCGTCGAAGGTGAACGGGAATGTGTAGGTCGCTTCGGTGGTCGCCGCGACGCCGACCTCCTTGACTATGGTCAGCACTGGCTCCGCTTCCCCCTCCCTGTAGATGGCGCAGGTGACGTTCTCCCTGATGGAGTGGATCCTAGTCGGGTTCTCCAGCCTGACCGCGACATGGCCGCTGGCGCCTGACTTGATCGTCGTCACCGGGGCTCCATCGAGGCTCCTCCACTGGGAGGAGACATACCTGAGGTGGGGTACGACTACCAGGGGGTAACGCGTCATCAGAAACGGTAGCCAGGTCTCGAACCAGAGGAGGTGGGTCTTGACCCTGCCGGTCATTGTGACCTCGACCTCTCCCCCGTGCAGAGCCGCGGCCTCCTGGATTAGGCTCCTGAGCTTCACGTCGTCATCGGCTCTGAGAGCGATGTCTCTATTGAGGAACTTCAGGTACGAGATCTTCTCTCTGGGGAACGTGTAGGTCCCCTTCTGGACGGTCTCGCCCTCGACCTGTAGCTGGACCTCAACGTCTGAGATCTCTGGCTGCAGCACCGTCACAGGGCTTAGCGTCACCGTTATCAGCCACCGCCTGATGTAGTCGGGCATCTTGGTCACAGGCGCCTGGAGGCTGCCGTTGAAGCCTGGGAGGGTGATGGCGAGGCCTAGCCTGAGGTCACCGTCCGATCCGGCTAGGGTGCCCCTCAGGTAGTTGGAGAGGGTCTCCTCCTCCACGTTGAGCATGATCTTCAGGCTGGAGACCTCGCCGAAGCTGCTGTAGAGGTTGCCGACCTCGCGGCCGACTAGGACGGCGACGACTATGAGGCCGAGCTGGAGGACGCTGATGAGGTCTTCCCTGGATACGGCCCCGTTCTCCTTCTTCGCCGCCATGTCTCCCCCAGATCGTGCTTGGGAGAGGCTGGATATTACGTTTCCCTAAGTTTCAGGACCCTCGGTCAGTTTTTAATAAGGTAGGGGTTCAAACTACCTCATGGAAGCCTCGCACCTCGCCTCCGTCACCCTCGGAAGGGCACGCAACGGTGAGGAACTCAGGAAGCTGCTCGCAGGCGGCGTTCCCGACTCGGAGACCTTTCTCGTGAAGCCGAACTGGTACAGCCCCCACCCCGCCAACTTCACGGACGCGGAGGCCCTGGGCATCCTCATGGACGCGCTTGACGGCCACGTCGTCGTGGTCGAGGGCTACTCCGGGGACAGGCACGATGGCTTGATACGCCTCTCCTCGGGCGGCGAGAAGGTGGACTGGAGGTGGCTTCTGAGGCACCCTGACTGGGGGTGGGCCAAGGAGGACGGCACATGGGGCGTGATCAGGCGCCAGGACAGGTGGTTCCTGGACCACCACGGCTTCACGGACGTCATCGGGGCCCACGACGCCGAGTACCTCAACGTCACCGAGGAGATATGGAGCGGCAGGGCGGAGAAGCCGGGGGAGATGAAGGAAGTCGTGGAGTCCCGCTACTCGCCTGTCCAGCACGAGCAGATATATGGCTTCATGCCGAGCAGGCTCTGGAGGCTCCGTGGCTCCCCCCTCATCAGCCTCGGCAGGGTTAAGGGGTACGGCGGAACCTACCCGAGCCTGACGCTGAAGAACCTCTTCGGCCTCGTCCCCGACCCCTACAGGAGCTGGTGGCACGGCCCCAAGGACAGGGACCTGAGCAGGAGCATCGTCGACATCGCCAAGCTCTACGCCTCGGCCTTCGTGATCCACGGCGTCTGCGAGGCGCTCAGCTCGTACACGGTGAACGACCCCAGGGGAGAGGTGAAGGTCCCCTGGGGCGCCTACAGGGTGGCTAAGAGCGACGGATTCGTCGCCCACGGCCCGAGCCTGGTTGAGCTCGACGCCGTCCTCTGCGCCCTGATAAGTGTCGACCCCTCGAGGGTTGGATACCTTCAGCTCGGCGAGAAGGAGTTCGGCCCATACGATAGGGGCGCCGTGGCGGAGGCGTCAGCGGCCTCGGCGACGTGGTTTCCGTCTGAGGCTATCGTTTGAGACCTGAGTAAGGCACTCCGTATCCTAATCCAAGTGTTTGCGATGTCCGGGTTGAAGCAGCCAAAGTCGTGCCCACCCCTGAAAAAAGGGTGGTTTCGTCGACTTGACTGCATTCGACCATAATCGAATCAGTTATAAGCCTCTGAAAGCACCCGATACTGGGACCAGAACTCAGAGAAAGAAGTTTTATTGACACTACGTGTGTCTTGGGAAGTGTGGGGCGCAGAGCCCCCGATAGGCATGGTTTAATTGCTCCTCGGAGCATTCTGAATAACACCTTACGGAGGCGTCGCCAATGAAGGACCTGAAGAAGCGGGTACTGATAACGTCGGCGTTGATATACGCCAACGGCCCGGTGCACATCGGCCACCTGGTCGAGTCCATACAGACTGACATCTATGTCCGGTTTCTGAAGCTCGCCGGCCACGACGCCTTCTACTGCGGCGCGGAGGATACCCACGGTGCGCCGATTGAGATCAACGCCACGAGGGAGGGGGTGAGCCCCGAGGAGTTCATCGCCAGGTGGTGGAAGGAGCACGACGAGGACTACAAGCTCTACAACATCAGGTTCGACTCCTACTACAGCACGAACTCCCCCGAGAACAGGTACTACACGGAGCTCATCTTCAAGCGGCTCCAGGAGAACGGCCACATCTACACCAAGGAGATCGAGCTCACCTACTGCGAGCACTGCGGGAGGTACCTGCCTGACAGGTACGTGAAGGGTACCTGCCCGATATGCGGGGCGAAGGACCAGTACGGCGACGTCTGCGAGAAGTGCAACGCCGCCTACACCACAACCGACCTCGTCGACCCCTACTGCAGCATCTGCGGATCCAAGCCTGTCCGTAAGCCCAGCCGCCACTACTTCTTCAGGCTCAGCGACTTCGGCGAAAGGCTGGAGAGATGGCTAAACGGGAACAGGAACCTCCAGGACGAGATAAGGAACCAGATCCTGGCGTGGATCCACGGCGGGCTGAACGACTGGTGCATCAGCAGGGACGGCCCCTACTTCGGCTTCAGGATACCCGGCGAGGAGAACAAGTACTTCTACGTCTGGCTCGACGCCCCGATCGGGTACATCGCGAGCACCGCGAACTACTGCAAGGGCCGCGACTTCACCGCCGACGACATCTGGCAGAAGCCTGACAGCACCATCATCCACTTCATCGGCAAGGACATCATCTACTTCCACCTCCTCTTCTGGCCGGCGGTCCTCATGGGCGCGGGATTCCACGTCCCGGACAACGTCGTCGTCCACGGGTTCCTCAACGTTGGCGGGGAGAAGATGAGCAAGAGCAGGGGCACATTCCTCACGGGACGGGAGTTCGCCGAGCTCCTCGACCCAGAGCTGCTCCGCTACTACTACGCGGCGAACCTCCCACACAGCATGACGGACCTGGACCTCGACCTGAAGAACCTCCAGGACAAGATCAACAACGAGCTCGTGAGCAACATCGCAAACCTCATCTACAGGACGCTGAGCTTCCTGAACAGGAACCTCGACAGCCGCGTGGGAACGACCCTGGACGAAGCGCTCCTGGCCGAGGTCGCTGGGAAGGCGGCGGAGGTAAAGGAGAGCTACTACGGCTACAACTTCCGTGAGGCGGTCTCAAAGACTCTGGAGATCAGCAGCCTCGGCAACAAGTACTTCCAGGACAACAAGCCGTGGGAGCTTGTGAAGACCGACCCCGAGAAGACGCGTAAGGTGCTCACGGACTGCGTCAACATAGTGAAGACGGTGACGATCCTCGTTAAGCCGATCCTCCCGGTGTTCACGGAGAAGGTGGAGAAGCAGCTGGGCCTCACAGACCTGAAGTGGAGCGACGTCGACAGGGTAATCGAGAACCACCGCATCGGCGACGCCAAGATCGTGCTCAGGAAGATCGACCCGATCGTCCTGAAGAAGCCCGCCGAGAAGCCGAAGAAGGAGGATGAGGCGAAACCAACCGGCGCATCCTCCCTGGATCTCCGCGTCGCCGTCGTCACGGAGGTCCGCGACCACCCCCAAGCCGATAAGCTCTGGGTCCTCGGCGTAGACCTCGGGACGGAGAAGAGGCAGCTCTGCGCGGGGCTCAAGCCCTATTATCCGAACAAGGCGGACCTGGTCGGGAAGCACCTCGTCGTCGTCGCCAACCTGAAGGCGGCTAAGCTTCGAGGCGAGCTGAGCCAGGGGATGCTGCTGGCGGCCGACAACGGGAGCCTGGTCGGTGTCCTGAACGCGCCTGACAGCCCGCCTGGGGCGCAGGTAACCGCGGGCGGCGTATCCGGGGCAGGCGCCCCGGAGATCACCATGCAGGGCATCGCCGCACTGATCATGGAGGCGAAGGCGGGGAAGGCGTACGTGGACGGCAAGGTGTTCCGGAGAGGAAAGGAGATCGTCCGGGTCGACCGCGGCATAGAAGGGAAGGTGCGCTAGGTCTTCGCCGCCTTGACCTCGGGGAGGTGCTTCTCACCCAGCTTCTTCACGAGGTCGACGAGGTAGTCGAAGTCCCCGTATCTAGTCCGATGGTTGACATTGCAGGCGCGGAGCATGTACCTGCCCTTGATGGTGGTATCGGATACCATCCAGAAGGAGACTTGGTTTATGCTGTCCATGATCATCCTGTTCAGCGTCTCTGTACGCGTTTCGTCTAGGCCTTTGGGCTTGTACCTGAAGCAGACGATGTTGCTGGCGACCGGCGCCGTGATCTCCATGTCAGGCTCCTTCCTCAGCAGCTCGGCCAGGTAGCTCGTCTGGTCGATGTTCTGCTGGATCAGGTCACTGTACTTCTTCCGGCCATAGGCTCTGAGGAGCATGTAGGCTTTGAGGCTCAGGAAGCTGCGGGAGAGGGGGAGGGCGAGGTTGTGAGGATTAGTCAGTAACTCGCCTTTCTCCTTCGCCAAGTTCATTCCGGCTTTAAGATACTGAGCCTCGTGGCCATAGACGAAGGTGCTGTAGTGGGCGAGCCTGTCCCTGACGAGAGTACAGCCGATCCCGTAGGGCATGTACATCCACTTATGAAGGTCGACGGCGAGCGAGTCGGCCCGCTCCATGCCGTCTGCTAAACGACTGTGGGTCTTGGAGATCTTCACCCAGGCGCCGAAGGCGCCGTCCACGTGGAACCACATCTTCTCCTTCTCCGCTAGGTCAGCTAGGGCGTTGAAGTCGTCGAAGGCGCCGCTGTTCACGGTGCCCGCGCAGCCGATGACGCAGAAGGGGTGGCACCCCTTCTTCCTGTCTTCCTTGATCGCCTTCCTGAGGGCGTCCAGCCCGATGCGGCAGTCATCCCCGGTGGGCACCCACCTCAGGGACTCGCTTCCGAGGCCGAGGAGTTCGACGCTGCGCTCGAGGCAGTGGTGGCCCTCCTCCGACACATAGAGGGTCATTCTATGCGGGACGTTCTGGATGCCTTTAGCCTTCATATCCACCTCGGCCTTCGCATTCCGGGCGACGGCTAGTCCGGTGAAATTTGCCTCCGAGCCGCCACTCAAGAGCACGCCGCCTGCCTCCGCTGGGTAGCCTAACATTTCCTTAATCCAGTCGATTACCTGTTGGTGCACGTAGCCCGACGAGGCGATGGCCTCTATGTTGCTGTTGACGCCTCCTGTGAGCATCTCGGCGAGCATCCCATAGGGTGACCCCGTCCCTACGACAGCTCCCCAGAAGCGGGGCCCGGAGCTGTGCAGGAGGTACGGCCTTACGGACTTGAGGAAGACCTCGTACACCTTCTCCTCCCCCTCTCCCTCCTCCGTCAGCGGGACACAGATGTCTCCCATCCTCTCCTTTGGGAAGGAGCTGAAGGGTAGAGAAGCGATATTCTTCTGGTGGTCCAGCATGTCGTCGAGCATCCTGTGCCCGAGGGCCCTGATCCCGTCCCAGCTCACCGGGTCAAGCGTCTCCTCACGTGTAGAACCCGGTTTCACCCTCCTCGTTGCCCGTTTCTTGTTCTGAGCACCCACCATTCAGTTCACCTTAAGTTGATGTACAATTAGTAGGATGTTAGTCCCTGACCCGAGGATAAGGCTTGTCGTGGCTCAGGCCGTTCCCCGGCTGGCTGGCGGGCTGACGATTCCCTCATGACGGTTTTTCGACGGTCAGCTACCATTATATGCGGCGGTTTCACTCACAACTCAGTGAAACTGGTTGGCCCGTGACCCGGTCTGCGGCATGCCGGTCGACGAGGAGCACGCCGCCTTCAAGGTCGAGAAGGGCGGCAAGACCTACTACTTCTGCAGCGAGGCCTGCATGCTCACCTTCCTCCAGCCTGACAGGGAGCTGAGGAAGCTCAGGAACCTCGCCATCTTCAGCCTCGCCCTCGGACTGGCCACCTTCGTGATCATGTTCGTCGAGCTGCCCCTGCCCTTCGTGTCGATGCATTGGTGGGCGCTCATCCTCGCGACCTCCGTGCAGTTCATAGCCGGCTGGCGCTACTACCGTGGCGCCTGGGGCGCGCTGAAGGCGAGGACGGCGAACATGGACACCCTCATAGTCATAGGCACCACCACGGCCTGGGGCTACAGCACCTTCGCCGTGCTATTCCCTGACCTGGCGCCGAGCCACGACCTCTACTTCGACGCCTCCGCCCTGATACTCGCCCTCATCCTCGTCGGCAAGTATCTCGAGGAGGTCGCCAGGGGGCGAGCATCGGACGCGGTGCGCAAGCTCCTCGACCTCCAGCCCGTGACCGCGCGCATCTTCAGGGAGGATGGCTCCGAGGAGGAGGTCGGCGTAGAGACGGTCATGCCCATGGACGTCCTACGCGTGAAGCCCGGGGAGAAGGTGCCCCTCGACGGCGTCCTCGTCGAAGGCGCGAGCAGCGTCGACGAGAGCATGGTCACGGGCGAGAGCATCTCCGTGTCGAAGAAGGTCGGGGACCAGGTCATAGGCGGCACCATCAACCGCGAGGGGAGCTTCAAGATGGAGGTCACCAAGATAGGGATGAACACGACCCTCCAGCAGATAGTCCAGATGGTCGAGGACGCCCAGCTGAGTAAGGCGCCGATACAGCGCCTCGCGGACACCGTCGCCGCATACTTCACCCCCGCCGTGCTGATCCTCGCCACCGCCACCTTCCTGGGCTGGTTCTACCTCCTCAGGCCCGGGGACTTCGGCTTCGCCCTCACAAGCTTCGTAGCCGTCGTCATAGTCGCCTGCCCATGCGCCATGGGGATCGCCACCCCCACGGCGATCCTGGTCGGAGCCGGCAAGGGCGCCCAGAACGGCATCCTCATCAAGGGAGGCGACTACCTCGAGAAGACGAGGGAACTCCAGGCAGTGGCCTTCGACAAGACAGGCACCCTCACCAAGGGCGAGATAGCGGTCACCGACGTGGTCGCCGACGACGCTGACGATCTCCTCTCCAAGGCGGCTTCCCTTGAGAGGCTGAGCGAGCACCCCATCGGCGTCGCGATGGTGAAGAGGGCTGAGGAGAAGGGGCTGAGGATCGTCGAGCCTGAGAGCTTCGAGTCCCTCGCCGGCAGGGGCGTCAGGGGCGACATCGACGGGAAGCACTACGTCGTCGGTACGAGCAGGCTCATGGATGAACTGGGCGCCGAGACGAGCCCCGAGATCAAGGCCGAGGCAGAAAAGCTCTACGACGAGGGGAAGACCCTCGCCTTCGCCTCGGTAGACGGAAAGGTCGTAGGCATAATAGCCGTTGCCGACCAGATAAAGGACAACGCCGCGGAGGCGGTGAAGCGCCTCAAGGAGATGGGGCTTCAGGTCGTCATGATCACCGGCGACAACAGGAGGACGGCGGAGGCCATCGCCAAGCAGGTCGGCATAGACCGTTTCCAGGCGGAGGTCCTCCCGGAGGACAAGGTCAACGTCGTCAAGCGGCTCCAAGACGAAGGGCTCGTCGTCGCCATGGTCGGCGACGGGGTCAACGACGCCCCCGCCCTCGCCCAGGCGGACGTCGGCATCGCCTTGGGCAGCGGGACGGACGTGGCCGTGGAGGCAGGCGGCATAGTCCTCATCAGGAACAACCTCGAGGACGTCGCCACGGCGATAGAGCTTAGCAAGAGGACGTTCAGCAAGATAAGGCAGAACCTCTTCTGGGCCTTCTTCTACAACAGCGCCCTGATCCCCGTCGCCGCCGGGGTCTTCTCCGGCTTAGGCATCAGGATGAACCCCATCTTGGCCGCCGGCGCCATGGCCATGAGCAGCATAACCGTGGTGACGAACAGCCTCCTCCTCAGAAGGTTCAGGCCGAGGGAGTAATATGGTTGAGCAAGCAGTCAAGGAGATCCCCATCACGAGGATGGATTGCCCCACCTGCGTCGTGACGCTGGAGAAAGCCGTCAAGAGGGTCAACGGCGTGAAGGACGCACGCGGCAACTACCTCAGGAAGACCCTGAGGGTGACCTACGACCCGGCCGTCGCCGGGCTCGATGAGATAGAGAAGGCGATAGAGGGCGTAGGCTACCAGATCAGCTACAAGAGGTACCCGAGCCCGATCTCGAGGCTGATGGGGCTCTTCGGCCACGGCGAGTCGAAGGTCGTCAAGACGATCAGCGACGCCGACTTCCCGGGCAAGGTTCTCCACGCCGAACGTCCCGCCGTCGTCCTCTTCAGCAGCCAGACCTGCCCCATGTGCCGGAACCTGAAGCCCAAGTTCAGGGAGCTGGCCGAGGGGAGGGCGGGGGCGGTCGACTTCTACGAGATGGACGTCGCCGGGACGGAGACCTGGAGGGATTATGATGTGATGGGCCTCCCAACAGTCATCGTCTTCAGGGGCGGCAAGGCTGCCGAGAGGTTCATGGCGGTGCTCGGCATAGACGAGCTCGAGGACGCCCTGGATGGAAGAGGTTAAACTCGAAACCCATATACTATATCTCCAACACTTGAATTGAAGCCAGGCGGTCGACGGCGACAGATGAACTCCCTCATGCACAACGGCGTGCTGGTCCCACCGAGATATGTCGGAAGAGGCCTCTGGATCAGGGTGAGGGGCGAGACGGTCAAGCTCAACGACGAGCAGGAGGAGATGGCCGTCGCCTGGGCGAAGAAGGCTGGCACCCCGTACGTGGAGGACTCCATCTTCAAAGAGAATTTCCATAGAGACTTCTCGGAAAAACTAGGAATGAATGTGCTGCCGGGTGATGTCGATTACTCGGAGGTCCTCAGGGTAGTCGAGTACGAGAGGGCGGCTAAGGCGAACCTGCCCGCCGAGGAGAGGAAGAGGCAGGTCATGGAACGCAAGGCGCTCCGCGAGGCTAACAAGGAGAAATACGGCTGGGCGACCGTCGACGGAGAACGCATCGAGATAGGCAACTACACAGTAGAGCCGAACAGCATCTTCATGGGCCGCGGTCAGCATCCGAAACGGGGCAGCTGGAAGGAGGGCCCTAGGGAGGAGGACATTGAGCTCAACCTCTCCACCGACGCTGACGAAGCTAGGGCCAAGTTAGGCGCCCTCGGTTTCCGGGTTGTGTGGGACCCGAACTCAATCTGGATAGCCCGCTGGAAGGATAAGCTCAGCGGCAAAATGAAGTACGTCTGGCCTAGCGACGCGAGCTTCCTAAAGCAGAGGAAGGACATAGAGAAGTTCGAGAAGGCTGAGCAGCTCAAGGAGAAGCTCGACGCAATCAAGGCCCACATAGAGTCGAACCTGACGGCGGAGAACCCGAAGCGCAGGAGGACGGCGACGGTCTGCTACCTCATCGATCAGCTCAAGTTCAGGGTCGGAGACGAGAAGGACGACGAGGACGAGGCAGACACCGTCGGCGCAAGCACCCTGCGCCCCGAGCATGTCTGCTTCAACGGCGACGGCTCGGTCACCTTCAACTTCCTCGGCAAGGACTCGATCCCGATGAACATCACCGCCGAGCTACCATCGAAGGTCGTGGAGAACCTTAAGGGCTTCTCAGAGGGCGCAGGCGGAGGCAGCCTCTTCGAGGGCGTGAACTCGGCCCAGGTCGGCGACTTCCTCAAGGAGGTGATGGAGGGGCTCTCCGCGAAGGTCTTCCGCACCCTCTACGCCACAGAGGCCGTCAGCGGAAGGCTCTCCGTCGAGACCGTGAAGCCGGACGACCCGAACTACGTGAAGCGCCAGGCCGCCCTCAGGGCGAACCTGGAGGCGGCAATAGTCTGCAACCACAAGAGGACGATCCCCAAGACCTGGGCTCAGAGTCTCCAGAAGAAGAAGGACCGCCTGAAGCAGCTCGTGGATAAGGCGAGCACCGACGAGAAGGTGGCACGCCAGAAGCTCCTGGACGAGGAACGGAAGTACAGGGAGAGGATGAAGGTCGCGGAGGAGAAGCTCTCGGAGGCCGAGCAGAAGCAGGATACAGCCAGGGCGCAGCTTGAGGATGCCGAGAGGCAGGGGAAGGATCCGAAGAGCCTGAGGAGGCGCCTGGAATCGGCTAGGAAGGCGGCGAAGACGGGCCGGGAGCTAGTGAGGAAGCTCAAGAACGACTACCTGACCTCCAGCCAGAGGCTGAGGAAGCGGCTCGACGAGCGGAGGCAGCGCAACAGGGAGGCCGTGGAGAGGATGAGGCTCCAGGTCGAGGCCCAGGAGATGACCCGCGACTACAACCTCGGCACCAGCCTCAAGAACTACATCGACCCCCGAGTCTACCTCGACTGGGGCCGCAGGGTCGGCTACGACTGGAAGAGCTACTACCCGGCGACGCTCCAGAGGAAGTTCAGCTGGGTGGAGCGCGGCGGGCAAGAATCTTAAGCCGACCAGACCCACCTCTAATCCATGAGGAATCTTGTCAAGCGGAAGCTGAAGGCCGGGAAACCAGCCATCGGCACCTGGGTGACAGTCGGCCACCCAGACATGACCATGTACCTCGCGGACATGGGCTTCGACTGGCTCGTCTGCGACATGGAGCACAGCCCCTTCGGGCCGGAGACCTACCACTTCATGGTCCAGGGGATGCTGTATGCCCGTGAACGCTGCATGCCCCTCGCACGCATCCCGTGGAACGACCTGATCTGGGCGAAGAAGGCGCTGGACGCTGGCGCAATGGGCCTCGTCATCCCGAGGGTAGAGACCGAGGAGATGGCGAAGGAAGCCGTTCGGCTCATGAAGTACCCGCCCATGGGTGAGCGGGGCGCGGGGCCGAGGCTTGCAGCATTCCGTGACCCGGATTACTTCAGAACCGCGAACGAGGAGACCCTGGTCATCCCGATGATTGAGACCGTTAAGGGCGTCGAGAACGTAGACGCCATCTTCAGCGTCGACGGCGTCGACGCCTGCTTCGTCGGCCCCTCTGACCTCAGCCTCGACATGGGCATCCACAGGCAGTACACGAATCCCAGATTCACGGACACCCTGGACAGGATCGTCCAGGCGGGCAGGGACCACGGCGTCGCGCCCGGGATGCACTGCTTCACGACGAACGACCCGACAAACATCAACGACGCCATCAGGCGGGGCTTCCTCTTCTGCGCCCTGGAGAGCGACATCTCCTACGTCAGGGCTGGGGTCAAGAACGCCCTAGGAGGCGTCGTCGGCTGGAAGCCAGGCGACATCGGCGAGAAGCAGGACCTGTGAACCCGCCTTCCTCTGTTCCCATATTTTATGTGACGTCCCCGGGCGAGATATTTTAAGGTGTAGAACGGTCTCAAGTCAAGGGATGACCCTGGACCCGCTGGGGAGGCTACGGGGGAGGCTCAGGCGAGCCGAGGAGATGAACGCTTGGGCAGCCGTAGCCATCCTCATCAGGGAGGAGGTCGACGACTACGAGACCCTCATCGTGAGGAGGGCGGCGATCCCCTCTGACCCCTGGTCCGGAGACATGGCTTTCCCGGGCGGCAAGAAGGCGCCAGGCGACTGGAGCCTCAGGGACACCGTCGCGAGGGAGGTCCAGGAGGAGACCGGCATCGACCTGGGCTCATTAACATGCCTCGGAGCACTCCCAGTCCTCTTCTCCAGCCTGAAGCCCGAGAGGAGCGTCCTCCCCATCATCTACCTCTACGAGGGGCGCCCCGAGATCAGGCTCAACCCAGAGCTCGTCTACTATCACTGGGTCCACCTGAAGGAGCTGGAGGCGAGCCGCACCGTGGCGACCGTGAAAAACCACGAGGGCCCAGTCTTCAAGCTCGGCGACGACATCATCTGGGGCCTCACCTACAGGATGCTTGAGAAGCTGCTGGAGCTGATGAAGGCCTAGAGCATCTCCCTAAGGTACCCCGCGACATCTCCCGGCAGCTCGCCGACGCGGACGCCGGCCCTCCTGAGGGCATCCATCTT
>Ga0315280_10004174_pt1 | contig 21567 bp, 19 predicted proteins | sample YL17G06_40_MG_FD_203697 | JGI IMG/M metagenome (GOLD analysis project Ga0315280, IMG submission 203697) | Sediment microbial communities from Yellowstone Lake, YNP, Wyoming, USA - YL17G06_40 | ecosystem: Environmental > Aquatic > Freshwater > Lake > Sediment | place: USA: Wyoming | collected...
ATGGCAAGTATAGCCAGGTAAAGGTTGGCAAAGAGAATTCAGAATTCTGGATTTATTCTCCCGAAAAGGATGGCTGGGTTAAGCCTGAAGAGCTGAGTGGCGGAGTTATTGATGAATTCTACCTGGCATATCGGCTTGCTCTGGTGAAGCTGATATTCGGCACTAAAAATCCTCCTCTCCTATTAGACGACCCTTTTGGTAATTTCGATTTGCTGCGGTTGAATAAAGCATTGCTTCTCTTTAAAGACCTGAGCAAAGATTACCAGATTATTATATTCACCCTGAAAGATATATACGACGAAACAGCCGATAATATAATCCTGCTCGGGTGAAGGCTAATTCAAGAACTAGCCTTAGCTAGTTTTACTCTATCATATAGAGTTTCTAGCTTATCTCTTAATTATTCTAATATCTTCGATTTTCCCTTCTTGGTCCACCTCTTGATCCACCTCCTGGTCCACCTCCTGGTCCACTTCTCGGTGGGCGAGCTATGTCAACTTTCAAGGTGCGTCCCTGGAAATCAGAACCGTCCAGTGCTTCCTTTGCCTTCTCAGCTTCCGCTGGGCTAGACATTTCCACGAATCCAAAACCTCTACCTTCAATTACATTGACTTGCTTAACTTCACCATGGGGGGAAAACAATTCCTTCAAATCCCCATCGGTTACAGAGTAACTGAGATTTCCTACATAAAGTTTACTACCTTCCATTCTAACCTCCTTTTCTTCTTAATTTCTCTTTGCTTAATAATGCTTCCTCTTCAAGATTTAATTGAGCATCCTTACCACCTCCTTCAGCATTTGCCAGCCATTTCACATACCAGCCTTATAGATTGCTAAACACTAGCATCTATCGTAGCGGTTATCAAGCCCATTGAGACATGCTCGAGATTCAACATCCGAAGTCGGTTATATACCTCCCTACCCCTCAATAACCTCTTTGGTGCTGGGCACTCTGCCGATAATACGCCCGTCGATGCGGGTAGCTGAATCGAGAGCCCGAGCGAGGGCTTTGAATAAAGCTTCGGCTTTGTGGTGGTCGTTGACGCCGGTGATTACCCTGGCGTGGAGGTTGATTTTGGCTTCAGAGGCGAAGGAAACTAAGAAATGGCGAACTAAATCAGCATCCAGGTCACCTATCTTAGCTCGACTGAAGGATGTATCTATCGCACTGTAGGCCCTTCCACCGATATCCACTGCCACCTCTGCCAGAGTTTCATCCATGGGCACAACAGCATGCGCCATTCGGACAATACCCTCCTTCTGCCCCAATGCCTGGTTAAATGCCTTGCCCAAGGAAATAGCTACATCCTCCACAACATGATGCTTGTCAGCACCTGTAGCTGAGATCTTCAGGTCAAATACCCCATGCCTAGCTAGCTGAGCAAGAAGGTGGTCGAACATTCTTATCCCGGTAGTAATTTCAAATTCTCCGCTGCCATCGATGTTCAGTTCTACTTTGACATTGGTCTCGGCAGTTTCCCGAGTTACCTTTGTTTTCCTTTCAGGCATGCTGCCACCTTAACACATTTCCTTCAGCGCTTCAACTAGGGCATCAGTATCCTCTGGTCTGCCCACGCTGATTCTCAAGCAGTCTTTCAATCGTGGGGTATCAAAATAGCGAATAAAAATACCTCTCTGCTGTAATTGACGCCAGATTTCTTTGGCCGGAGATTGCGGAGCTTGTTCCGAGTGAAACGAGGAATCTGTTGCTCCGAGTTTGCTTCGGCTATGCCTCGCAACCGCTTCGCTCTTCTCAATGACAGAGGGGGTAGGCTCAGAATCACGGCATAAGGAGCAAAGAATAAAATTAGCCCTCGATGGATAGGGCTTTAGCCATCCCAGTTCTTTTAGCTTAGTGAATAGCCTCTCCCGCTCAGTGATTATCTTGTTTACGTTGCCATGCAGATAGTCCAAATCGCTTAAAGAAGCCAGCACTGCTACCTGGGCAGCGGCGTTGACATTATAAGGCTGCTTAATCTTCATCAGGTAGTCGGCAATTTCCACGGGGAAGATACCATAGCCGATACGGAATCCAGCTAGCCCCGCCCATTTACTGAAGGTGCGCAACACTATTAAGTTACGGTAAGCAGACACCAAGCCAGCCATGGTTACCCCGCTGAACTCAAAATAAGCCTCGTCAATGACCACGACCCTTCCAGTATCAACGAGCTCCATTAGCTCCTGTTCCTCAATGATGTTGCCGGTAGGATTATTGGGAGAAGCGATAAAGATAACCTTCGTTCTCTTATCCAGCGCTCTTTTTACGCCCGCTATATCCAGAGCAAAATCCTCATCCTTTCTGGGCACATCGCTCACCCTGCCACCACAGACCTCGGCACTGAAGGGATACATACCAAATGTTGGGGGGCAATCGATAATTCTGTCACCCGGCTCAAGAAAGAGCCTTAATACAAGGTCAATTAACTCATCGCTGCCGCTACCGCAGACGATATGCTGGCGATCTACACCGGTATATTCCTGCAATGCTTCCCTTAGCTTTCTCTGCTCCGGGTCGGGGTAGATATGATAGTAAGGATAGTCAGCGACAGCCTGAGAAACCTTCGGAGAGCAACCGTAGGGATTCTCGTTGCCATCTAGCTTTATCAACTTTCCTTCAACCTGCTGCACCAGAATCTCCACCGGCTCTATTGGGGTGTAGCTTTTCATCGCTATTAGTTCGGGCCTTACCAGCTTCTTTATGTTCATCTATCCGTTGCGGTTGCTTCGTTTTGCTCGCAATGACACCGCCCGGGCATGAGCACTAAACCCCTCAGCCTCAGCTAAGGTTATCGCTGCTTGAGAAAGGTCCCTTGCGGTGGAATCATCCAGTGAAATGATATTGGTAACCTTGAGAAAATCTTCAACACCCAAGGGCGAACTGAAACGAGCACTTCCCCCGGTAGGCAATACATGGCTGGGACCAGCAACATAATCACCGAAAACCACTGATGAATTAGCGCCAGCGAAGATGCAGCCGGCACTGTAGATTTTGGGAATCAAAGAAGAGGCATCAGCTACCATAAGGGAAAGATGCTCAGGAGCATAAAGATTGACCAATTCCACAGCCTGGTCAATATCATCCACGAGGACAATCATTCCACTCTTAATGGCTTCAGCAGCAATGAAAGACCGCTCCATTTTATCCAATCTGAGTGAAATTTCTCCATCAACCTTGTCAGCCAGCTCAGGCGATGTGGTAATCAAGATCGCCTTTGCCATCGGGTCATGCTCAGTCTGAGCCAGAAGCTCAGCAGCACACAAAGATGCATCGGCAGTGTCGTCAGCCACAATTACAATCTCACTTGGTCCCTGAAGACCATCAATGGCTACTTCACCATAAACCATCATTTTAGCTAGCACCACAAAGTTGTTGCCCGGACCGCAGATTTTATCCACCTTGGGCACTGACTCTGTACCAAACGCTAGAGCAGCGATGGCTTGAGCACCGCCAATCTTAAAAATCCGATTTACCTGAGCGATGTTAGCCGCTACTAATGTTGCAGCAGGAATAGCTCCATCAGGTCGGGGAGGAGAAGCCATAATGATTTGCTTAACACCAGCTACCTTAGCAGGGATGACAGTCATCAACACCGTGGAGGGATAACAGGCAGTTCCACCGGGGATATAGACCCCTACCTTATCCAGAGGGCGAACGTGCCTCTTCAGACATCGGGCAATGGATATAATGCCAGTTTTTGGTAAGCAAGCAAGGTGAAATTCTCTTATCCTTTTAGCAGCTAACTCGAGGGCTGAGACTAACTTCTCATCCGCGGCATCGTAAGCCGCCGAAATCTCCTGCTTGCTCACCTCCAGAGAATCAAGTTGAGCACCATCTAATTCCTTAGCGTAGTGGAAAAGAGCCTTATCACCCTCCTTTTGCACCCTGCCGATAATATCAGCCACCACCTGTTGATGCTCCAGCCCTATAGCCAAGGATTGTAGCGGGGACTTTCGATCAAGTAATCGCTTTGCGCGGGCAAAATCCTCGATTCTTTTCACGATAATCCTCCTCGCATCATCTGAATGATAAAATCTATCTCTTCCTTCTTATCAGGTGAGTTAATGCTTTCCTTGTTGCCAATGAGACACGCAGTGGATTCATAAAGGATATCAATAATTTTAAGATTATGCTCTGCCATGGTTTTCCCAGTCTGCATATTATCAATAAGCAAATCGGCATCTTCAGGCAGAAAAGCCTCACTTGCCCCCCATGTTGGTATCAGTTTATATGGACTAATGTGGTGGTCACAAAGATACTTATCGCCAATGTTGACATACTCCGAGGCTACCCTCAGTGTGGGTAATTTACCCTTCTGCAGCAATTGCCTAACGTCTTCCATGGTTGACGCTGGCATTTCCTGGTTCACCGCAGCTACGATTTTAACTTTGCCGAAGCCAAGGTCCAATAATTCCACCACAGGGCTGGAGGGAAAATGGTAGACATGGTCAAGTAGCCAATCCTTGCCAGTTATTGCAAGGTCAAAATTGCCGTTAGCTACCTGGAGTGGCATATCCTGAGGTCTGATTACTTTAACACCCAGCCAGTCCAGGTCAACCGAGGGGTGATAATCCAGCACCTCCCCAGAATAATGGCTTAAATTGAGTCCCACTCGTTCTAAAAACTTTGCCGTGGGTGGTTGCTGATGCCCATCAGGTAAAGCTATCTTGACTTTCTTTAGCTCAGGACGGGGAAGCGAACCAACAAAACCTTCCTTGCTACTTACCTCTTCGAACGATAACGAAAATTCCCTATTATCAAGCATGGGAGCGAAACGATTCAATACTGAAGCCAAGTCCTTATTGTTCAAGCTCTCCCGGCTGGCAATTACCGTAGCTCTAGCGGGGAGCAATTTCATGAGGGGAAGTAAACCTTTTCGTTTCAATTCCTCCTCATTTCTGGCCCACAATACCGCAATTTCAGCGTCCTCCGGAGGATAACCCTCAGCATCTCCCCAAACTGGGAAAATCCGAAACCTTCTCATTCTGATATTTAAGGCGAAGGCTTCAGCTAAATCAGGATATTCACTTACTATACGCCAGTTACCTTGTCCACCTAGAAGTCCATCTAGGTTTTTTATTTCTGATTCGTAACTGATTGCAGCGTATATATACCCCTCACCATAATTTAGAGTGGATATCTTCACTACTGCGCTGGCTTTATACCGCACAAGAAGTTCTTCGATCCAATCCAACCCGCAAATCCCTAAGTCATAATTACCTATCGACACCTGGATAGGAATATCCTTTTCCCAAAATATCTTGGCGGAGAGATAAGGAGGTTTTGCCGACTTAAGCCGATATTGCCTTGTTTGCTCACTATACCCTTCAAAGCCTAAACCTACTCCATCAAGCAAATTTGCCGTGGCCGGAAGCAACCTCCCTTTAGGCAAAGCAAGTTTGATATAATTTGACTGTTTTGCCATAGAAATTTAATCCACACCTAATATGCCAACAACCTGAGGTAGAGTGCGGACCTCCCATTTTTCACCGCTTTTTTGGTCAATAATCACAAAAATTTCTTCACCGGAAACAGAAACAACCCATCGATAATCAGCTACACTCTCTCCAGCAAAGTCAAACTCAACTATACGCCCGGCGCTACGAAGCGATTGAGCCAGGCTAAAGCATGCCTCCACTACCCTGGATTTTTTTTCATCTCCTCTAAGTAACACTCCAGATTCGCTACGCTCGTCTTCCTTCAGGGAGAGCATCTTTATTACCGGGTCAATGTAAATGGCAAATCCACAAGCGGGTATGCTCTTGCTGCCCATAAGCGATAGGAGCTCATCATACCTTCCACCACCACCAATTTTCTCGCCTCGGAAGAATAATTGAAGGCAAATCCCAGTGTAATACTCAAACCCATGTATGGCAGCAATATCAATCTGGTAATCGCATTTCAAGTCATCCAACAACCGGAGAATGTCAATGAAATTACTGAGATTGGATTCCAGCTCCGGCGAAGTTCCTTCTGCTGGAAGCTTAACTTTCTTGAGGAAGTCACTTAACTTCCCTTTGAAGTTCACCAGCGAGACAAGAAACTTATCCAGCTCAAGGTTATCTGACTTTGCTTCCTTCCATGCCTGCCAATCACCATCCAGAATACGCCCGAGCATTCTAGCCTCATCTCTGGGACTAAACCCAAGCTCCTTAACCAGCGCCTTCGCCAAACCGGCATGGGACAGCCGCAACTGTACACCGCTAATGCCAAGGCTATGTAATAGCTCATGGGCTAACAATATCAGCTCCACATCCGCCATTGGACTAGCACCACCTAAGAACTCAACACCACATTGCCATCGCTCCCTATTTTCCTTCCCCGTCTGCTCAAAAGCAAAGATGTCAGTGACATAGAAAAACCTGGCAGGGAGGCTTGGATTTTCAAGATAAAGTCGGGCTATAGGTATGGTACCGTCCGGTCTGAGCACTACCCTTTCTCCACTCCAGCCATCCCAATCAAGAAAGGAGTATGCCTTACTTAATCTGCTGGGGGTAAGCGTTCCTGTAGCAGTAAACAGGCGGAGATATTCCAGGCTCGGTGTCCTTACCTCACGATACCCCCACTTAGTACAACAATTGCGGAAGGTATCCTCAATATAGCGAAATTTCCCCATATCATCGGGGAGTAAATCCCGCATGCCTTTGCACCGCTGGCTTTCCATCCTAAAAACCTATGTTAACCAATTTGCCCCATTCTATACTACCCTTCATCTTGCTTCAATGAGGAAGCACCTCGAGAGCTTGCTTTAAATCTTCAGGCAAAGGCGAGCTAAATTCAAGGTATTGATTGGTTGACGGCAAGCGGAAGCCAAGACGATAAGCATGAATGAACTGCCGCCCAATATAAGCTGATTTCACCCCATAAACAGGGTCACCAACCACAGGATAACCAATAGCGGAAAGGTGTACCCTTATCTGGTGTGTCCGCCCCGTTTTGGGCATTACCTCAAGTAAACTGTAATCGCCAAGGTATTGGTTGACCTGGTAATGTGTTATTGCCTCTCTCCCCTCCTCTACTACCGTCATCCTCTTGCGATTTCTCGGGTCTCGCCCAATAGGCAACTCAATTGTCCCCTGACCAGGAAATACCTTCCCTTTAACCAGAACAAGATAGCTCTTGGTTACTGTTTTACCTTTGAACTGGTTAATTAGAGAAACTCGAGCGGATTCATTTTTAGCAACAACAATGAGCCCTGAGGTATCTTTATCCAGCCTATGAACTATGCCTGGCCGCACCAGGTCACCGCTCCCCTCCAGACTGGGACAATGCGCCAAGAGAGCGTTAACTAAAGTGTGGTCGGGATGCCATGGAGCAGGATGAATGGTTAAGCCAGCAGGTTTATCCACCACGATAATTTCACTATCTTCATAGACTATTTTTAGGGAAATCGGCTCAGCCTGCGGAGGGGTAGGCAAGGGAGGAAACTCAATGGTTATCCTGTCTTTTCCAGACAATTTCCGACTCGCCTTAGCCTGCCGTTGATTAACCATAATATAGCCTTGCTCAATCAATTTCTGTAAATAGGCCCGAGAAAATTGAGGAAATGCCTGAGCTAAATAACTATCAAGACGAATGCCCGGCGTGGAAACAGTGAGGTGGAGCATTTTAGTCTTTGGAAGCGCGTCCATGGTGATATACCCTGGCGAATAATCCCGTACGATAAAGGGAATAAACGAACAAAATTATGCCAGCCACTATAAACATGTCTGCGAAATTAAACGCTGGCCAGTGGAAGTCATCCCAGAGACGAAGGTCAATGAAATCAACGACATAGCCGAGACGAAGACGGTCTATCAAATTACCAGTGGCGCCACCAAAGAGCAATCCTAGCGATACATTGCTTAGCGCGGTCTTGGACGATAAATAATGCCGCGCTAACAAAATGATAATTAACACCGCTATAGCAGTAGCGATAAGAAGAGAAACTTGCCCCGGCAGTAAGCCAAAAACTAAGCCATAGTTCTTAACATAGACCAAATTCAGAAAATTTTCCCAGGGCGATGATGGTGGAGCTAAATTCCTGCTAACCCATAACTTAGTTACCTGGTCGAGGACGATTATTGAAGTAGCAGCAACCAAAAAAAGTCTAAGTTGCCCTTTATTTTGCATCCCTCGTCTGGCGCACCTTGCATCCCAAGCACAAGTTCGCTTGAGGTAGCGCTTCAAGGCGGGCTGGCTCTATAGGCTTGCCACAAGAATCACACAATCCATAAGTCCCCGCTTCATACTTCTCCAGGGCATGGTCTATTTCAGCAAGAGCCTTCTTCAACCTTTTCTCCAAATCCAGCCTCTTTTCTAACTCCAAAACCTGGCTTGCCTCCTCCCCTCTTTTGCCAAACGGACCGCCAGCTCTTCTTTCCGCCGTTTGCTGGGAAGTTTGTATCTGCTCCATCTCTTGTAACAATCGTGCCTTTTCAGCTTTCAACTGTTGCAAAAACTTAGTAAATTCAGCCACTTTATCCACCTCGATGTAACCCCGTATTTAATACGGGGCTAAACTGCGCTAAAAACGTTTCTAATATTGGGGTGTAAAGCATTACCAAATTTTTCTACCGCTTCACACCTGATTTTATTGAGCTCTTTCTGCTTTTCCTCGAACTCCATTCTAGAATAAAGTTTCTCAGGATGTAAGTATATATCGTCAACATGCCTTACCGCCCTAGGTACCTTAAATCCGGCAGGTGAATCTACCCAATCTTCAAGTCCACCTCTCAATAGGGAATCCAGTATCGCCATGGTAAATTCCAGCCTTATATCATTATAATGTTCCCCCTCACCTATCCCACCGGTATTTAACAAGTAATAATTCACATGAGGAAGGACTCCCATTATTTCATAAAATCTGTTGGCATGCTCCGCCCTACCACCAGCTATAAATGGGTCATAGAAGAACTCGCTCCTTATCTTCCCCGCCTGAGTTGGGTCACCAGCGGACGACTCCATTGATTGCCCCAAAATCATCAACGAGGTTGCTTGCTCTAAAGTTAATTTCGATATCGCTGGAATCAACGGCCCTCTGGTGATAAGAACCAGGTTATCTATCCTATCAACGTCAATATAAGGGCTGGCATGCAGGAAATCTTTCCTGCGTATAACCGCTCTCCCGTTTGATGTTCTTTCGAAATTGTAAAAATCGAAATCTTTATCTTCCGTCACATAAACATTCTCACAGAGAGTTTCCGGTTTCAACAAGCCATAGAATATCTCAACTTGATTTCCGGGATTTATACTCTCGGTTTTCACAAATACCCCTCCAGCTTCAAAACCATGGAAGGAACCATCGGGCATCAGAGTTCCACCATCGTCCTGGATAAGCCAGGATTTTTCCCTGCCTTTCCTCGCCAAAATTTTGCACGTAGTGGTCGTTTTCCCATTTGCGGTCAAGGCAACAAGCAATGTCCTTACAGTTCTATAATCCCCATGTGTTGATTGAAGGTAATCCTCCCTACAGCCAGTATGCAGGAAAATTCCGTCCCCAAAAGTTTTATGGGTCCAATCTTCAGCGGCGAAGACTCCCTTTTTATACTCACCAATATAATTGCTGTTCCTGATTATCTTGATAACCCTGCCATTATCAAGCATAGCCAGCCTTATAGTGATGTCTTTTTGAGGGAGTGGTTTTGATTTATTAGCTTCAAAAGCTTCATCACTGAACATTACAATCTCATACGTTGGCTGTTCAACTTTGCCCTTTACGGGAATAAAAAGATTCCCACCACCATAGGCAACATGAGCAAATCGCTCAGGGACAATTAACCTGACTGTAGTGTTACTACTTGTATTGCCCACAATCCTGTCAAGGGAAATTAACCTTTCTTTGCTCAACGCCTGTTCACATTGAGCCAATAACTGCAATTCCTCCTTGCCGAAGGGATAGTCAACGCTGTTTTTGGTAAACATCGCCGCCCTGGAACTAGGCCCACTTTCAACAACAAAATTACCGTAAATTGTCTTCTCTACCCCGGGTTCCTGTTCCACAAGCAGCCTCAATTCCTCGATAGAAGGATTATCCAGCAGCCTGTTCTCCTCTATTGCCTTCTGTCTAATCCTCTCGACAGTTAACGCAAATTGTTCTAACTCAATTCCTGACATTTCTCTCCTTAAGGGAAATCCTAAATTTCAATCTCTAAATTCTAAACAAATTCAAAATTCAAACCTCTAACGCCTAGGATTTAGATAGTAGTGCTTAGTATTTCAGTGCTTATACCTCGCGGAATTCACCTTCAACAGGACCTTCATCTCCACCGGGACCCTGTTGTCCACCGGGAGGTTGCCCACCAGGTGGTTGTCCACCGGGCTGTCCATAAACTGTAGCGCCAACCTTCTGCATAGCCTGCGATAGCTCTTGCACGGCATTACGAACAGCATTTATATCCTTGCCTTGAAGCGCTGAGCGAACTGCAGCTATCTTGCCTTCTATTTCCTGTTTTAGCTCTCCAGGTATTTTATCTCCATGCTCTCGAAGCGTTTTCTCAGCAGTATAAGCAAGGTTATCAGCAGCATTGCGAGTTTCGGTTTCTTCCTTACGCTTAGCATCTTCAACAGCATGCGTTTCCGCTTCCCTCTGCATCTTCTCCACCTCTCCCTTGTTGAGTCCACTAGAGGCAGTGATGGTGATTTTCTGCTCCTTCCCGGTGCCTTTGTCCCGAGCACTAACATTAAGGATTCCATTAGCATCGATATCAAAAGTTACTTCAATTTGAGGCATACCTCTTGGCGCCGGTAGAATGCCATCGAGCATAAAACGCCCTAAAGTTCGACTATCGGCCGCCATGGGACGTTCCCCCTGGAGAACATGTATTTCCACACTTGGCTGACTATCACTAGCAGTGCTGAAAATCTGGCTCTTTGAGGTAGGAATGGTGGTATTACGAGGAATAAGCGGCGTGGCTACCCCTCCCAGAGTCTCTATCCCCAAAGTAAGCGGGGTAACATCGAGAAGGAGAATCTCTCCCACCTCACCTTTGAGCACTCCAGCTTGAATGGCAGCTCCCAAAGCCACCGCCTCATCAGGGTTGACACCCTTCACAGGTTCTCGACTAAAAAACTGCCTCAAGGTATCCTGAACCTTGGGCATCCTTGTCTGACCACCAACCAGGATTACATTATTAATTTGAGCTGGAGTGAGCTTGGCATCGCTTAAAGCTTGGCGGCAGGGTCCAATGCTCCTCTCTATTAAGTCAGCCGATAGTTGCTCCAGCTTGGCTCGACTAAGCGTCATGGTAAGATGCTTGGGACCAGAAGCATCCGCGGTGATGAATGGGAGATTTATCTCTGTCTGAACCACTGTGGATAGCTCTTTCTTAGCCTTCTCAGCAGCGTCTTTTAACCGCTGCAATGCCATCCTGTCCTGCTTCAAGTCAATGCCTTGCTCTTTCTTGAATTCATCACATATCCAATCCATAATTCTCTGGTCAATGTCATCCCCACCAAGGTGAGTATCACCGTTAGTTGACTTGACCTGGAAAGTGCCTTCGCCTATATCAAGGATGGAAATATCAAATGTGCCTCCACCAAAGTCATAAACGGCAATGGTTTCATCTTTCTTCTTATCCATTCCATAGGCTAGTGATGATGCTGTGGGTTCATTAATAATACGGAGAACGTTAAAACCAGCTATGGCGCCAGCGTCTTTAGTCGCCTGCCTCTGACTGTCATTAAAGTAAGCAGGCACAGTAATCACGGCGTCGGTGACTTTTCCCCCAAGATAAGCTTCAGCATCAACTTTCAGTTTTTGCAATATCATCGCTGAAATTTCCTGCGGACTATATTCTTTACCCCCCATAACCACCCGGCAATCACCATTAGGTGCCGCAGTGATTTTGTATGGTAATCTCTTTATATCATACTGGACCGAAGCATCGTTAAACTTACGCCCGATAAGACGCTTAACACTGAAAATAGTGTTATCAGGATTAACTATTGCCTGGCGCTTGGCTATTTCTCCTACCAAACGTTCACCTGTTTTGCTTACCGCTACTACCGAAGGAACCAGATTGCCACCTTCAGCACTGGGGATAATTTTGGGCTCTCCCCCTTCCATAACTGCCACCTCACTAAGTGTGGTCCCCAGGTCAATCCCTACTGCTTTCGCCATGGCTTTCCTCCTCTATTTCTTCTTTGCCCCTGCCTACTACTACTAAACTGGGGCGGAGCACTCTATCTTTCAACCTATAACCCTTCTGAATTTCCTCCAATACCACTCCTTCCTCCCCCACCTGACTCATCGTCGCTTCGTGTAAATGGGGGTCAAATCTCTCTCCTTTAGCCTCAATTTCAGTTACCCCCGCCTTTTTCAGCGCCGCTTTAAGGTTATTATATATGATTTTAATACCCTCAATCCAATTCACCTCGGCAAGTTCCGAGGGTAGCGACTTAAAAGCTCTTTCAAAATCATCTACAACAGGCAATAAACTCAGGATAAGCGTGCTATTACCAAAATCTAAAATCTCTTGCTTTTCCTGCCCAACATGCTTTTTGTAATTAGCAAGGTCAGCTTGAGCTCTTTGCCAATTCGCTAAATATTTCTCCGCTTCTTTCTTTTGCTCTGCTAAAGCTTGCTGTAGAGTCTCGATATCCTCTACACTTGCCTGCTCAACATCAGCCTCGCCTATTTCATCATTAGTTAATCCTTCTTCAGACAAAGTTGAAACTCCTCTAGATGTATTCAGCTACTGATTCGCTCAATAATGTGGAAACAGAATTCACCGAGGAAATGACTCGGGAATAATCCATCCGCCTGGGACCAAGCACACCGACAACACCACTTGCTTTACCGGAAACCCCGTATTGGCTGACCACCAAGCTAAAATCCTGTAACACCTCCTCCCTATTCTCTTCACCAATAATTACCTCTGCCTTTCCCATGCAAGCTCGCTGTCCAAGCACGTTTGCCAGCCAACTTTCCTTCTCTAACAGCTCTAATATAGTGATTATCCTGGGGCTTTGGTAGAATTCGGGCTGGTTCAATAACAGGCACAATCCTTCGATGCAAGGCTTACCATATTCCAGCCTATTTTCCGTTTCCATTATATCCACTACCGCCTGAGTTACTATCCTTCCCTCACGAGGAAGCTTTGGCTCACTAGCTAAAATTCCATTGCCCGTCATCCCCCCATAAATAGCATTAAACTTGTTGGACAAGGCAGTCAATTCATCCTGAGAAACTGCTTCATCAAAAGATAAAATTCGTTGTCTGATTCCCACGCCATATAAAACTAAGATTAGCAAAGCTACAAAATCCTGCAAGCTCACTAAATCAAGGTGTTTAAACCGGCTTTCCGGCGCCCTTGGCGATGTCACTATTGCCAGATTGTGAGCAAATCTGGCCAGAAAAAACACCGCTAGCCTTAGCTGCTGCTCAATCCTGTCCCTCGCCTCCCGCAATAGCTGATAAAAAAAGTATTGCTCATCCTCGGGAAGACCAAGCGCATCCCCCAGCAATTCTACATAGCAGCGATAAGCTTTATCAGTAGGAACACTACCCGCAGAATGGTGAGGATGAATAATGTATCCTTCGCTTTCCAAATAAGCTACATCATTGCGAATGGTGGCTGGACTTACCTTCAAAGCGTAATCCTCAGCGATGGTCCTCGAGGCAACAGGCGCTGCCCTGGAAATATACTCACCAACTATTATCTTCAAAATAGTTTCTCTTCTTTCCTCTATCAAACTCATTTAGCACTTCCCCAGTGAGATTGCTAATTTAGCTGAAATATACCACTTCCAGGTTGGGCTGTCAACCAAGTTCGACCCAAATTGACTAAGGCAAAGAGAGATAGTATGATAACACCAAACATGAAACTCAAAACAACTTCCCATATCGCCCTGCATGATACTGAGGTAGCTCAGATTCTGGAGCAGGAGAAACAGAGGCAAGCAAGCCACATAAATCTCATTGCTTCTGAAAATTACGCTGACCGTGCTGTACTCGAAGCTCAAGGCTGCTTGATGACCGATAAATACGCTGAAGGCTATCCGGGACGCCGCTATTACGGTGGCTGTACTTATATAGACGCCGTGGAGACCCTAGCCATTGAAAGAGCGAAAAAACTGTTCAATGCCGAGCACGCTAATGTGCAGCCTCACAGCGGCGTTCAAGCTAATATGGCGGCTTACGCAGCCCTACTTCAGCCCGGTGATACTGTGATGGGCATGAGACTCGACCAGGGTGGGCACCTTTCCCATGGTTCAAAGGTCAGTTTCTCCGGAAAATTATATAACTTTATCTCTTATGGCGTGAAACGCGACACTGAGATGCTTGATTACGATGAAGTAGAAAAACTTGCCCTGGAACATAAGCCTAAACTTATTATCGCTGGAGCTAGTGCTTACCCCCGAATCATTGATTTTGAGCGCTTTCGTCATATCGCTGACAAGGTGGACGCCAAATTGTTGGTTGATATGGCTCATATAGCCGGCATAATTGCCGCCCACCTCCACCCTGCACCTTTTCCCCATGCTCAAGTGGTCACCTCCACTACTCAAAAGACACTGCGTGGTCCACGAGGTGGTTTTATTTTGTGCACCCGGGAACTAGCTTCAGTTATCGACGCCGCTGTCTTCCCCGGAACTCAGGGGGGTCCTTTAATGCATGCTATCGCGGCAAAGGCAGTGTGTTTCTTTGAAGCCATGCAGCCCGATTTCATCACTTATCAACAATCAATTCTCACAAATGCTAAAATATTAGCTTCTGAGCTTCAACGGTATGGATTCCGTATCGTTTCTGGAGGCACCGATAACCATCTTGCCCTCGTAGACCTTACCTCCAAGGGAATAACGGGAAAGGATGCTGAAAGCGCGCTGGAATCGGCCCATATTCTGGTAAACCGAAATGCCATTCCCTTCGACCCCAAGCCACCTCGAATTGCCAGTGGCATTAGAGTAGGCTCACCGGCGGTGACCACCAGAGGTTTTGGGCCCGAAGAGATGAAACGCATCGCATTCTGGATCTCAGATGTCCTTTCTCATCCTGACGATGAACATACCATAACCAAAACTCGCCAGGAAGTTGTGGAACTGTGTCAGCATTTTCCCACCCCGGCAATGCAGGGATAAAGCAGCAATGGATGAATTAAAGGTATTCAGTGGCAATGCCCATCCCTCTTTAGCACAATCTATTTGCGATTATCTACAAATCCCTTTAGGCAAAGTAGATGTTTCCGAATTTTCCAACGAGAACATATTTGTCCGAATCCTTGAGAATGTGCGCGAGCGAGATGTATTTATCGTCCAGCCTGTTTGCTCGCCGGTCAATAAAAGCCTGGTTGAGTTATTAATCATGCTCGATGCCTTTCGGAGAGCATCAGCGGGGCGGATTACCGCCGTCGTGCCCTATTATGGCTATGGACGCACCGATAAGAAAGACCAGCCAAGAGTGCCCATCACCGCCCGTTTAATCGCTGACTTGATTGCTACCGCAGGAGCCAACAGGTTGCTCACCATCGATTTGCACGCCCCTCAAATTCAGGGCTTCTTCACCATGCCCGTGGATGAGCTAACCGCTTTGTCCATTCTCTGTCAATATTTCCAGAAGAAAAATATCGACAATCTGGTAGTGGTAGCCACTGATATTGGCATCTCTAAGCGGGCTCGTGATTTCGCTGCCAAGCTTAATGCCCCGCTGGCTATTATGGAAAAAAGACGCCTGGGCAATGGCGATGCCACCGAGACCCTCAACGTTATCGGAGAGGTTCAGGGGATGTGTGCTTTAACCGTTGATGATGAAATCGATACCGCTGGCTCTTTATTTAATACCGTAAATACCCTTCTAGAGCATGCCGCTACCGAGGTTTATGCTTGCTGCACTCACCCTGTTTTCTCCGGCTCAGCTATCCAGAAAATTGCCTCCAGCCCGGTAAAAGAGGTTGTGGTTACCGATACCATACCGGTTACCGGAAATAAAAAATTAGACAAAATCACCGTCCTGCCTATAGCTCCACTCCTTGGCGAGGCTATCCACCGCATTCACACCGGCTCGTCTATAGGAGCTATGTTTGAGTAAGAAGTTTGCTGAAAGTCAAAGAAGAAATACGAAATCCTGAGCAATATAGAAAATTAAAAATCAAAGGTCAAAAGTCAAAATGACAACTCAAAATGCAAACTTTTTTAACTTTTGCTCTGTCATTTTGCATTTTTATTTTTGCCTTTTGCATTTCAAAGAGGTTTGTTTAGAGCTTAGAAATTAGGATTTACAGACGATGTTGGGCTGGCTTACTAAATTAATCGATTCCAACGAAAAAGAGCTGAACCGCCTTCAGTCCTTGGTTGACCGGACAAATTCATTCGAGTCCGACTTTGAAAAGCTCACCGATGCTGAGCTTCGAGCTAAGACGGATGAGTTTAAAGCCAGGCTAAAGGATGGCGAGGGTCTGGATAAGCTCTTACCTGAAGCTTACGCCGCAGTGAGAGAGGCTGCCAAACGAACAATAAAGCAAAGACATTTCGATGTTCAATTAATGGGTGGCATTGTCCTTCATCAGGGCAAAATAGCTGAAATGGCAACTGGAGAGGGAAAAACGCTGGTGGCTACATTGCCACTTTATCTCAATGCCCTTACCGGAGAAGGATGTCATTTAGTCACCGTTAATGATTATTTAGCCAAGCGAGATTGTAACTGGATGGGTCCTATTTACCATGCCCTTGGAGTAAGCGTGGCATGCATCAATGCCATGCAATCTCCAGACCAACCTTCACCTTCTTTCCTCTATGACCCTGATTTTGATTCTGAAGACCCGAAATGGAAACACCTCCGTCCCATTACCCGCCGTCAGGCTTACGAGGCAGACATAACCTACGGCACCAATAATGAGTTCGGTTTTGATTATCTCAGAGACAATATGGTTCTGGACTTATCCCAGTGTGTCCAGCGGGAGCTTAACTATGCCATCGTGGATGAGGTTGACAGCATCCTCATCGACGAAGCTCGTACCCCCCTGATTATAAGCGGAGCTGCTGAAGAAGCCACCAAAAAGTACTACACCTTTGCCCAACTGGTTTCCCGTCTCAAGAAGGACGAGGACTACACCGTTGACGAAAAGACACGAGCATGCTCCCTCACCGAAAACGGCACCACTAGAATGGAGCAGATGCTTAGAAACGCGGGATTGCTTAAGGCTCCCAGCTTTTATGACCCCTCGAACTATTTCCTTACCCGCTATTTAGAAAATGCCCTTAAAGCTTATGCTTTGTTCAGAAGGGACAAAGACTACATGGTCAAGGATGGACAGGTTATCATCGTTGATGAATTCACCGGCAGATTGATGTTTGGGCGAAGATATTCTGAGGGTTTGCATCAGGCTATCGAGGCTAAAGAGGATGTAAAGATACAGCGGGAAAGCATTACTTTAGCCACCATTACCTTCCAGAATTATTTCCGCCTGTATCAAAAGCTGGCAGGCATGACCGGCACCGCTGCCACTGAAGCTGAGGAATTTCACAAGATTTATAAATTGGAAGTGGTGGTTATACCCACTAACGAGCCACTGATTCGCACCGAGCACCCTGACCAGATTTACAAGGACGAGAAAGCCAAGTTTGAAGCTGTCGCCAAGGAAATTGAGCAGTGGCATAAACAGGGGAGACCAGTGCTCATTGGCACAACGTCCATTGAAAAATCGGAGCATTTAAGTGATTTACTAACCAGGAAAGGCATACCACACCAGGTGTTAAATGCCAAGCATCATGAAAAGGAAGCTGCCATTGTTGCTCAGGCTGGTCGTTTAGAAGCAGTAACTGTAGCTACTAATATGGCTGGACGCGGCGTGGACATCATCCTTGGCGGCAATCCTGAGGGGCGGGATGAGCAGGAATGGCTTGAAAAGCACAACAAGGTAGTCGAGCTCGGTGGACTTCATGTCGTCGGCACTGAGCACCACGAGGCAAGGCGTATTGACAACCAGCTTCGTGGCAGAGCGGGAAGGCAGGGAGACCCCGGCAGCTCACGCTTCTACGCCTCTTTAGAAGATGAAGTTGTCCGCCGCTTCGGTGGCGAACGCATCGGGGGGCTTATGCACTGGGCCGGCCTGGGAGAGGATAAACCCATTGAACATCCTATGGTCAGTAAGGCAATAACAAATGCCCAGGTGCAAACGGAGGGCTATAACTTTGATATTCGTAAACATCTCGTGGAGTATGACGATGTGGTCAATCAGCATCGCGAGGTGATTTACGGCGAGAGAAAGAAAATATTGAGCGGTGCTGACCTCAAAGCAAACATAATGTCTATGATTACCGATGAAATTCAAAGTCTGGTGGATGCTCATTTCGACCATGCTAAGGCTGAACTGGACGCAACAGGCTTACGTGAGGACATTTCCACCATTTTCCCCTCACCACCTGACATTGCCAGCCTTTCTTCTATCATTGCGGTGAGCCGAAGCCCTGAGCGAAACGAAGGGGCAGCGCAGCAATCTCAGATTGACGGCAAAGAAATTGCCGAAAAACTAACTAATTACGCCGTTGGACTTTACGAGCAGAAGGAAAAGGAAATAGGCTCTGAAAACATGCGCCTTATCGAGCGTGTGGTAATGCTTCGAGTCATTGATAAGCTATGGATGGAGCACCTTACCGCTATGGAGGATATGCGCCAGGGAATTGGCTTGCGAGCTGTTGGACAACAGGACCCGCTGGTGGTCTATAAAAGGGAGGGGCGCGCTCTCTTTGATGGTCTTCTAGCCAGCATCCAGCATGATGTCGCCCGCAACATTTACCGCGTTAACCTGGTTAAGAAAGAGCCACCACGAAAAAAGCAGGCGGTAATCGCGGGTAAGAAAGTGGGACGCAACGACCCCTGCCCCTGCGGCTCAGGGAAGAAGTATAAGAATTGCTGCGGAAGGGGAATATAACTCCAAGAGGCTAATATGTTGGAAAATCATTTAATTATTACTACCTTTCAGGGCTCTTGTGTTCGCTACGCTTGTCACCTCGGTTGCTGGGATAGCTTTGAGGAGATTGAGAATAAATGAAACTAACTGATTTGATAGCAATATATGAGCAAAAGAAGAAAATATATGGTTCAAAGTGTACCCGTTGCGTTCGACTTCCAAGATAAGGTGTTAGAATATGTGCAGAAGAGAATAGTATGAAAAGACAAATGACTAAAAAAGGATATTGGGAAGACACTGGCAGAAAACTTTGGAAGCTTATCCGTGAAGATGAGGTTAACTACAAGGGGCAGATATTTAAGCGTCTAACCTGGGTTTATCCTTGTGGGGGAGCTGTAGAGTACAGGGAGGACATTGATGAAAAAGGCAACCGAATTTACATAATCGAGAGGTTTGAGCTTAGCCCCAAATCATGGGTTGAGGGAAGACCGATAGAAACGCTTGGCGAGGGCATTTATGTAGAAAAGTCCAATGACGAAGAGGAGGCTTTAGAACTGGCAAGAAAGTGGAGGAACGAGGTAATCCCTTGCACAGTCTGTGAGACAGAGAAGTGGATGATATTCAGATTTAAAACGGGAGTAAAACCCCTCAGGGTCAAGAAAGTACAAATGGCGCTCGAGCTTAGTAGTGAGAGAGTTTAGGGGGTGGTCAAATGATTTTCAAAGTTTTGGTTAAGCTCTGGGAGAAATACAAGCAAAAATATGGAGATGATGCTTATAAGCATATTTCAGAGCTATTAAGGGAGGCAAAAGAGCTACATAGAAGAGACTTTTTGAAGAACCCAACACCAAGAGGAGACCACGAGCAATCCTGGCGCTCTTTTAAAGGTAAGAACCTTGAGAAGCTTATTGCTTATATAATAAGAGACGAAGTGGAAAGCTTAGGTTTAAGGTTGATAAATGGTAATACGCTTGAGCTGACAAAAAGCGAAAACCTCTCAAAAGAATTAAGCATGGTGAAACGAAACCTTTTAGTAGATTATGGGGAATTTGGTGCTCATTTACCTGATTTGGATATCATTGTTTACGAGCCTGAGACTTGCAAGATAATAGCTGGTATTTCCAGTAAAGTTACTTTGCGGGAGAGGATTGCTCAAACTGGGTACTGGAAAATTAAGCTCTCAAAAGATGAGGTTACTAAAAATATAAAAATGTTCTTTGTTACGCCCGATGAGGATGGAACTTTGACTTTTAGAACTCCGACGAAGAAAGGTAGAGCGATAGTAGAAGTAGACACAGATGGAAGCTATGTCATGAGCGAAACTAAAATTGAGGAAGACGATAAAGTCAAGATGTTTGACCATTTCATTGGAGACTTAAAAGCTTTGGTGGATAAGGTTAGGGAAAGAAAAGAAAAACATGGCTAGGGAAAAGGCTAAAGTTAAGAAACCTATGTTGCCTGTCCTCAAGGATATGCCACTCGATGGCTTCCCTTATCAGGTTAGCGAGGTCAAAGAAAGGTATGAGGAAAAGCCTATGCTAGAGGCTACAACATTATGGGATTTCCCAAAGCAAAGCTATGGCAAGAGACCGAAAGGCAACAACAAATATCCTGGTGTCACGCCCGCATTTATAGTCTGGAATCTTGTTCAGAGATACACTCAACCAGGAGATTTAGTCGTCGATCCAATGGCTGGAAGTGGAACTACGATCGCTGTATGCAAGGAGGAGGGAAGAAAAGTAATTGGGTATGATATAGCTCCAGCACACCCTGAAGTCATCCAAAATGATGCCAGAAATATTCCCCTCGAAGATAATTCAGTGGACTTAGTATTTATCGATTCCCCCTACTCTGACAATGTGAAATACTCTGACCATCCTGACTGCATAGGCAAAATCTCATGCGAGGATGACCGCTTCTTCGAAGAACTTGAGAAGGTTGCAAAAGAAGCACATAGGATTTTAAAGCCTGGCAAGGTCTTGGGATGGCTGATTGGTGACCAATGGGTTAAGAGAAAATTTACGCCTGTAGGCTTTAAGTTATATCAGCTCTTATCAATATATTTTGACACTGTAGATGTGGTCTGCGTCGTTAGAAGAGGACAAACCTCGAACACTGGCCTTTGGTACAATAGAGCAAGAAGGTTTAATTTCTACCTTCGTGGCTTTAAGTATTTGCTTGTTATGCGTAAGCCCGATAGTAGCAAGCCCGAGAAAGGAGAAAAAACTCGCTCAGTAAAGTGGACTAACTACGAAAGAGGTAAAACTAAGGAAAGGAAACCGAAGGTGAAAAATACCAATAACGCCATACCAGTGGCTGAAGGATAACTTCAAGTCTTTTTTTGACCATGGCAACCCTGATTGGGAATGGATAAGGAAGAAGATTAAGAACCGATGAAAAACACGGCTATTGCTAAAGTATTCAGCGATATAGCCGACCTCTTAGAACTCAAAGGCGAGAACCAGTTTAAGATTCGTGCCTACCAGAAGGCAGTTCGGGCTATCGAGCATTACCCCAAGGAAATAAGAATTATGGTTGACGAAGGGGAGGACTTGAAGAGTATCCCCGGCGTAGGAGATGCAATAGCCAAGAAGACCACTGAACTGGTGAAGACTGGAAAGCTGGAATACTATGAGAAACTTAAAGCCGAGTTCCCCGAGGGGATAATTAATCTCCTTGATATACCGGGGATTGGACCCAAGACAGCTAACAAACTTTGTTCCGAACTGGGGATAACCTCGG
>Ga0315280_10004175_pt1 | contig 21567 bp, 17 predicted proteins | sample YL17G06_40_MG_FD_203697 | JGI IMG/M metagenome (GOLD analysis project Ga0315280, IMG submission 203697) | Sediment microbial communities from Yellowstone Lake, YNP, Wyoming, USA - YL17G06_40 | ecosystem: Environmental > Aquatic > Freshwater > Lake > Sediment | place: USA: Wyoming | collected...
GGCGTTGCGTTGCAGAGTTCCGATCTTGCTGTTGATCACTTCCAGCTTTCCAGTGCTGATGCGGTGTTTGTGCCAGTTCAAGATAAAGGGCTTCCAGACCGATAGTTTCCGGGCGGCGTCTTTGAGGATTCGGATCCCGCTGCAGGAGGCTTCTTGAATCCAGGCCTTCAATTCCGTGGCAGCCCGGTCTCGGTCCGTGCACTGAAACAGCAGCCGAAGGCGTTCCTTCATGTAATAGGCTGTCGCCAGCGGCTGGTTCAATTCCAACGCCGCCTGCAAACGACGCCGTTCATCTTTCTTGGGGTCTCGATGGGACGTGAGGTTCTCCGGAGCCTTCAAGAGCAGCCATCGACTGCCCTTGAGCACGGCCTTTTGCATCTGGCCGGCCTCTCGATATAACTGCCGTCGCAGCAGCGATAACTTCTCGTTAAACCACTTGACCAGATGGAAATGATCCAGCACCAAATCGGCCTGGGGAAGCTGCTCCAGAACCGCCGCGATATACCCGCTGGCCATGTCGGTGGCCACGGCTTGAATCTCGGCCTTGGAGCGCTTCAAACGCCTCCAGAAGCCCTTGAGAGCCTCTTTTCCTTTGCCCCGGCCCACATGAATGACCCGTCCGGTTTGCAGATCAACAACAAGCGTGATGTACTTGCGTTTCTTGCCGAGATAGACTTCGTCAATGGCAAGATAGCGGACTTTCTTAAGATTAAATGATCTGTATTTTCGACGTAAGTGTCTCTTATGAATCTTTTTGACCGTATCCCACCCCAGGCCGGTCAGTTCCGCGACATCCTGGATGGACGCCACGCGACAAAGATCCACGACAAAGCGTTCCAGCGATCGGGTGTAATGCTTTTTCGGCTCCGCGAAGGCAAGATGGGGTTGCCGGATGGATCCGCATTCGCTGCAGAAGAGCCGAGGGATATCCACAGCCAATTCGACCCTGCGGCAGCCGACAGGGAGCATCTTGAAGACCCTCGGCGTGTAGCCGAACCGGATGACATGACGAGACTGGCAGCTCGGACACTTCAGCGCGTTCGGATGAACGTCTCCATAGAAGATCGTCTTGTCCAAAAAACCACCTTCTTGTATTGCACCCCAGGGACTCCAAACACATGATAGAGCACACTTGTAGACATGGTTTTACCTTTCAGATTTTTCCATGAAGTGTAAGGCCATGCCTTTTCTTATGCAAGCCCACCTACTCATTAGTCGGAAGAACCCCAATTTATAGATGTCAATGTACTGAAGGGAAGCATTTTTTTTAGCCGCCCGGCCTTATCAATAGTTAGCTCTAGTTGAGTAAGAGCAGCGTTGACTACCTCTATCTTGGGCGGTAGCGGATAGTGGTCCAACGTGAAATTGGCGCGATTTATCACGCCCAACGCTGCTCCGCGGTCCCAGCGGTTCATCATGGAATAGAAGCTCCGACAGGACGTGCATTTGTGGTCGATTGGATGAACAGTATGGCGTCATACGCCCAGGGAAGCAGGTTGGCTATTGAGCCTGTTTTGCGCGGGGCATTGAAATATTTGGAGACGGCTCCCTTGGGCAGTGAGCGAAGATTGATAACGGTCATATCGAGCCCCGCTTCGGTTAGAAGGGCCTCAACAGACCCTTTAGGTGCGCCGTATCCTTGATCTGTACTGCCAGGCGAAAGTGCATCCGATTTTCGATTGCACATCAAGCCAAAGACCACCATGTCTTTGCCGTAGGTTCGACGCAGGTAGTCACCCATACATCCCGAGTAAGGCATTGTCATAATGTGAGTATTGGCTGCCCACAGAATTATCTTTGCCCCCTTTTCATAATCTATGAGCCATCGTACGTTTTGTGCCATGCTTTTGTCACGAAGATCGGTGGCTTTCGATATAGACGGTGCGCTGAGAAATTCAGCATTCTGCAAGAGGACCCTGGCGTGCTGGACTGTTAGACGCCACTGCTTTTCGCCCTGAATTTCCTGCTGCGAAGAAGGCCGAGCGCGGACTGGCGATTGATTCTCCAAATAAGTTATCAGGCTCTTGATCTCCTCGACAGATTTGCGCAGTTGTTCATTCGGTCCTTCCCACGATCGAGGCGCGATGCTAAGCTGCATCAAGGATGAGAGGAGTTGATCATAATCTTTCGTGCCGTTTGTCTTTCTTAAGTAATCGTAGACGGCTTCTGCCGAGCCGGTGGCAGGCTTGTTATCGAAGCCGTAGAATTTTATTTTCTTTTCGTGGGCGCCATTGTACTGACGCATCCACTTTACCATCTCAAGCACGGCCTCGGTTCTCCAGGCGCCATAAACCAGAACTGCCAGGGCCTCTTCGGGACTGCCGTTGCCGGTAAGTATGTAGTCATTCAGCTCCAGCGCACCGGCGAATGTAGCCTCTATGGCAAAGACTGTGAAATCCATCTCGTTGACCAGAAACTCAACCATCCGATGTTTGACGCGATAGAAGTCACGATTCATGTGAGCGTCTTCGCCGAGGGCTACGATGCGTGCCTCGCCGATCATGGTCTTCAGAGGCTGCATATCATCGAAACCCGAGCCTGCCGCGACCGTCTTCAAATGGATAGACTTTTCTCTGAGCCATTTATGTAATTCTGCTGCCTCTTCCACTGAAAGCTCCGGCGGCCCGGAAAAATACGATATCAGGAATCTGGTATGCTCTAAGCGAAAGCCGAAAAACCAGGGCAGTATTACTATCAAGCTAACAAGTAAGATGCTTGTTATGAGTAATTTCTTAGTTCGAGTTTTCATCTACATACATAGATGCCATTGATTCCAACAATTCAGTCTATTCAAAGCTATTCGATGACTTGGATGTTTTTCCCATTGTAATAGCTGGGATTTCCCATATACATTTCACGCAAGTACTCCTGCTTGCCACAAATCCCATAATACGAAGATTTCATCTTAATTTCAGCAAAATTCCGGCGGTCTCAACATGCCCTGCCGGACAAAAACACCAAAAAGGCCCGGCAATTGCGTCGAAACCTGTTTTCTCCTGTTATTTGGGCACACTGCTACTGTTGCCCTCCATTCTCGAACCCGGTTTTCAGCAGCTACACGCATCATCCCGGCCTCGCAGATATTGCCAAAAAACGCAACTGCCGGATTCGCTCAAGGATTTCCAGAAAGAGCGTCTGCGGCGCTGAGAGGTCTTTCTTCAAAACCCAAAGCTCGGCGTTTTTCTCACTTCGGCTTGGCCATGGGTCATTGGCGTCAAACTCCCGTGCCCCGGAGAGCAGGATATCGCCGTTAGCCAGATAGAGCGCCCGCGTATAGCCCTCGTGAAAATGATGGTGCGTCACCGGACGAATAATTCTTGTCGCCAGTTCGATTTCGTACGCGTCACCGAAGGTTCTTTCCAGAAACAGTATTTTCTTGCCATCATGCGACCAATCTGCGCGTTCGCCGAAGTACGTTACCTGCCTTATATGCGCCGGCAGTTCATCCAACGGTGACCTGCCTACACCTTGGCTTGCCCAGCAACTCGTTAAGACTACAAACACAAAGCCCAATAGCAGACTGCGGAACAATCTTCTTGCTTTCAACGACATGATCCGGCTCCTATATTGGCAACTCCTATTTTATTTGTAGGTTCGCCCCAGGTACTCAACAATAGCCTTTCTCAACTTCAGCGGCTCAATTATGCCCAGGTGGACGTAGATAATTTCGCCGCCCGGCTCAATCAGAAGAGTGTACGGAATGCCTGCAAAGGATTCCTTGCCCATGGCCTCGACGAGCTCGTATTTGTCTTCTGAGCTGAACAGGTAATTTCTGCAAGATGCCTGCTGCTTTTTCAAGAAAGAAAGAGCCGTGTCTTTTCTCTGGGGCGAATCAGCACTTATAGTTATAAGCTCGAAATCTCGCCCGCGGTACATACGGTGGATGGTGACAAGTTCCGGGAACTCTACTACGCACGCCCCACACCAGGTAGCCCAGATATTGACCAGCCGCAATTTCTGTGAGTCGTTTTTGATGATTTTTCTTATGCCATCGGCGTTTATCATTTCAAGCGGCACGCTTTCCTTAGCCCAACGCTGCTGAGCCTCTGTCACCGAGTCGCGTTTGCTCGACCACTTAATCGAACAGCCAAACGGCTTGGTCTTTTCAATGGGCACTTTTCTCCCCGCCAATAGCGCTTCAATCGCACTGCGGGTATCGTGGGATTTGACGCTGTCGAGCTTTTCGGAGTCATCTACTCTGCCGACATAGCGAAGAATCCGCTGCTTATCAAATATGAAGACATGCGGCGTCGCAACCGGGCCGTAAGCGAGGCTGACTTTTTGCGTGTCACCATCATAAAGGTAGGGGAAATTAAATCCCTTATCTTTTGCCCGGATTTTCATCTCCTCGAATGAATCGCTGACGTCGGTATAGCCGAGCTCGTCAAGGCGCACGGCTTGCGGGTCATTCGGCGAAATAGCAACCAGCGCAACGCCTTTGCCTTTATAATCCGCTGTTAGCTTCTTAATCCTTTCCTCGTATGCCTGGGCGGTCGGGCAGTGATTGCAGGTGAAGACAACCACGAGAATATCGGCCTGGGCAAAATCCGCCAGTTTGTAATTTCGCCCGCCCACGCCGGGCAGATTGAAATCCGGCGCCTTTTCACCGATGTCCAGCGTTTTGATCTTCTCCGGCTCCGCGGCACTCAAACCTGCCGCTAAAAATAGCGCTGTCATTGCAGCCAAAACACATCCATTAAACTTTCTCATTGCCAAATCTCCTTCCTTAAACCACTGTCTCTGTGACAATCAACTTACGGCTGTTTTCGCCAGCCGGTTTTTTCTATCCGCTCAAATTCCGCCTCAATATCCGTTCCCTGGTAAAACGACAGCCAGCCCCGCAATCGGTGCGTTTGCCCCGGCTCTAAATCCGGAAACTTCGGGTCCGAATGAAAGCACGGGCATCTTTCGTTGCCCCAGGGCCTGTGACAATTTTCCCACGCGGTGATGATCCACTTTTTGCCGTCACTGCTTCGGCAGGCAACATACGGATTGGTGAATATCTTGTTATCGTTGGTCTGCTGCTGGAAACCTTCGGCCATCCTCGGCAAAGCGCATATTTGCACCCGCAGGTCGGATAGCCTTTCCTTCGTCCCATTTTTGAGCCACAATTCCATGTGTACAGATTCGCGCATGGGCGTTACTTTCGCGCCAAACACGATGCCGTTGGGAAGTTTTCGCTCAATATCCAGCGAGCCATTGGAACGGCGGTTCCACTCTAACTTTGGCAGTTTAATGCCCTGTTTGGTCCATATTGTATCAATATGTGTGTGAGCCAGATAAGTTAGGCCGAGGTTCGACCATATAGCTTCGGGCAAATCCACGACGACGTAGCTATTCGGGTCCCAGGGCGTAAAGACGCTGAATTTTGTCTCCCGCTGCGGGTCGATTGCCCCTTCCGGAAAGCCGATCCGCGGATGCCGTCCGCCCGGATACGGCAGCACCAAGAGCGGCGCACCTTCCCGCTGCTTGGGTCTATTGTCCGGCCTAATGTCAAATCTCTTTAGAGCCCCGGCGATTTCATCTTCTGTAAGCCCCACAGCCGCCTTTATCTCCTCAGTTGTGAAGCGGTGATACCACACCATGTTCTTGAGCCAGTAGTCCAGCTCCCAATCACTTCCTGGCATGCGCCAGCTTGTAGAATTGCTTTGTCCTGGCTTATTGTTCTGCTGCTCAACCGTCCACTTCAACCGCCCCAAGTACCTCCTCCTGCAAGGTTCCACGTGCCCATCATTGAACAATATGTTACACCGGTCTCCCCAGTGATTGTCCAGGGTCAATATTTCTGGCCCACCAGACTGGCTCCAACCGCCTTTGGTCTCAAACAAGAGCACCATATCAGGTGGTGAGTTCACCCGGCAATTCGGATTCATAGCGTAGTAACATCTTGCCTTTCTCGGCACTGGCCACGGAAATACCTGGCGCCTCCACTGCAACTTTACCCCAGGACAAAAAAAGTGCTTCTCACTCACCTCTCCATCCTTCAACAGCAAGTCACACCAACGAGCGGGGTCCGGATATTGCCCTTGATGGTCATTTGCATAAACCAACATTGCTTTTCCCAGTTGACTCAGATTGTGACCACATGCCATTGTCGCAGCGCTTGACATAGGGCCGCATGTTTCCGCCCACCAAAGGTCAGAAAGAAACGTCGTCAAAAATATGCCCAAAATGATAAATCCACTTCCTTTGAACTTCTCTATCGACCCTGACATCCAATGCACGACCGCTGCACCAATCAGCAAACCAAGAAGGATTGCTAACATTGCATAGAAAGTGCAATCAAGCAGGAGACGACTACGAATTAGGATGGAAAAATAAAAAAGCAAAAAAGGGGATAAGATGACAAGTGCTGCAATAGCTGCCACTCGTCTGGAAATTCGGGCAAGTGCCGCCATCCCCAAAATGAGTCCGGCAATTCCAGATAACCCAATCACATTGCGACCTACAAACTCACTCCACCACGGTCGGTAAAGTGTAATTCTTAAGACCAGAATGGAAATGCCCAGAGTACCGAGTGACACCGAGGCTATTGCCAGTTTGGAAAACTTCGACTTTTGACGTTGGGTGTTATTTTCTGCTTTGCTCATCGGTTTGCCTTTGTCAGAATTTTTCGTAGCAGACTCAAGAGCGTCCCAGGCTCAAAATAATTGCCAGGCAGACGCAAGCAGACCGTTTTGCCGTCGACAATTCTAACCTTGCCCATGGCTAAACCTGCGGTAAAACCGCAGGCTAAATATTTAGCCCCGCGTTTTACGCGGGGTTCGCCAACATCTGATTCCTTGCCAAACGAAAATATCAAATCCTCACCGGAAGCGATAATACTTTTTATATCGTGTTTACTTGCGGCGATGCGAATTTCAGCCAGCTCAAGCAGCAACTTAGCCTCCTCCGGCACGGGGCCATACACGTCGGCTAATTCGCTTTCGAGCTGCTTCAAATCCTCGCCGGTCCTGGCCACGGCGATTTTGCGATAAGCATCCATCCGAAGCCGGTCAATGGGTATGTAATTTTTCGGGATATACGCGGCAAATCCTAAATCGACAACCGCTGTCGGGATTACCTCGATCGGCTCATTCTTCAGTCCCCTGACGGCATTTGCCAACAGCTCATAGTACATCTGATAGCCCACCGTTTGAATGTGCCCAGACTGCTCCGGCCCTAAAATGTTGCCTGCGCCGCGAATCTCCAAGTCCCGCAGAGCGATTCTGAAGCCCGCACCCAAGTGCGAATACTCTTCGATGGCCTTGAGGCGTTTGGCGGCAGTCGGCGTAATCGGGCGCGACGCCGGCAGCAGCATATACGCATACGCCCGATGTTTGTATCTTCCCACCCGCCCGCGCAGTTGGTGCATTTCAGCCAGGCCGAATCTATCCGCGTCATTTATGAAAATCGTATTAGCGTTCGGAATATCAAGACCCGATTCGATAATGGTCGTGCACACGAGCACGTCCGTTTCGCCGAGCACAAAATCAATCATTGCCTTTTCCAGCTCGCTCTTTGACATCTGCCCGTGTGCGATGGTAACCTTGGCATCGGGGACAAGATTCTGGATTTCCCAGGCCTTTTTTTCGATTGTCTTGACGCGGTTGTGCAGGAAGAAGACCTGTCCCTGCCGGTTCAGTTCTCGATAAATCGCCTTTCTAATAAGCTCCTGGTTGTAAGCTGTCACAGCGGTTACTATGCTTCTTCTATCCAGCGGCGGTGTGGCCAGTGAGCTTATGTCGCGCAGGCCAAGAAGCGACATGTGAAGCGTTCGCGGAATGGGCGTCGCGGTCATCGTAAGCACGTCAACGTTGACGCGCATTTTCTTCAGCCTTTCTTTGTGCTCAACGCCGAAACGCTGCTCCTCGTCAATTATCAAGAGTCCCAAATCCTTGAAGCCTATGTCCCCGCTCAAGAGCCGATGCGTTCCGATAAGTATATCGACTTTGCCCTGTTTGGTTCGGGCGATTATGTCACGCGCCTGCCTTGGCGTCTTAAAGCGATTCAAGATTTCGATGCAGAGCGGAAAATCCGCAAACCGCTCGGTAAAGGTTCTGCCGTGCTGCACACACAACACGGTGGTGGGCACGAGCACCGCGACCTGCTTTCCATTTTCCACCGCCTTAAATGCCGCCCGCATCGCAAGCTCAGTCTTACCGTAGCCGACGTCGCCACATAAAAGCCTATCCATCGCTACAGGTTCATGCATATCCGTCTTGATTTCTTGGGCGGCTGTAATTTGATCCGGCGTTTCCTGATAGGCGAATGACTCCTCAAATTCTGCCTGCCAGGTTGAATCTTCGCTGAATGCAATTCCGCCCAACGCCTGGCGTTTGGCCTGAATCTGGAGCAACTCGGCGGCAAGGTCTCGAACCGAACGGGCGACCTTTTCTTTTTGCTTTTGCCATCTTTTCGAGCCGACCTTGCTCAAATTCGGTCTTCGCGGGCTTGTCCCTATATACTTTTGCACAAGCGCAATATTGCGAACCGAAACCTGGATTTTCACGCTGTCTGCATATTCAATAGTAAGATACTCTGCCGCCGCGCCCTTTTCCTGGATTGTTTTTATGCCCAAGAATTTGCCGATGCCATAAGAGGCGTGCACCACATAATCGCCGACCTGCAGGTCGCTGAGCGTATCGACCGGCGTGGTTGCTCGAACGGGGCGCTGTCTTCGCCGCAGCGCAAATTGGCCAAATAGCTCGTGGTGGCTAATTATGATGGTATTCAACGAGTCGATGACAAAGCCTTGATGAATAAACCCCAACAGCAGCTTGAAGTTCGCCGGGATTTCTTTGCCGAGCTCCTTTATGATCTCGCCTACCCGCTGGACCTCAGCAGGACTTTCGCAATAAAGCAGCACTTTTTTGTCCTGTTTTGCCTGTTGCACCAGCTCCTGCAGTGCGGCTTCGTGGCCGGCCCATACGGAAGTCGCCTTGTGCTCATACTGCTGCACACTTTTGACGCTTACTCTAAGAAATTCGCCCGGCTCGGCGGTAGCAAAGCGGCAAATATGTAGCTGAGTAAATCTGCCCGCTGAATTGTAAATGTCCGCCCAGCCATAAAGCCTATCCGGTGCCGCGGCACGCTGGCGAAAGATATCGGCGACTTCTTCACAGTCGACCGGCTCTTCGAAGATTATTAGGGCATCGCCGGGCAGGATATTTGTGAAAAGCTCCTTCTGCTGGTGACCGCTGCCGCATACTACCGACACTATGCCGATGCTCTCTATCTGCTCGGTCGAACGGTGCGTGTCCAGATCGATCTGCCGGATGCTTTCTACGCTGTCGCCGAAGAACTCGACCCTCACCGCTGCTGCTGTCACTCGTGACCCGAGCGACAAGCGACGAGCGACGAGCGACGAAATTAGCGGGGCGTAAATATCAATAATGCCGCCGCGCCGGGCAAATTGGCCCGGCAAATCAATTTGCTCGACCCGCTCAAAGCCATTTTCTACAAGCCATGCAACCACTTTTTCGGGCGATGCCGGCTTATTTACTTCCAGCCGAAGAGAGCTTTCCTGCAGAAGCTGCGGCTTGGGCACCGGCTGACAAAGAGCCTGTACCGACGCCGTGATGATGACTCTGTCACTATCCGAGCAAGACACGAGCGACGAGACACGAGCGACGAGTTTTAGTCTTTCTGCTCTGGTTTCATCGGTAGCATCGGCTAATTCTTCTTCGCCCTCCCAGGCCGCCAGAGCCTCAACTTTATCGCAGCCAAAGGTTTGTAGGTCATCGGTAGCCTTATCGGCATCTTCAATATGAGGACAGATATACAGAATTGGACGGGCAAGTTTCTGTGATATGTGCGCCGCCAGCAGGCGCGCAAACGACCCCCACGTGCCCTCGACTTTTACTGCCCCCCCACCGACCCTGGCAGTTTCAAGCCGAGAGACAATCTTTGCGACCGTTTTATCCCGCCCAAGGTCCATAGCCGCAACCCGGCAACGGGAAAGTACCCCCAGTAAAACTGGGGGCTAAATATTTAGCCCCGCAATTTATTGCGGGGTCCAAAAAGCGGTTTCACCGCGGGTTTATGCCCAGTAAATTCTTTGCGGCCTTTATTACATTTTCCGCTGTGATGCCGAATTTCTCGAAGCAGATTTTGTATGGCGCTGAGGCGCCGAAAGAAGACATGCCGATAAAGACGCCTTTGTCGCCGAGCCATTTATGCCAGCCCAATTCGACAGCCGCCTCGATGCCGACCCTTGCCTTGACATTCGGCGGAATAACCGAATCACGGTATTTCTTATCCTGTTTCTCAAAAAGCTGCCAACTGGGCATACTAACCACCTGCGGGGAAATATCTTCGGACGCGAGCTTTTCCGCCGCCTGCAGCGCAATTTGTACCTCCGAACCGCTGGCCAGTAACAGAACGTCAGGTTTTTCAGGCGCAACCAGCACGTAGGCACCCTTAATTAAATTTGCCGCCGAGGGATATTTATTCTGGTCAAGAACCGGCAATCCCTGGCGGGTGAAAAGTAACGCGACCGGCCCATCCCGGTACTGTAGGGCGAAGACCCACGCCTGCGCGGCTTCGTTAGCATCGGCTGGGCGAATTACAATCAAATTCGGCATCGCCCGAAGTGCCGCGATTTGCTCTACGGGCTGATGGGTGGGACCATCTTCGCCGATGCCGATGCTATCGTGAGTGAACACGAAAATAGTCGGGTACTTTGAAAAAGCGGCCACTCGAATCGCAGGTCGCATATAGTCGGAGAAGACCATGAATGTCCCGCCGTAAGCCCTGACCAGGCCACTTACGGCGATGCCATTCAGTATCGCCCCCATCGCGTGCTCGCGGACGCCGTAGTGGATATACCTGCCGTCGCGTGCATCCTTCTGGAAGGGCTTTGCGCCAGCAAACTTTGTATTATTCGAAGGCGTCAAATCGGCTGAGCCGCCCAGAACCAGCGGCAGCTTCGGCATCAGTGCATCCAGCACCATCCCAGAGGCCTTTCGCGTGGCAACGGACTTACCCGGCTCAAACTTGGGCAAAATCTCATCAAGATTGAAACGGAATTTGCCGGTCGCGGCGTCCCAAAATTGGCGTGCTAAATCAGGATATTTCTTGGCGTATTCGGCAAACATTTTGTCCCACGCCGATTCGTCCTTTTTCCCCTTCTCCACAGCATTTCGTGTATGAGCCAAAACCTGCTCTGGGACATAAAAAGTCTTGCCGGCGTCCCAGCCGGACTTCTCTTTTATCAATCTGATCTCATCCTCGCCCAACGGAGCGCCGTGTGCCTCAGCGTTATCCTGCTTATTCGGGCTGCCGTAAGCGATATGCGTGCGAAGCTTTATGATCGAAGAGCGGGCGTTTTCCTTTTTTGCAATTTCAAGAGCCTTTTCAAATAAAGCCATATCGTTGCCGTCGCCGCCGATCTCTTGCACGTGCCAGCCGTAGGCCTTGAAGCGACCGGCTCTATCCTCTGTAAATGCAAGATCGGTGGGGCCGTCAATACTAATGTGGTTGTCATCGTAGATAACAATAAGGTTGTCAAGCCCCAGGTGCCCCGCCAGAGAACTGGCCTCAGAAGCAACTCCCTCCTGGAGGTCGCCGTCGCTGGCGATAACATAAATTTTGTAATCTATAATAGGAAAGCCGTCGCGGTTGAAATAGTTGGCCAGATACTTTTGTGCTATCGCCATTCCGACCGCGTTGGAAATGCCCTGCCCAAGCGGGCCGGTGGTGACTTCGATGCCGCGGTGTGGGTCGTATTCCGGATGGCCGGGCGTCTTACTTGCCCACTGCCGAAAGTTTTTTAGTTCCTCCAGGGGCATATCGTAGCCGGTCAGGTACAATAGCGAATAGAGAAGGACGCAGCCGTGCCCGGCTGAGAGCACGAAACGGTCGCGGTTGTGCCAGCGCGGATTGGACGGGCTGTGCTTTAGATGCCGGTCCCAGAGCACATACGCAGCCGGCGCCATTCCCATCGGCATGCCGGGATGGCCGGACTTGGCTTTTTCAACCATATCCACGCACAAAAACCGAATCGTTTGAACGCAAAGCTCATCAAGCTCCGACAGACCTGAGTTCTTTACAGATGCCTTCATCGCCAGCTTCCCGAACTATAAATTTCCATTTCGTTTTGATATCAAAACTTTCATCATAAGCGCGGCGTTTGCTTTCCGCAAGCATTTTAGCGGCCCGTGAAATCTATTTGTCCGGGCCGACCGGCAAAATTTCCCGCAGGACAAAACCATAGCGCCTGCCTATAATACCGGGCAAAGAAAATTGTTGCTCCGCAGGAGCTTTAATGTCACAAGAGAAAGAGACGCCCGAAACCATGGCATCATTTTGCCAGCAGACCCAAGAAAAAAGGAACTACGACATCTCTATAATTCGTCCGCAATTGCACAACCAAGATATAAAGCTGCGGGGCGAGGGATTCGCCGGAGCGAGGCTAAAGGCCATCAAAAAGGGCCTGCTGACTCTGCATACCCTGGAGCTGATGGCGCAGAACATCTACAAATTCCAGATTACCAAAGAGCCTTGCGAGCTCAATCACCAGTTAATCGCCGCCATGTGCAACGAGATGACGCACTACCAGGACTTTCAGGTCAAGCTCCTTGAATACGGCTTTAAGCCCAGCCTATTGAGGTGCGCATATTGGATGGTCGGCTTTATGTTTGGCTTGGCCTCTCGCCTGCTCGGCAAAAGAGCGATCCTCAAGACCGGCATCTGGGTCGAGACAAAGGCAGTTCATCACTACGGCGAACTGCTAAGCTCGATAGACTGGGACGAAGATTCTCGCAACATCATCGAAAAGAATCAGGCTGACGAATGCGGCCACATCAACCGCTGGAAGAACCTCCTGGAAACAGCCTAAAAAATTCACGCCTGACCAATATCGAAGAGTTGCTCAAAAAATGTCCCACGATAAGCGACCGCCAGATAAAACTTGACGCCCCATACCTTACGTAATAGACTGCCATCAGTCCCTTCAAGACAAACGACGGACCAATCGGGTATGAGGTGTTCTATGAATCGGCGAGAGTTTCTAAGGCTTACGGCAGCCGGTGCAGCGGCATTTGCGCTGCCGCGAGTCGGTTTTTCAGCCAGGTCGACTAAGAACAAGCCCAACATCCTTTTTATCGCCATCGATGATTTGAATGACTGGATCCGCTGCCTGGGCGGACATCCAGATGTAAAAACGCCCAACCTTGACCGCCTGGCGCAAAGAGGTGTGCTATTTACAAACGCGCACTGCTCAGCCCCGGCTTGCAATCCTTCGCGGGCAAGTCTGATGACCGGCATTTTGCCGGCAACATCCGGCGTCTATCATAATCCTCAGCCCTGGCGAAAATCGCCCGCGCTGGCAGATGCTGTCACCATCCCGCAGCATTTTATGGCTCACGGCTATCGTGTGACAGGCGCCGGCAAAATATATCACGGCGGATTCCCCGATCCGCCTTCCTGGCAGGAGTATTTCCCCACGCAGCAAAATAATAAGCCCGATGACCCTATGCCGCCGAATAGGCCGCTAAACGGCATCCCCAACACCGCTCAATTCGATTGGGGCCCTGTCGATGTGCCCGATGAGCAGATGGGTGATTGGAAGGTTGCCGACTGGGTGATACAACAACTGAGCAGAAAGTACGACCGCCCATTTTTCCTGGGCTGTGGCTTCTTCCGACCGCATCTGCCCTGGTATGTGCCGCCCAAGTATTTTGAGATGTATCCTGTCGATAAAGTGACATTGCCGAACGTCAATGAGAACGACCTCGACGATGTCCCGCCGATGGGTCGAAAAATCGCCAAGCCCGAAGGCGACCACAAAAAGGTCATCGACTACAACCAATGGCGAAAAGCTGTGCAGGGTTATCTGGCATCGATCAGCTTTGTCGATGCCTGCGTGGGACGGGTAATAGATGCCTTCGACAAAAGTCCACACGTGGATAATACGGTGATCGTACTTTGGAGCGACCACGGCTGGCACCTGGGCGAGAAACTGCACTGGCGAAAATTTGCCCTCTGGGAAGAGGCTACCCACAACGTCTTTATGGTCGTTGCGCCCGGTGTCACGCAGCCCGGCCACCGCTGCTCGCGGCCCGTCAGTATGCTCGATGTCTATCCGACACTCATCGAGCTGTGCGACCTGGCCCCGAAAAAGGAACTTCAAGGCAAAAGTCTGCTGCCATTACTAAAGAACCCCCAAGCAGAATGGCAGCGCCCAGCCCTAACCACGCACGGGCGAAATAATCATTCTGTGCGATCGGAGAAATGGCGATACATCAGATATAGTGACGGCAGCGAGGAGCTTTACGACCACGACAAAGACGAGTTGGAATGGACTAATCTTGCCGGCGACCCGAAATACGCCCAGGTAAAGAAGGACCTCGCCAAATGGCTGCCCGAGACCAACGCCCCGGATGTCCCAACCGGCGGTAACAAAAAGGAGCAATCAGTGAGGCCACCCAAACGCGCCAGAAACCCGTAAGGCCTATTTATTGCCAGGCGAGGAATCTATCTTTGCAGGCCATTATTGGTGTTCAGAGTTCGGTTAATCCTGTACGCTATACCCTACACGCTCTACGCTGTATTAAAAATCAGCGTTTCCTGCCTAAAGTGACCGCACAGAAGCCGATCAACAAAGCATTTCAACTAATACCCCAGAACGTAATCCGTATGCCTATTCTTTCAGTATTCATTGCCTTGAAGATTTATGTACCGTCTTTCTCCTTACTTCATCTTGATTTTTGAAAAATTTCGCTGCCTGTTTGTCTATTGTTCTCAAATCTTTTATAAGCCAGTCTACCACTTCTTTAACTTCTTTCAATGTGCGACATTCTCCTGAAATAGTATCAAATTCTATTTTATCAACTTTTACTGCCGAACTGCATTTTATGGCAATATATGCCCTTGCAGTATCCAAAGGTCCCTTTTCTACTTTATAATTACCTGGGATCTTTAATAATTGGAGGTAAATTGACATAACAATTCTCCTACAAACAAAATTTTAACTTCGTGTTTTCTTGGCAAAGCAAAACCATCAAAGCCGAGCAGGAAAGTGTTGTAAGTTAACCGTTTTTGTCCTTTTTCGCCCTGTTTATCTCTGAGCGTATAGATTAGACCGCTGGTTATATGATCCAATGTTTAAGGTGGCCTTGCTTCAAGCCTATGAAAATGAAAGCAGAAGTCACTCCCTCAATGATACCTGTTACTGTGCCTTGGACCAGGTCTCTTATAAATTCCGGGTCACCCGAATGGATACCCACTGTAAATAACAGGTATCCCACATACCCAGTGGTTAATAATCCGAATATGACGCCAAGTGAGGAAAGAATGTATCCAATAATTTTCTTTTTACTAGGTACAATCTTAATAGCAATGTACAACAGCGCCAAGATACCAATGACTTCTCCAACACCCCAAAAAAGCCACTGAGTAAATACACCAAGGTGAAATTTGATCAAAAGCGTGTTCGACAAGTCCCAGAGAAATTTCGCCACCAGTGCGCCAGCAAAAGCAGTTGGCAAAAATAGAATCCAACGAATTATCTTCATTTCGCTGCCTTTAATCCAACATTAAGGACTCTTGTACAAAATAACCACACTCAACCCGACCAGTAAAAACGTGTAGAATTATTCACTTTTTGGTTTCCTATCCTTATCTTCTATTGGCTGTTCCTTCGGATTGGCTGCCAGGTAGTCGTTGATAAATTCATCGACAAGGGTCTGGACACCTGTCATAACACCTGTGATTTCATCTAATGGAGCAAGAGTGATAATACTTTTTGACCATGTTGCAGCACTGGTTTGTGTTTTCGGGTTGAAAAGTAACACCGCCGGTTGTAGGAACTCTACTAGCACGTTGACTGCGGTACAACCAAACTCCTCATCTATGAGTACGTTAACGATTATATGGAGAACCAGACGGCTAGGATTTACTCTAATACCATGCCGGCGAAGTCGGAATTCTACGGTGGTCTTGATCGCCTCTTCTGTCAAACCATGCTTTTCTACCTCTGGTTGGAGGGGTCCAATCATAACGTCCACACCAGGCGGGCCTTTCAGATGCAGACCTTTCAGATCGTCACGTTCTTCTACCGCGTAAACTGAATATAGCCCTAAGAAAGCCGTGACTTGGTCATTACTCAACTCGTTGCCGGAGTTCAACCATTGCGCCATATCCCGAAACGACTTGGGCAACTCAGATGGTGCGTCAGTTTCGTCCTTTCTCTTAAGTTTATGTGTTTTAGGAATGGCTCGTCCTGCAAGGCAAGTAGTTAGAACAGAAGCAAGGAGGACAAAGGCCGGCATCGCGTACATTTTTGTTTTCATTTCTCTGCCCTCGAAATTATTGATATTTTCCATTGTATTAGAATGGGCACCGCTACATGGTGCCTACTCAACGATGGCACACATCAGATACGCATAATTGCCAAGGTTCTTCCTCCCCTGGTTACATTTCAATTGTATACTTTTCAAACCTACAAAGCAAAGACATTTTTTGCACATTGATAAGCAAAAGCAGGCAACAGTGTCTCTAATGCAATGTAATCGAAAAAATCAAAAAATTATATTTTCCGTTGGAATTTTGGGGTTCGTTGACGATCTATCTCATAGGATGCAGCAAGATTACTATGCTAATTACAAATTTTGTTTTTTTGGAGAAATATATGAAATTATTAACGATTCGCGATATTACAAAAAAACTAGTAAAACGGTCAGACCAAATAGCAGAAATAGAAAAAGGCGCTGATACGCTGCAAAAATGGCAAGAAGGTGGTATAACATCTGAACTGAAAATGGTTAGCCGTCACGCCCAACTTATCGTAATGGTTCAGAAGCAGATAGACAAGATATTGGTCGACTTGCTAGGCGAGATTCCAGAAGTAGGCAAGTTGGTCAGACAAAAATTTGAAGATCTTCTAAACCAGGCGAAACTCGTTGACCGTTTAGATCGAACTGATCCTGATATGGCTTTCTTTGAGTATGCTAGACTTCAGGGACTCGCAAGAGAACTTGTTGATACACTTCGGCGAATCGCTCAAAACGCCAGAGAAAATTCGAGCTCCGAAAACCCAATGGAAACAGAGCAAAAGGCTAAAAGAATCCTCATCGCTACAGCCGTTAGTTTAATTTTGATTATTGTATTCGAGCTATTAGTTTACAAACTACCAGTTACTTGGGTCATAAACCATCCCAATAGTTATGGGATTCAAGGGAGCACTATCTGTCTGATTCCTTGTTTGATTGTAGGATTTTGCAAGCCTGCATGGCGAAAATGGTGCTGGGGAGCAGCACTTTTAGCATTCCTGGCGGTGTTGCTGTCGTTACTGTGAGTAAGTCGTGGGGCAAGCCGCAACCTACTATTTTTCCTTAAGATCGCCACGGTTGCTTTTAACAACCTCGCGACGCTTCGCGGATTGCTTCGGCCTGTCGGCCTCGCAATGACCGTAATGAATATTGAATACTGAACAAGGAATAAGGAACGCCGAAGTAAAAAGACGCAGGAATGACAACCTTTCACCCGAATAACGAGGCACGATTCACGAGCCACGAATCACAATTCACGAGCGACGCGCCAAGTGCTGCTGGGCTAAAATAGCAAGGGCGGCGCCAGCCACCAACACCACTCCGAACAATAGCTGAAGCCCAGTCAATATTTCGCCAAAGACGATATGGGAGATCGCAAAAACGGCAAACGGCTGCGCCAAAACTACCAGAGCAGGAACTGTCGCTCCAATACGTTTTATGGCCGCGTAGTAAAGCACATGCGATACCGCTATACTTGCAACGGCGGAAATCACCACGCACGCCCAGGGCCAGGCAGGCATCTTTAGGCAATCGCTTAATCTGCCAAACATCAGCCCAAGCGCAAAAAGCCCAACTACCGTATAGATACTTATCACCGAAAAGCCGCTGCGAGAGTCGATGTCCCTAAAAGCAACCTTGACTGAAAGCGTATACGCCGCCCACATAAGCGATGTTACCAGGCCGATGATAACACCCATCCTGGTCCCGTACGCAGCGAAGTCTTGCTTAAAGTAGACAACGCCGGTCACGCCGGCCATAGAAAGAATCAAGCCGCCCCAGAAATACCTGCTGCGAGCCAGCGGCCTCTCATCGACAAAAAATATCAGCGAGAAGGCGGCGATCCAAATGACTGAAGATTTGTTGAGCAGGACCATGAAGGCAGGATCGACATAATAAAATGCAGCCGCCCACAAACTCTGGAAGGCGATATTGGCGCCGCTGGGTAAAAGCGCCCTTCGCCAGACGTTCGTCTCGATGCGTTTTGTTTTCAGCCCGAACAATAGAAACGGCAGCCAGAACACGCAGGCCACAGAGTACCGCAGCACATTCTGTGTCCACAAATCAACGTGGCCGGTCAGATATTTTATGAAGTTCGGCCCCAGCGACCAGAGTACCAGCGATCCCAGACAGGCAAACGTAGCTGGGACGTCGAATCTTTTAATGGTCGGGCCGTCCGTCACCGTGCCGCTCCAAATCGTCAAAAAGAGTTGTTGTCACCCCGCCCCGCAAAGCATCTACTCAAGCATTTGCATAATAATCTTCGCAACTTCCTGGCGGGATTTCTTCTCAGCCAACGGTTCAGCCAATTGGACCAGCTCCCCACTGATTTGAGCCAGACTGTCCCCCTCCTGTACCAGGCGTTCAATGCTCTGCACAATCGGGTCAATGGAAGTGAAGTACGGCATAAATTCCGGCACTAACTCCTTGCCTGCCAGGATGTTAACCAGGGACAAATATCTTGTCTTTACCAGCCATCGCCCTACCAAGTGCCACAAAACCCTGCTGGACTGGTACATTATTACCATCGGGCACCCCACCGCTGCCACCTGAAGTGTGGCGCTGCCGCTGGCAACCAGGGCAAAATCTGCATCCTTGCACGTCGCACTGACCAGGCCAATAGTGTATTCGCCGTCAAATCCAGCAAGTTCTTTTGCCTTCAGGACTTGCGCTCGCTCATGATCGACCGCCACGGTGACAAATCTCGCCTCGGTCCATTTGTGCTTCACGGCAAGGGCAATCTGCTGCATCGGCTCCCACAGCGAATCGATCTCAGCGGCTCTGGAGCCGGGCATAATCGCCATTCTTAAGTTCTTAGGCTGAAAAGACTTGTAGCTTCTTCTATGCCGACTCAGGCCGCTGGATAGACCGTCAAGAAGCGGGTTGCCGACAAAGACGGCATCAATGCCTCTTTGCCGGAACCAGTTTTCTTCGAAAGGCAGTATGCAGCAGAGTTTATCGCAGTACTTCCGCAGTTTGCCAATGCGCCAGCCGGCCCAGGCCCAAAGCTGTGGGGCAACGTAGAAAAGCGTCTTAATGCCCGCCTTTTTCGCGGCTTTTGCGATGTGAAAGTTAAACGATGGCGAATCACAAACGATGACCAAATCGACCTTATTGCTTTTCAGAAAACGACTTATGCGCTTTATCAGCCCGTAGTAATAGCCGACCCTGCTGAACGCCTTATATATCATTACGGCCTTGCCGGCAGTATCCTCCAGCAACTTGCAGCCTGCCGCCGCCATTTTCGGCCCGCCCACGCCAAAGAACTCAATATTGTAAGTCGCCTGCCGCAAAGCACTTATCAAATCCGCACAGTGTGCGTCGGCGCTCGCCTCGGCGGCACTAAAAAAAACCCGACATCTTCTTGCCTGGCTGGCCACAAAGTGCATTTGTTAACAAGAATTGAGTAAAACAGCAAACAGATTATTAGAACTCAGAATGCAGGAGACAGAAAAAAGAATACAAAGGGACGCTGGATTTCTGGCACGCAACTTGCTTGTCCACGGACAGACGCACGGATTAACAGAGACTCCGTAGAAGTCCCTGTGGTGTCAGTAGTGCGCGCATGAAAAAGCCCCTGCGCGGATAGCGCAGAGGCCAACTCGGAAAGAAACTTACGTAGCCCCCTTAAGGCTCTGGACAAGGCCCCCGCTCGGCGGGAACCCAATTATTCTCTCCCGCCAGGGGCGTTACCCTCCTCTTCTGCCAGGTACTGCCTGTCGGCCCACTTAGCCAGCAGGAAGTGCCGAGTGAGCCAGACTCGTTATCTACGGGCAATCCCCCTCGCTACAAAGAAAACCGACTTGCCTGGCATTGGGTTACTCCTCCGATCCCATTAAAGTGTAACATACGAATCTTCGAGAGCCAAATCGAAATGGTGAGCTTTCCGCCCTGGGAAAATCGTGCTCTCAAGCTTCGGCCCTTTATCGCCGCCCCGGCTTAACCGGTTATACTTGCTCGATTTTGGCCACACTTCTTAACTGGTCTAAAAACTTGTCGATAGCGTTTTGCCGCATCTGCTTTGTAAGCTCATCTACTATCTGCTGCTTTATTTCTCTAAGGCTGGGCACGGTGCCAGGCTTTCTGTCATATACCTTTGCTACGTGAAATCCGAACCGAGTCCGAAAGATGTCACTCACCTGGCCGACGCCCAGATTAAAGACCACGTCCTCGAACTCTTCCACCAACTGCCCCTTGGTCACGTAGCCTAAGTCACCGCCCTTATCGGAGCAGTCGGTATATTTATCAACCACGACCTCAAAAGCAGCGCCGCCGTCCAATTCCTCGTGTGCTTTTGTTATCGCGTCCAAGGCGGCTGCTTCATCCGTCCGCCAGTCTACATATTTGACTATATGAGCTATTTTGACCTGCTCGGCTGATTTGAGCTGCTCTTGGTTCTGCAGGTAGTACTGCTCAATATCCGCTTGTGTTGGTTTAGGCATAGAATTGCCAAGGCGTGTTAGCTTTCGCTCCACCTTCATCTGCAGCTCAATAACTTCTTTGAGTTTCTCGTCGTTCTCTACGTTAAAGTCTTTGTAAAGCTCTTGCCGGTTTTGGTAAGGCCCTTTTAATCCGGCGATCACTGCTTCGACTTCATCGGGCGGAATTCTGTCCCCGTCTTTTTTGACCTCCTGATTGAGCAGAACTCTTTCGATCACATTCTCTCTGGACCATTCAAGCAGTTGAGCCTCTCGCTCTTTAGGGTCCTGCTCGGCGAAAACCTCCTCATACCGTGGCCTCAAGCGCTTAACTTCCTTTTGTATCGCCGCATCTTCAATTCTTTCACCGTTAACAATCAAAGTCATTTTCGTTATTCCTCATCTGAAATTACAATTAGCCTTTAGCTTTTGCGTACCAATCTGGATCCTGCGCAAGTTTCTCTCTGGCTTGTTGCGTACAGGTGGCAAAAGCCGGATGGGTGCTCTCCCATGCCCGCTGCGTGAACGAGCTTTTGCGCATCTTCTGCACTTCAGCCGCAACCTCCTTGAAATAGCTGCCGTAGATGTGCAGCGAATCGCTTATATCGACGTACCTGCCGACCGCGACCGGCTGATTGATTTTCTGTGATATTGCCTCGACAATTATCCGTTGAAGGTCGGTAAGCGCGTAAACATTCATAAACCACGCCTTGTAAAGGTCACGGCTTCGCCAGTGCGTATTCATATTTAGTGCAAGCTGTCCCGCTTCGTTAGCGACCAGCCGGCACCAGACTCTCTGCAGGCAAGGCGGATGCTCGGTTGCCGGGTCAGCGGTGGGCATCCAAGTTACCGCTTGAGCTCTACGGCTGTGGCCAGCCCGCGATAGGCAGTCGACAATA
>Ga0315280_10004176_pt1 | contig 21565 bp, 17 predicted proteins | sample YL17G06_40_MG_FD_203697 | JGI IMG/M metagenome (GOLD analysis project Ga0315280, IMG submission 203697) | Sediment microbial communities from Yellowstone Lake, YNP, Wyoming, USA - YL17G06_40 | ecosystem: Environmental > Aquatic > Freshwater > Lake > Sediment | place: USA: Wyoming | collected...
GTGAGCCTGGCGGTGAAGACCGTCGGAGAGCCGGATGCGGGAAATCCGCACGTCCGGTTCGATGAGCGGGGAAGGGAAACGGGGCGGCGCTTTGCGCGAGTACCCGCGCCCTTCCTCGACTCTACCCCCCCACGCCTTCGGCGTGCGGCCATTCGTACCCGATCCTGACACTCACCGGTAACTTCTTTACGCAAACCTCAATGATCCGCAATGCGAAATTGGCGTGGCTTTCCCCCAACGTTCGCGAGCCCGCAGCCGTCCTTCTTGTTTGATGAATGCGCGGTCGATCCCTGTCCTGGTCTGCCTGCTGCTGCTCGGCGCCCCGGCGCCGGGTGCCGACCGGGAGGCGGAGCGCGCCTACCGGGACGGCCGGCGGCTGCAGCGCGACGGGAAGTTGCGCGAGGCCTTCGAGGCCTACAAGCGGGCAGCCGATCGGGAGCCGCGCGATCAGCGTTTCGTGGTGGCCCGCGAGATGACCCGCCAGCAGGCCGCTTTCGCTTGCGTAAACGCGGGGGAGCGGCTGATGCGCGCCGGCCGCTATGCCGACGCCATCCGGGAATTCGAGCAGGCCGCGGACCTGGACCCGTCCAACGACTTCACCCAGCAGGAACTGAAGCGGGCCAGGGAAGCGGTGAAGGCTGGCCGGCCCCAACCCCAGGGGCTTCCTGAGGCGCTGCCCGACGAGCGCGTCTTGCCGCCTCCTCTCGCCCTTCGTCCGCGTCGGGGAGTTCATTCCTGGAACCTGAAGGGCGAGCCGCGCACGCTGTATACGGCGGTCGGCGCCGAATACGGCATCCAGTTCCTGTTCGACGACAATCTTCCCTCGGCGCCTGCGCGCCTGCGCCTGGATGACGCGGATTTCGCAGCCACGGTGCGCGCCCTGTCGGCCATCACCAAGACATTCGTGGCGCCGCTTGCCGAGCAGGTGGCCATGGTGGCCCTTGACACCCCGCCCAAGCGCATGGAGTTGGAGCGCCTGGTAATCAAGACTATAGACGCCGGCGGGTTGAACACCCCGGAGCAGGTGAACGAGGTGGCCAACGTGCTCCGCGCGGTGCTGGATATGCGATATGCCCAGCCCAGCCTGCAGCGCAAGGTCATCACCGTGCGGGACACCGCCGCGAAGGTGGAGGCGGCCGAGAGGCTGATCCGGTTGCTGTCGGTGTCCCGGCCGGAAGTGCTGCTGCAAGTCGAGGCGCTGCAGGTGGACACGCGCAAGTCGCTTCAGTTGGGTTTGAACCTGAGCGTGCAGTCCACGCTGTTCAAGCTGTCGCCGCTGGGGACGGTGCAAACCGGATTCTCCGTGCCGCTCCCTGAACTGCTGGGACGCCGGCCGCCCTCTGCCGGCGGCAGCCGGACTGCGCCCCTGGCCGCCTTCGGCGGCGGCCAGAGCCTGTTCGCGCTGGGGCTGCCGGGCGCGCAATTCCGGGCGGCGCTTTCCGAATCGGTTGCCCGGAGCATCTCCACCCAGACCGTTCGTATCGCCGACACCCTCACCAGCACCCTGCTGATCGGCGAACGCTACCCCATCGTCAACGCCAGTTTTTCCCCTATCTACTTTTCGTCCGCCATCCAACAGCAAAGCCAGGCGGGCACGTTGATCAATCCCTTCCCATCGTTCATGTTCGAGGACCTGGGCGTGAAGCTTCGGGTCACCGCGCGCATTCACGCCGAAGGGGACGTGACCCTGAGAGTTGAGGCCCAGGTGCGGGCGCTCACCGGGGAGAATCTGAATGGCGTGCCCACTATCAGCAACCGGGAAACCGACCAGATCGTCCGCGTACGCGACGGAGAACCATCTCTGATCTCCGGCATCCTCTCGCGCAGTGAGCAGGTCTCGATGGCCGGTGTGCCGCTGCTGGGCGAGATGCCGGTGCTCCGCTATCTGTTCGGCCAGCGGTCCAGCGAGCTGGCCGAGACCGAGCTGATTATCCTGCTGACACCCCACATCCTGCGCCAGCCGCCCGACGCGCTGGCACAGCGCGAAACCATTCCCTGGCCGTCCAACTACATCCCCATTGCCCGGTGAGTTCGGCCGACAGCCGATGCTGGTATGATTGCTCGCCTGGAGTCATAGCCAATGTCGATCATGCTGAAAGAAATCGAGGAACAGCCGGCCACCTTGGAACGGACCTACCGGCGTGAACTGGGGAAGGCCCATCGCTTCCGGTCGCGTTGGGGGCAGAGCAAGTTCCGGCTGGTGGTCCTGATAGCCCGCGGCAGTTCGGACAACGCGGCGCTGTTTGGCCGCTACCTGATCGAAACCGCGGCCGGCATTCCCGTTTCCCTGGCCGCGCCGTCGGTGCACACCCTCTATCACAGTGCGCTGAACCTGCGCGACGCGCTGGTGGTCGGCGTTTCCCAGTCGGGCCAGGGGACGGACGTCAATCTGGCCCTGGAATCCTGCCGCAAACAGGGCGCGTACACGCTGGGCATCACCAATGAGCCGCGCTCGGCCATGGTCGGCCTGGTGGACGAATGTTGGTTCGTTCACGCCGGCAAGGAGTGCAGCGTGGCCGCCACGAAGACCTATACCGGCCAGTTGCTGCTGCTCTATCTGCTCTGCTGGGCGCTGGACGGCCGCTTAAACCTGGACAGCATCGCGCGGCTGGCCGACCACGCCGACCGCGCCCTGAAGCTGCGCTCGCAGGTCGAGTCCATCGTCGAGCGCTACCGCTTCATGCGCCAGGCGGTGGTGGTGGGGCGAGGGCTGAACTACGCCAACGCCTACGAGCTGGCGCTGAAGCTGATGGAGACCTGCTACGTGGTGACCGAGCGCTTCTCCTCGGCCGATTTCCTGCACGGCCCCATCGCCATGATCGACTCGGGTTTTCCGGCTTTCGTGTTTGCGCCGCCCGGTCCCACGCAGCCGGGCATCGACGACATCCTCAGAAAGCTGCGCGAGCTGCGGGCCGACACCCTCGCGATTTCCTGCCGTTCCCTCGACAAGCTGGCCACCGTGCAGTTGCGTATTCCGGTGGTGCTGGACGAGGTGTACACGCCGATCCCTTACATCATTCCCGGGCAGATACTCGCGGCATTATTGGCCGAAGCCAAGGGTTTCGACCCGGACGCGCCCCGCCGCCTCAGCAAAGTCACCCGCACCGTTTGAAGTGCGAATTATGAATTATGAGTTATGAATTATGAATTGAACATGCAGTGCGTCGTAGGGCTGCCAACTCATAACTCATAATTCATAACTCATAATTCACAATCCGGCGAGCAGGTCCCGCTCCAGGCCCGGGGGCGGCGTTGCGGCGCAGGCGGCCAGGTGGAAATACTCGCGGCGGCCCAGGTGATCGAGCGCGCGGCGCAAACGCGCGAACAGCGGCGACTGGGTGCGGTGGCACTGGAAGGCCGCCACCTTCAGGTCGAACGTCTCGCTGACGTCTATCTCGGCGTGAACCGGGGACAGGCAGATCTCGGGATGCGCCGGGGAGGGCGCGGGTGCGGTGGCGAAATACAGTTTGCGGGCCTGGTGCGGCGGGCCGCACTCCGGGTACAGATCACGGCGGCCCGCGGCGTGAAAGGCGAAGGCCGCGAAATGGGAAATGGCGGCGTGATCGGGGTGCCCGCTCAGGCCCCCTTCCAGCCCCATGCTCAGCACCACCTCGGGGCGCCGCTCACGAATCACCCGGCACAGGCGCACGCCCAGGTCCGGCAGGCTGATGCGCTCCAGTCCCCGGTCCGGGTACTCCCAGATCTGGTTCCAGGTCACGCCCAGTAACTGGCAGGCATCCTGGAATTCGCGCACCCGCGTTTGCGCCAGTTCCTCGCTGCTGCGGGCCTGGCCGCGATGTCGCCCGGCTTCGCCGCGCGTGGCGCACACCACCTCCACGCTGATGCCCCGCCTCGCATAGAGTGCCAGGGTGCCCCCGAACGACGCGCTTTCGTCATCGGGGTGCGCGGTAATAGCCAGTAGGCGCGCCATACGGCTATCGTAAACCGAAACGGCTGGCGGCTGGCGACCGACAGCCGACAGCCGATCTACCGGATCGCGAGGGTGGCGGTGTTGCTGGTGATTCCCGCCTGCAGGACCAGTGAAGCGGCGCTGGCGGGCAAGCCGCCGGGCACACGAACATTCACTTGATACAGGCCGACAAAGCCCGGCGCCAGGCCGGCAAACAGCACTTCGGCTGAGGTTCCGCTGATCAGCACCTGCGGCGTCTGCAGCGCCGCCGCCGAACGCCCGCTGGGAGCCGCGCGGCCCGTCTGCACGGCCGGCGATACGGCGCCCAGGCCGGTGCAGTAAATCGCCACAACCTCGCCCGCCGTGGCGGGTGAGCCGGCCGTGACAAGGGAATAATCGCTGTTATGGAGGGCGGCGGCCGGGCCGGCCCCGGACTGCAGCGTGAAGATGCCCGGGGCTGAAGGCGCCAGCGCCAGGGAAATAGGGGCCGACCGCGTGGCGCCGTTGTCCACCGTCAGCATCGCCGTGTTGCTTGAGATTTCGAAGGGCACCTGGGCGTTGACCTGTCCCGGCGAGACCATGAACAGCGGCGCCGCGATGCCGTTGATCTCCACGCGCGTGGCGCTCAGGCGCGTGGGCAGCGGCGTCGACAATGCCACCCGCGTCTCCGCCGCCAGGTTGCTGCCGAAGATCGAGACGATGGAGCCGGGGCTGACCATCGCCGGAGCGCGTGCGAAGCTCGCTCCGTTGACCGCGGAACCTGCCGGCACGATGGCGGGTGCCAGGGCGGTCAGCTTGAAGGCGGCCGCGGCGCCGCCGGAAACCGCCGCGCTGACGGTGACGTCGCCGGCGGCCGGCCCCAGCGTCACGCGCGTCTGCGCGCGCCCCGTGGCATCGGTCACCGCGCTGGCGGGGTTGAGGGCGGCATTGCTGGCGGAGAAGAGCACAGTGGCGCCGGTCACCGCCAGCCCATTGGTGTCGCGCACCTGCACTACCAGCGGGTCGGCCAGCGCCGCCGACGGCGCGCCCACCTGCCCGCTTCCCGAGACGGCTTCCACCACCAGCGCCTCGGTGGCGGCCAGCACGGCCAGCGCGCCTTCGGCTGTTTCAAAGCCGTCGGCCGCGGCGGTAATGCGGGCGACGCCGGGCGCCGTGGTGGTGACGCGGAACTCGGCTTCCCGCGCGCCCGCCGGCACGACGACGGCCCCGGGAACCTGGACGTTGCCGGCCGCCGCGCTGATGCGGAAGGACCGGGGAGTGTCGGCGGCGGCAGCGCACTGCAGCCGCACGGCCACCGCCGCCCCGGCCACGGCGGACACCGGCAGCCCCCGCAACGCCAGCGACCGCAGCAGGCGCGTATCGGCCTGCGAGCGCCCGTCGGTGGCCTGCGCCCAAAACGCTTCGTATTGCTGCCGGATGTTGTCCAACTGCTGAATCTGCGCCGCAGTGGCGGTAGAGTTTCTCCCGTTGACCAGCACGAACGCCATGCGGAAGTTTTTCTGGGCCACGGCGGCGCGGGGCAGGCGCGGCCCGTTGGCCTGAACGATGCCGTCAATGGCCACTTCCACTCGCGTCCCCCGGAACCGGATGCCGGCCAGCGGCGCGCGCGAGGGGTTGGAAATATCGGCGTTGGTCACCACGAAGCTCGGCGCCACCTCCTCGGGCGCGCGCAGCCCCATGGCGTACTGATCGAAATGGTTGTAGTGCTCGACCACCGCGACCGTGGTGAAGCTGCCGTCGCCATTGTCGCGGATGCGGTTGCCCTCCATCAGCGAGGCGTCCGAGTTGAAGAAGAAGCTCCAGTGCTCGTTGTCGCGGCCCAGCAGGATGGTGCTCTTCGCGTCCCCCCCGTACGGATAGCGCAGATTCACCAGCCAGCGGTGGCCCGTCTCTTCCCCCAGCGCGCTCAGCGTGGTCTTGGGCGAGATAAAGGGCACCGCCGCGCTGGGATCTGCGGGATAGCGCCCCAGGTCGCCCATCAGCACGAAGCTGGACATGCGCCCGCCGCTGCCGAACCACGACGAGTAATCGTAAGTTGCATCCCCGATGCCGGTGATCTGGTTCGCAATGCCCATTTCATAGGCGAAGGCCGATTCGCGCAGGGTGAAGGCGAAGTTGGTCCAGAACACCAGGTAGTCGTAGGCGTCGTCATGCGCCGCATAAAACCTCTGCGCCGCCGCCACTTCGCTGAACTCGGCGGAGGGCTGGAACACTTCCGAAATGGGAACGCTGATGACATCGTTGCCGGACGACCGGGACAGGTCCACGATGCGGCCGCTATCGGCGGTGTAGCCGCCGGGCGAAATGCCAACCACGACCGTCTCGGTTAGCACCATGCCGTAGGCGAACAGGATGCCGCCGTCCGGCAACAACGTGACTTGAATGGTGGAGAAGGGTCGCGCGGGCGGGGCGCAGCATTCCGGCACCTCCTGCCAGGTGACCACGAACCGCCCCGGCTCCGCCAGGTAGCTGAACCGTCCGCCGTCGGCGGGGTTCAGATCCGAGAAGAAGGGTGCAACACGCGGAGCGCCGGTCAGCAGGCGCGCCAGGTCGCGCGACAGCGAGGCGGAGTCGCCGCTGCCGAACGTCAGGTTCCCGTCGGAATTCACGAAAACGGTCGAATAGCTCCGCCCGTTGAAAGGGAAACTGAAGCCGATGGGGACCTCGCGGGAATCGTCATCGTCCAGGTTCAGTGTGGCGCCGGCGCCGGCCGCGGCAGTGTCCAGCGCCGCGGCTCCGGCGGCCACGCGGTAGCCTGCGCCGTCCGGGGTGAAGCGCAGGCTGCGGTACGCCAGATCGAAGGCGTTGGCGGGCACCAGGATCGTGCCGTCATCATCGACGATGGCGATGTTGCCGGCGTCGCGGGCTGCTGCCGGCTGCCTCTCACCGAAAAGCTGGATGCGCCCCTCCCGCCGCAATTGCATTTCCATCCGCGCCTGGCGGCCCAGCGCATTCAGCACGTCCCATTCGTTGTGGTAGTGACCGGAGGAGTCGGCCGGGCCGCGGCCCAGCAGGGTTGCGGGTTCGGTGAGCAGGGAAACCAGCAGCAGGGAGCCGAGAAAAGCGGGAAACCGGGTGCCCATATCTTGAATTTTCGATTGTAGCATGGAGGGGGCGGCTGCCGACTTGCGGCCGGCGCCTGGCACCTGCCTTGCTGATGCCGTAAACTGTTTCCGGCTTATGTCACGAACAGTGAGAATCGCACAGATCGACGCGTTCACCGAGCGCCCGTTTGCCGGCAACCCTGCGGGCGTAGTGCTGAAAGCCTCGGGGCTGAGCGACGAGCAGATGCAGGCCATCGCCCGCGAGATGAACCTGTCGGAAACCGCTTACCTGCTGCCCGCCGAAGTGCCGGAGGCCGATTACCGGCTGCGCTGGATGACGCCGGCCACGGAAGTGAACTTCTGCGGCCACGCCACCGTCGCGACCGTTCACGCCATGCACGAAGCGGGGCTGCTCAAGAAAGGGCGGCTGGTCTTCCAGGCCCGCATCGGCTTGATCACCGCTACGCTGGAAGACGGCTACATCTGGCTGCAACCTCCGGTGCCGAAGCTGCAGCCGGTTGGCGCTGATGTTGGCCCGCTGCTGGAAGCCTTTGGGCTTGGCGCCGACGATCTGGCGGGGTGGGCGCCGCCGATGCTGGGCGGCGAGCGCGACGTGCTGCTGCCTTGCCGCGGCCTCGATGCCCTGCGCCGCGCGCAGCCCGATGTCCACCGCCTGACCGCTATCGGCAGGCAGTGCGGCTGGCGCGCTTTCTGCCTGACCACGCTGGAGACTTTCGACCCGGGCTCGTCGCTCCATTCGCGTTTCTTCGCCCCGCAGAGCGGGGTTCTGGAGGACCCGGTGACCGGCTCGGTGCATGCCTCGCTTGCTGTTTACGTCACCGGGGCAGGGAAGGCGCCCGACCGCTTCACCGCCGAGCAGGGACATTTCCTGGGGCGGCCCGGTCATTTGCGGGTGGAAGTCGAGCGCGAGGCGAATGGAGCGGTGTGCAAGGTGCGCGTCGGGGGACGGGCGGTCACCGTGTTGCACGGGGATCTGATCCTGCCGTAGGTAGCTGCAAGGCCGTAGGCCGTAGGCTGGAGGCTGTGGGCCGCGGGAGGCGGGGGAATTGTGGTTCGGAACGAACCACGCCAATTCGCCACGTTGTGATTAGTAAGTCCTAACCCATTACAAACCAAGCACTTAACTTGCGGAATGCGAATTGCTCTCTCCGGGGGCGGACAGCTTGATTGGCAGCCAGGATCGGGACGCCTAGCGCCAGCCCGGTCCGGCACGCGGGAGGTAGGCACATGATCCCACAATCGTTCGATTTCGAAGGTTTCGTTCGGACGCTGGTGAGTTTGCCGTCCAGCGAGATGGCAGCGCGCACGGTGCGCGAAATGAGTCGTATCCACGGCGAGTACAGCCGCGAGCCACGGATTGAGTTCCAGCGCGCCCTGTATGGGCGGAAACTCGCCCGGTTGTTCGAGTTTCTGAGAGAACGGCGGGTCCCGGACGACCTGTTGCCGAAGGAGCGCGCCGCCTACCAACACTTGATGAAGCAGTTGAGCCCGGCCGCCCCGCCGGCCAGCGAACAACCGGCCCCGGCGCACGCGTAAGTACACCAGAGGCTGGAGGCTTGGAGGCTGCTGGAGGCTCCGGCTTCCGGTCTCCAGCCTGCGGTGTGCGGCCTTCAACCTACACTTCTGCAACCCAGATGCCCGCAAGTCCACAGGGAAAATGCAGATGAGGGAGCGGCCCGGGCCAGTAGACCGCGCTGGCGCCGCCCACCACGTAATCCTTCCACGGCCCAGCGCTCATGACACCCACCCCGTCGGCGCCAACGACGGGACATCCGATGTCGCGCGCGTTGTCGGCAATCACGGTGCGGAGCTTCTCGCCGTGCGCCGGCCACTCCGCGGCTGGCGCGGCCCAGGCGTAGGGGATCAGGACAAGGTCGGGTTTTTGGGCGGCCAATGCTGTCCGGTGGGCCTCGATGAAGCTGTCGGCGCAAATCATCAGGCTTATGCGGCCCAGCCGGGTATCGGCCACGCGCAGGCCGTCAGCGCTGCCCGCTGCCGTCGGCGGCGATTCAACGCCCTCGATCAAGTTGATCTTGCGGTGCCGGTGCAGCACCTTGCCATCGCGGTCAATCAACAGGGCGCTGTTGAAGAGGCGGCCGCCCGAGCCTTCGTGGAGCCCGGCGCAAACCATGAGGCCGTAACGCCGGGCCAGCGCGCACAACGCTTCGCTGTGGGCGCCGGGGATGGGTGGCGCCAATTCGGCGGCGCGCGGGTTGCCCCAACCGAGCAGCGCAGCTTCCGGGAAGCAGGCGATGTCGGCCTGTTGATGGCGGGCCTGTTCGGCCGCCGCTTCGATTCGCGCCAAGTTGCCGCGCGGGTCCGAATCCACAATCTCGATCTGGCAGATGGCTATGCGCATGGCGGCAGTGACGAGTGACAAGTGACGAGTGACAAGAGGCCCCGCTCGTCACTCATCACTTGTCACTCGTCACTGCTTTTCTCCCCGGCGGGCCAGCAAATAAGCGCGCATCAGCGGGCTCAGGTCGCCCTCCAGCACCCGATCGACGTCGCCAATCTCCATCTTGGTGCGGTGGTCCTTCACCAGCCGGTAGGGCGCGAGCACGTAGGAGCGGATCTGGCTGCCGAAGTCGATGTCCAGTTTTGCCTCTTCGGTCTTGCGCGCCTCCTCGCGCTTCTTTTCCAGCTCGATTTCGTAGAGGCGCGAGCGCAGGATCTTCATGGCCATCTCGCGGTTCTTGTGCTGGCTCCGTTCGTTCTGGCATTGCACCACGGCGCCGGTGGGCAGGTGTGTGATGCGGACGGCGGAATAGGTGGTGTTCACGCTCTGGCCGCCGGGTCCGGAGGAGCAGAAAGTATCAATGCGCAGGTCCTCCTCGCGCACGTCCACCTTGATGTCCTCGTCGATTTCCGGGGAGACGAACACGGAGGCGAACGAGGTGTGGCGCCGGCCGGCGGCGTCGAACGGCGAGATGCGCACCAGGCGGTGCACGCCGATCTCGGACTGCATCAGGCCGTAGGCATAGTCGCCGGTGATGGTGAAGGTGGCCGACTTGATGCCGGCTTCTTCCCCGGCCTGCACGTCATTGACGGCGGTCTGGAAGCCCTGGCGTTCCGCCCATCGCAGGTACATGCGCAGCAGCATCTGGGCCCAGTCCTGCGACTCGGTGCCGCCGGCGCCCGGATGGATGGTGACGATGGAGTTGCGCGCGTCGTTCTCGCCCCCCAGCAGCGTCCGCGTCTCCAGCCGCTCCACCATTTCCTTGAGCCGGGCCAGCTCGTCGCGCACTTCGCCGGCCACGTCCTCGCCTTCGCCAGCCAGCTCGAAAAAGGTTTCCAGGTCCGACAGGCGCCGTCCCAGCTCCCGGTCCGTCTCCACGACGTCGGCCAGGCGCTTGCGCTCCTGCATCACCCTCTGCGATTGATCGGGGTCCTGCCAGAATTCCGGCTGGGCTATCTGCCGCTCGATTCCGTCCAGTTCTTCTTGGCGGGCTGCAGCGTCAAAGAAAGCTCCGCAGGTCGTGGACTTTTTCCTTCAGGCCGTCAAACTCACGTTGCAGTTCTTCAATCATTGTTTTGACACCTTCTTCCAGCCGGCAACGACCAGGCCGGCGGCGGCCGCGGCGGCAACTGCCGGAAACCAGTGGCCAAAAGCTACGTACGGCGTCTCCCCGGATAGGTAGCCGAATTCCACCGGGAAGACAGCGCGCTGATCGGCCGGGAACTCTTTCACCCTCCCGTAAGGGTCGATGATCGCCGTCATGCCGGTGTTGGTGGCGCGCAACAACCAGCGGCCGTTCTCGACCGCCCGCATCCGCGCCATCAGCAACAACTGGTCGCGGGCGGCCGAGTCCCCATACCAGGCGTCGTTGGAGATATTCACCAGCACCTGCGCGCCGGCGGCGGTGAACCGGCGCACCAGGTCGGGAAATATCTCCTCGTAGCAGATCAGCGGGCCCAGTTTCCGGTCGCTGCCCAGGACCACGGGTCGTGTTCCGGGAACGAAGTCGCCCACTTCGGCCGTGATCTTGCCGGCGAACGAAAACAATCTCCGCCAGGGAACGTATTCGCCGAAGGGAACAAGATGAATTTTATCATACCGGCCCTGGAACTCGCCGTCCGGGCCGATCAGCAGCGCGGAGTTGAAGGGCTTTTCGCGCTGGGGATCGGCGAAGGCGATGGCGTTGATCAGCACCTGGCTCTGGGTCTGGCGGGCCAGGCGCTGGAGCCGGGCTTGCAGCAGCGCATCGTCGTCGTAGTAAAGCGAGGCCGGGATTTCGGGAAACAGCACCAGGCCGGAGCGGGCTTCATTGCGCGCCCAGGCGGCCAGCACGCGCTGCTCCAGGTCGGCCAGCAAGCGGTGGGTGGCCTCGATGGTCCAGCGCTGGTCGGGCAGCGCCTGGGCCTGCACCAGGTAGGCGGTTGAAGTGGCGGCCGGGGTCGGCAGCAGCGCCCCGCCCAGCGACAGTAGCGCCAGCGCAAACAGCGCCGCCGCCACCGCCATCCCGCGGCGGCGAACCGGCTCGCGAATCAATAGCAGCACACCCGTATTAAAGAGCACCACAACGTAGGAAAGCAGGTAGACGCCGCCCAGCCGGGCCATCTGCGCCAACAGCAGATGCTCGGCGATGGCGTAGCCAAGCAGCAGGAACGGCAGCCCCGTGAGCAGGTGGGCGCGCAGCAGCTCAAAGGCCACCCAGAGGGCGGGGATGCCCCACAGCACATGACGTTCACCCAGACGCAACAGCAGCCAGGCCAGCGCCGCGAACCCGGCGAAAAACAGGGCCAGCATCGCGGCAAACGCCAGGAAGGCCGCCGCTGCCGCCGCCTGCCCCAGCCCGCCGTAATTCAGCATGACCAGGCGGATCCAGTAGTGGGTGCCGGCGAAGAACACGAGGCCGGAAACAAACCCCAAGGCGGCTGCGCGCCGCCAGCGTCCGGCGCGGTTCACCGCCGCCAGAAGAGGGACCAGCGCCACCCAGCCGAGAAATTCCAGGCTGAATTTCGGAAACGTGGCGATCAGCAGCAGGCCCGTCCAGGCGCTCAGCAGCCACGGACGGAAGCGGGCGAACTCAGGCATCCCGATGATTGTGCCACGACTTCAGGCTGTGGGCTGTAGGCTGTGGGCTGTAGGACCCCAACTGGTGACTGGCGGCACAAAGATTGCGGCGGCGACACCGCGCAGCCCACAGCCTACAGCCTCTCTGCTGTGGTAGACTGAACGGCTGATTTTCCGCTGGGAAACGGCGCAATCCTAATCTCCTCATGAAGGAAACTGGCGCATGAACGCGAAAGGACGCATTGGCATTCTCACCGGGGGCGGCGATGTCCCCGGCCTGAATTCCGTCATTAAATCGGTGGTGTACCGCGCGACGGAAGTGAACCGCGAGGTGATCGGCCTGCGCAGGGGCTGGGAGGCGCTGACCCACATGGACCCGGACCTGGAAATGGATCCGAGTTACGTGCTGGTCCTGAACCGCGACAATACGCGCACCATCGACCGCTCTGGCGGCACCTGGCTGCACACCTCGCGCACCAACCCGCTGAAGGTGAAGGCCGGCAAGGCGCCCCGCTGGATGAAGCCCGCGGACCTGGAGAAGCTGAAGCGCGAGAACGGCTTCTACGATTTCGCCAATCCGGCCCTGAAAAACCTGGAACGGCTGGGCATCTCCACGCTGATCGCCATCGGCGGCGATGACACGCTCACCTTCGCGGCCTGGCTGGACAAGCAGGGCTACCCGGTGATCGGCATCCCCAAGACCATGGACAACGATGTGCAGGGAAGCGAGTACTGCATCGGCTTCAGCACCGCCATCACCCGCGCTAAGGAGCTGATCACCCGGCAGCGCACCACGCTGGGGTCGCACGAGCGGGTCGGGATTTTCCGCATTTTCGGGCGCGACGCCGGGTTCACGGCTCTCTATACCGCCTACGTGGCCTCCATCCGCTGCGTCATCCCTGAATACCCGTTTGACCTGCAGCATCTGATCGACCTGCTGCTGGAAGACAAGCGCCGGAATCCTAGCCGGTACTCGCTGGTGGTCGCTTCGGAGGGCGCGGTCTGGAAAGGCGAGCAGGTCGCCGAGTATGGCGAGATGGACGCTTACGGCCACCGGAAGAAAGTGGACATCGGCCACGCGCTGGCCCAGGAGATCAAGCGCATCACCGGCGAAGACACGATGTCCAGCGACCTGACCTACGATCTACGCTCCGGGGAGCCGGACATGTTCGACCAGATGGCGGCCACCACCTTTGCCAATGTCGCCATGGACCTGATTCGCGACGGGGTATCGGGCCGCCTGGTCGGGATCCAGGGCGGCAGGTACGCCCACGCGCCCCTTCCCGATCCGAAGCTGGGCCCGCGCATGGTGGACGTGGCCAGCTTGTACAACACAGACCGGTACCGGCCCAACTACTCCGCCAAGCTGGGACAGCCGCTGTTGCTCAGCGCGGTGGCGGGCTGATTGGTCGCCGCTACACAGATTCTCGCCGGCGCGGCTCGGTTTCCAGCAGCCAGTCCAGAACAAACTGCGACCAGGATTCGAAGCGCTCGCGCTCGGCTGCCAGTTCGGCCAGCGGCGCGAATCCGGCGCGCACCAGCGCGCCCTCGCGCCGCCGCAGCTCGGGAGCCGGCAGTTCCCAGATGTGCACCACGCCGAAATGGACGCGGCCGACCGGCGTGGAATCGTCGTTGATCAGCCCTACCACCCGTGGAGGCTCCGCCCCCGGCGGCGCTTCCACTTCCTCTGCGATTTCTCGCCGCATCCCGGCTTCGTAGACGTTTTCGAAAAGCGAAACGTCGCCGGCGGCGATGTGGCCGCCGACGCCGATGGAGTGCAGCTCGTGCAGGCGTGATTCCCCGCCGCGCCGGCCCCGCACGTAGCGGAACACCTGGTGGCCGCTTCGAAAAACCACGTAGGGGATTAGCTGCTTGAAGGACGGGTCTTCTTCGGCCTGTTCCCGCGGCCGCACTTCAAGCCGCGCCAGTATGGCCGGCAGGTAGCGATCCACCGCCGGCGAAAAACCACGGAAGCGGCCGAGGCGGTCCAGTAGTTCCGCCGGAAAGCCCAGAATCGTTTCGCGAGCAGCCATGTTCAGGTGTCGGGTGTCAGGTGTCAGGTGTCAGTTTCCTGTCACCTGAAACCTGACACCTGTCACCTGCAACCTTAGCGCTTCAGCGCGGCGGCGGCGGCTTCGGCGCAATCCACATCCTGTTGCTCGGTGCCGCTGCTGACGCCGATGCCGCCGACCACCTGCCCCTCGGCCACCAGCGGCACCCCGCCGCGAATCGGCGTGACCGTGCCGCCGGTGGCCAGCGGCAGGCCGATGGACAACAGCAAGCTGCTGTCCTCAGCGCTCGGTATTGGCCCGGAGGGCGAGCGCCGGGTGGCCGCCGAAACCGCCTTGGTGATGGCCACCCGTACCGACGAGATTTTCCCTCCATCCATCCGCGAAAAGGCCAGCAGGTGCCCGCCGTCGTCCACGACGGCAATGCACTGCGGCACTCCGATTTCGCGCGCCTTGGCTTCGGCCGCTTCCAGGATGGCGCGCGCGCCCTTATGAGTGAGTTTCGGCGCTTGTCGAATCATGACTCCTCCCATTGCGGATTGCGGATTTCGGATTGCGGATTTCGAAAGGCCGCGTTTGCAGTCCGCAATCCGCAATCCGCAATTACTTCATGAACGTCAGCCCGTGCGGAACCAGGTGGGGGAAAACATAGGCGTACAGCATCACGATAAGGCCGACAACGGCGCCCAGCGCGATGCTGGACCAGAAGACGAAGCGAAACAGCGCGCCTTCCTGCCCCACCTGATTGGTGGCCGCCGTAGCCACGACGATGGTCTGGGCGGCAACCATCTTGCCCATCACCCCGCCGGCGCTGTTGGCCGACACCATCAGGATCGGATCCAAGCCCAATTGCTCCGCGGTGATGCGTTGCAGGCTTCCAAACAGCGCGTTCGACGAGGTATCGCTGCCGGTCAATGCCACGCCCAGCCAGCCCAGGAAGGCGCCGAAAAAGGGATACAGGCGCCCGGTGCGGGTGAAGGCCAGCCCCATCACCGCATCCATGCCGGAATAGTGGGTCACGTAGGCCAGGCCGAGCATGAAGAAGATGGCCGCCAGCGCGAAGCGCATGCGGTGCAGCGTGCCGCCAAAGATGCGGAAAATGCGCGCCGGGCTCATTCCCAGCAGCAGGCCGGAAACCACGGCCGCCAGGAAGGCGGCCGTGCCCGTGGCCGTCACCCAGGCAAGCTGGAACGGGGCCTTCTCGGCTGTTCTTGCGGGCACCACCGGCACGTCGCGGAAAACCGTGTTGTGCAGCAACGGGAAGTTGAAAAACACCGTGGTGTACTTTTCCAGGGGCGCCTTGATCTGCGGGATGCCCCAGGCGACGACAAACAGCGTCAGAATGGCGAACGGCATCCAGGCCCGCGCGCTCTCCCAGGCGGTGCGGCCGGCTCGGTTGCGGCTTGCCTCCTCAGCGGCCGCCAGGGCCGCCTCTGCCTCTCTCTCTTCGGGGAAGCGCCAGACCGTTTTCGGCCGCCACACGAAGCGGAGGAACAGCGCCAGCCCGAACAGCGACACCAGCGAAGCGACGATATCGACCAGGTTGCTGTCGCGGTAGTTGCCCCAGTAGAACTGAGTCAGGCCGAAGCCCACCCCGGTCACCAGGATGCCCGGCAGAACTTCGAATGTCCGCTTCCAGCCCACCATGGTCCGCACCAGCCAGAAGGCCACCAGCGGCGAGATCAGGGGCAGGATGCGCGCATTCATGGCCGAGATGTCGCTCTCGTTCAGGTTGCTGACCAGGGCCAGGGTGTGAATGGGCGTGCCGATGGAGCCAAAGGCCACCGGCGCGGTATTGGCGATCAGGCAGAGGGCGGCGGCGTAAAAGGGGTTGAAGCCCAAGCCCACCATTACCGCCGCGGAAATGGCCACCGGCGAGCCGAAGCCCGCCGCGCCTTCGATGAAAGCCCCGAAGGAAAAGGCGATCAGCAGGGCCTGCAGGCGGCGGTCGGCCGAGATCGAAGCCACCGACTCGCGCAGGATGGCGAACTGGCCGCTGTCCACCGTGATGTCATACAGGAAGACGGCCGCCACCACGATCCAGCAGATGCGCAGCACGCCGAAGGCGGCCCCGTAGAAAAACGAGGCGGCGGCCAGCGGCGCCGGCATGCCGAAACAGGCCATGGCGCACACCAGGGCGGCAGCGGCGCCCGAGATCGCGGCCAGGTGCGGCCGGCTGCGCTTCAACAAAAAGCCGAACAGCACAATCACCGGAAACGCGGCCGCCAGCGTCGATAGGGGCCACAGCCACTGTCCCCACGGGTAGTACACCTGCGTCCAGGTCATAATTTTCCAGGTGACAAGTGACGAATGACAAGTGACAAGCTGCCGGCCAATTTGTCACTGGTCACTTGTCACTTGTTGTTGCGTTCAAACAGGCGATGCAGCAGCGAACCGCGCTTCTCGCCGGCCAGGAGAATGTCAAGTTCGCCGGCATCGAGATAGATTCCGCCGCACTCCTTGCATTTATCGACCTTCACCGGCCCCATGGCTGTTTCTTCCAGGTCGCTGCCGCATTTCGGGCACTTCATCCAATGCGATTCCCTGCGGTGCTTGCGTTCACGCTCGCGGCGCTCGGCCTCGGCCTTGGCGCGCAGTTTTTTGATGAGTTCCTGGTCACGCTCGTAGAAATGCTTGTCTTCGTGTTTCCGGTGGCGCTCAAACAGGTCCTCAGGCATGCCCGGCATTATACAGAAACAAGGCCTCAAAAAAATCTGTAGCGGCGACCTGAAGGTCGCCACTGCATGGCCCCCGCTCATTCTTCACAGCAGGCAGGAGGCATGGGGCGACGGCACAGGGGGACGGTGGCTTATTCAACCGCTGCCGCGCTGCGGGCCTCGGCGGCGGCCGGGACGCGAATGATGAAGGTGCTGCCCTTGCCCACCTCGCTGTGCGCCTCGATGGTGCCGGCGTGCTCGGTCACGATGCCGTAGGCGATCGACAACCCCAGGCCCGTCCCCTTGCCGCTGGGCTTGGTGGTGTAAAAGGGATCGAAAATGCGGTCGATTTTTTCAGGCGGGATGCCGCAGCCGGTGTCCGAGATGGCCACTTCCACGAAATCGCCGTGGTCGGCCTGGCGGGTGACGATGGTGACCGTGCCCTTCTCCTCCATGGCCTGCACGGCGTTGATGAGGATGTTCATGAACACCTGCTGGAACTGCGAGGCGTCGGCCATCACCTGCGGCAGGAGCGGGTCCAGGTCTTTCACGATGGCGACATTGAAGAACAGCGCCTGCCCCTCGATGAGCGCCAGCGTCTCCTGAAGCACCTTGTTGAGGTCGATCAGTTCCTTGTTGAAGGGCGATCGCCGCGAGAATTCCAGCAGCTTCTTGACAATGTCGCGGCAGCGCTGCGCCTGGCGCACCACTTCGGCAAGGTTCTCGCGGTTCGCATCGTCTTGGGGCAGGTCCTCCATGGTCAGCGAGGTCAGCGCCAGGACGGCGCCCAGCGGATTGTTCACCTCGTGGGCCACGCCGGCGGCCAGCTCGCCGATGGAGGCCAGCCGGTCGGAGCGGGCCACGATGGCCTGCATGGCTACCAGTTCCTCGGTCCGCTGCTTGACCTTCTCCTCCAGCGTCCGCGCCCACTCCTCGAGGTCGGCCGTCATCTGGTAGAGGCTCTTGGCCATGGAGTTGAAGGAAGCGGCCAGCAGGCCGATCTCGTCTTCCGAGCCGGATGGGATCTCCTGGTCGAAGCGGCCGGCGGCGATATTGCGCGTGGCCGCCACCATCAGCCCCACCGGGTGCGTGATGCTGCGGATCATGTAGTAGGTGAGGCCGATGATCAGGATGAAGCCGATGGTGGCGATGCCAAAGAAGGAAAAAATTACCCGGTTGCGCGTCGAGGTGTAGGCCTTGTCCAGCACGCCCACGTAAAGGATGCCGATGACCTTCCCCTCCAGGTTGCGGATGGGCTCGTAGGCGCTGATGTACCAGTCCCTGACCACGAAGGCGCGGTCACGCCACATGCCGCCCCGTTCCAGCACCGCCTCACGCACCTCGTCCGACACCTGGGTGCCCAGGGCGCGCTCGCCCGTGGCGGTCTTCACGTCGGTGGCGACCCGCAGGTCACCCTGGAAAATCGTCACCGTTCCGACCTCGTGGCTGACGAACTGCTCGGTCTGGAACAGCACCTCCCACATGCGGTCCACGAGCGCGAAGTTGCGGTTCAGCAGCAGGCCGCCATACAGGACGCCCAATCGCGCGCCGCCGGCGGCCCGCACCGGCGCCGCGGCCACCAGCGCCATCCCCGCCGTCTCTTCCGTCTTGCCCTCGGCGCGGGCGTGGGGGGTGAGGAAGACACCCATCCTGGCGCGGCTGCGCAGGGCGGGGTCTTCGTTGGCCAGCATAGCGGCCGGCAGGATTTCCGTGGCGGCGGCCGGGCGGCCGCTCAGCGCCATCCGCACCACGCTAAGCGAAGAAACGTCGTCGCCGCGCTGCTCGGGGCGCGTGACGCGCAACACCGCCTGCCCCTTCGCATCCGTCAGCGTGAGAAAATCGAAGCCCGTTTCCCGAGAGATGCTTTGCAGGTAGGAGAGCAGGCCGCCGTTGCCGCCGGTTGCCTGGTAGCGCTCAATCGTGTTCCCCGAGGCCGTTACCACGATGGCCCGCTGCAAGGTCTTCAATTGCTGCTCATACAGCGTGCGGGCCGTCACCAGGTCCCGGTCCACCGAGCGCCGCGCCTGGGCCATGATGGTCGAGCTGACGATCCACGACCCCACCAGCGAGGTGGACAGCCCGCCGATCCCCAGGATCACCAAGTAGCTGAGGATCAGCCGGGCCTTCAGCGACAGCTTCCTGTAGACCAACACCAACGGCATAAAGAATTAAGAATTAAGAATTAAGAATTAAGAATTAAGAATTAAGAACCGGGACCAGCATCCGGCCCGCGTGTTAATTCTTCATTCTTCATTCTTAATTCTCAAGAGGTGCACGGAGCAGGAGACGCACGGGTCGTAGGCGCGCGCGATCATCTCCAGCTTTTTCTTCAGCGCCTGGTGGCTGTCCGCCGCGGCCTGCTCGGCGGCGCAGCGGAAATGATGCTCGATGCTGGCGGCGTTCATGGCCGTCGGGGTGATGACGTCGGCCGACACGATGCGCCCGGCATCATCATACGTATAGCTGTGCACCAGCAGGCCGCGCGGCGCCTCGGTGACCCCGGTTCCCGTTCCCGCTCGCGGACGCACCGGCGCCGGCCGCTCCGGCTTGAGGCCCTCGTTGAGCAGGCGCTCGACGGTGGCCAGCGCATACTCCACATCGAACACCAACTCCACCGCCTGAGCCTTGTTGTTGTCCATCGGGTTGTCGCTGGGCAGGGTGAGGGCCAGCTTCTCGATGGCCTTTTTTGCGCGGCCGCTCAGCTTCTCCCGGTTAGCGGTGACGCGCGCCAGCGAGCCGACCATGAACGGCCTGCCCCGGAACAGGCTGTGCTTGGCGTGCGAGTGCGGGACCGCCTTCTCGTTGGTCAAGGAACGGTAATCGGCGGCGGCGAAGGTGATGCCGCCGTTTGCCTTTCCCTGGGGAAGCATTTCGATCCGGTTGCCGTGATAGTAGCCGTAGTCGGCCGGCGGCTGCAGCGCGGCGAACACCGTGGGCGTGTGGCAGAAATTGGCCGGCGGCAGGGTGGCCAGAATCTCGATGGCCGTCTGGCAGTCGGCCATGCCTTGTTGCAGGTCGCGCCGCAGCGCGATCAACTGGTCCTCGGCGGGCAGCGCCCCGAATCCGCCCACGATGCAGTTCACGGGGTGCACGGCCCGTCCTCCAACCACCTCCTGGATGGTGTTGCCCAGCTTCTTGAGCCGCAGCCCCAGCCTGGCGGCGTCCGGATGGTCGGCGGCCAGCGCCACCACGCTGGGGTAGTTCAGGTAGTCGGGCACGGCCAGGCAGAACAGGTGCAGGGCGTGGCTCTCGATGCTTTCGCCGCGGTAAAGCAGGTCGCGCAGCAAATCCGTTTGCGGGCTGGCCTCCACGCCAAACGCATCCTCGGTGGCCTTCAGCGAAGTCAGTGAGTGGGCCGCCGAGCAGATGGCGCAGATGCGCGAAATGATCTGGCTCACATCCTGGTAACTGCGGCCGCGCAGCAACCCCTCCAGCAGGCGCGCCCCCTCAAACACCTCGAAGCGCACGCTGCGGACCGCCGTTCCCTCCAGTTCCACCGTGATTCCGGCGTGGCCTTCAATCCGCGCCAGGTGCTCCACTGTAATGGTTGTGCTCATTCCTATCTCCAGGTCCAAGGGTCCCAGGGTCCAAAGGTCCAGGGTCCAACGCCCAAGGGTCCAATTAGCTCCGACCCTTGGACCCTTGGACCCTTAGACCCTTGGACCTTCCATCGGCGCGAAGGTGCGCAGCTTGCGGGCAATGTCGTCCCGCGGGATTCCTTTTTCGCCGAACATGGCCAGGGCCGAGGCGGTATTGGCGTCGTCGGCCGGACCCCGGCACCCCACGCAGGCGATATTCAGCGCCGGGCAGCGGGCGTTGCAGCCGGCTACCGTCAGCGGCCCGCAGCACACCTCGCCCTTCTCGATCAGCAGGCAGTTGTTCTCCCGCATCTTGCACTCGGTGCAAACCGGGTACTGGGGGAACAGAGGCGCGTTCCCGTTTAACAGGTGGGAGAGGGCCGAGATGAACTGCTCCTTCTCGATGGGGCAGCCGCTGATGTTCAGGTCCACCTTCACAACCTCGTGGAGCGCGCGTGCGGGCGTGCTGTCGTAGGCGGCCCCGGCCGGGCCGTAGGTCTCCGCCAGCAGCCGCGCGCGGCCGCTGTCGCGGCCGCCGTTCATGGCCGCCACCCCGCCCCACACCGCGCAGGTACCCACCGCTACCAGCAGCTTGGCGCGCTCGCGAACGCGTTTCAGCTTCTCCTCGTCGCGCCTGGTGAGCACCGCCCCCTCGACCAGGGCCACATCGAGAGGGCACTGTTCGTCGTTGCCCGACGAGGCCATCAGAAAGTCGCGGATATCGAGGGCGGCCACCACATCCAGCAACTGGTCCTCACAGTTCAGCATCACCAGTTGGTCGCCCGCACAGCCCGTCAAACCGAAGATTCCTACGCTTGGCTTTGTCATAACAATTGAGAATTAAGAATTAAGAATTAAAAATTGAGGCCGGCCAGCTCTTAATTCTTAATTCTTCATTCTTAATTCTTCATTCTCTAAACCATCTCCGGCAGATTGATCGCGTCCCAATAAGTAAAGATGGGGCCGTGCAGGCAGGTGTACTTGTACCCCACGCTGCAGTGGCCGCACTTGCCCACGCCGCATTTCATCCGGCGCTCCAGCGACATCAGGATGCGGTCCTTCGAGAAGCCCAGTTGCAGCAGGCGCTTCAGCACGAATTTGTAGACCACCGGGGGGCCGCAGACTGCGGCGTGGGTGTTGGCCGGATCGATCTGGACATGGTCGAACATGGCCGGCAGCAGCGCGATGTGCCCCTTCCAGGCGCCGGTGGGGTCGGCGTCCACGGTGAGCAGGCAGGTGGCATCGACGCGGTCCACCAGCGAAACCAGCTCCTCGCGGAACAGCATGTCGGCGGGGGTCTTGGCGCCGTACATGAGGATGACCTTGTTG
>Ga0315280_10004178_pt1 | contig 21552 bp, 45 predicted proteins | sample YL17G06_40_MG_FD_203697 | JGI IMG/M metagenome (GOLD analysis project Ga0315280, IMG submission 203697) | Sediment microbial communities from Yellowstone Lake, YNP, Wyoming, USA - YL17G06_40 | ecosystem: Environmental > Aquatic > Freshwater > Lake > Sediment | place: USA: Wyoming | collected...
GGATTAAGAGAAGTAAAGTATTTATAAGGAAAAGCACTACAATTATAGGGAGGTTGTCTTGAGGGATGATGATATTTCAAGGCTCAGCCTAATGGCTGATTTTGACCTATGATGATCTCAATAGTACTCCCCGTTAAATGAAAGGTTGCTCGGACTTGATAAGATGGAAGAGAAAATAAGAGAGTTCTTGTTAGGCAGTGATGAAAATTTCCTGGACTTTATCGCATCCCTTAACCCTGCTTCTGCTACTCAGATAATAGAAAACTCCAAAAAACTTAAAGATTTTGAAGAGGGGCAATTTAAAAAAATCTATATGCCAAACGGGATTTTTAACTCGGTTGTAGAGATTGATTTTGTCAGGTTTTCCTATTCCCTCCTAAAAACAAGGGCCAGAGATGAAAAACTGAAGCAGATAATAGAGATAATAGAAAAACTCGACCAAGACGACTACAGAGTCAAGAAGCTCCGTGTCTCTCTGTTCTTGAGCTTGAGGTTTGTTTATTCTGGATTCTTCGACCCAGACCTTTATGCAGAGATTTTAGAGGTTATGCTGAAATCCCTTAAAGCCGCTAAAGAGTATGTTGAAAAAGGCGGGAAAAAAATTCTTTCCCTCGGCTTCGACTCGGTCTCTTTTGTAGGGAGCAAGGAAGAGGGGGAAAGGATTTGCGAGGAATTGAACGAAATTCTTGAGCCGAAGCTGAAACTGAGATATTATCCAAAAGTTATAAAATATATTAACAACTCATACTATTTTCTTGAATCTGGGGAGAAAACTCTCAAGAGAATAACAAAAACAGATGACAGATATGAAAAGATCAAGCTAGCTGTCCTAGATTTTATTGAAAAAAACGATTTTGACTCAGCCAAAGAGCAAATCAATTCCTCTGAGCTAAATAAAAAAATCAAAGATAGGTATCTGGCGGTGCTCGATGAAATTGGAAGCAGAAAAACTGATTAGGGGTTATTATAAAAAGGCTAGACTGTGGATTCCCCCCAGTTCTAACTTTACTCATTATAGATTTTTTTTGGTTGACGGAGCTGTTGTTAAAATCAGGGACAGGATAACATCTGTAAACAGGCTGAGAAAGGCCTTGGTGAGGTTTGCTCCCCTGCACGCTTACTTCAGCTCGAGCTTGTTTTTGAACCCTACCACCATAGGGAGAAGAACGGACAAAATCTCGCAAAATCATTTTTTAGGTTCCAACTTTATCCTGTTCGACATAGACAAAAATTCCTTGGAAGAGGCAAAAAAGGAAGTAAAAACTCTTTGCCCTCTTTTGGAGACTCGATACGGGCACAAAAATCTCAAAATCTTGTATTCTGGGTCAAGGGGTTTCCACGTGTTTGATTTCGATTTTGCCGTAATGCCAGTGGAAGATCCGAGAGAGTGGGAAAGGAAGACTCTGGAGCAGAAGAAAATGATGGCTCAAGAAGTGGCTGAGCTTGTTGACATAGACGAGGTTATAAGTTGGGATACCAGAAGAATAACGAGAATTCCACTCACTATTCATGGCGGTAGTGGTAATCTGGCAGAATGGGTTTCTATGGAAAAAATAGACGACTTCCAGCCAACTAAAATAGTAGATCTACCAGAGCTGCCAAAACCTCGTTTGCTTTTAGAAGAATTGAAAAGGCTGGGTTGATATGGCAACCGCTGAGTATTATTTAAGACAAGAAATTGGGCTTAAAAAAGATGTAGATACCTACTATCGCTCACTGATAGGTGGTTATTCCTCTGCTTATGCAAGAACCGGAAAAAGGACTTTCTTATGGCTGGCTGATACAGCAAGAACATCGAGAACGGTTCTCTGGCGTCCGTTGATAGAAGAGCTCAACAGGATAAGAGACGAGTTCAGAAGCAGGGATTTAATCTGGCTGACAAAAACACTTTACAGCTTTGCAGTAAGGCAGGAAAGAGTAATAGCGGGAATTTATGAGCTGATTGCGGCAGATCTGCCAGAGAGAAGGAGCTTTTTGGACAGGCTCTCGGAGTTCGCAAGAAGAATCAGAAGAATAATAGCTGAGCTTTTTGCCCAGTACCCAGGTGTTATTTTTGGGCATGTCATCGACAAGGAGACAAGAGCTCCTTTGGTTGGGGCAAAGCTCACCATAAATGGTTTTACAATAGTTGTTTTGGATGCAATAGCTGGGAGATATATTTTTGAAAATTTCCCAGGCAGCTATACCATAACTGCCGAGATGGAAGGATACATCCCTCAGACAATAAAAGTGGCACTAGCCCCAGCGGGCAGGATTGAGGTCAACTTTGAGCTGGAAAAATTAATTAAGTTGGAGATAACAATTATATTAAGGGCGAAAACGCCCACCGAACCGCACTACTATACCATTTCAGCAAAGAACATGGACGAATTGAGGGATGCTTTGGAAAAGGCAAAAGAAAGTTTCAGAAGAAGGTTTGGCGAAGTGGACACTCATGATCCTGCTGTCGCGGATGCATGGAGAGCCAAGGGAAAAGAGGTTGTAGAAAAAACCGATAAAGCCGGAAGAAAGTTCTGGGTGTGGAAGAGATGGTCAGACAGAAAGTGGAGCGAGGTCGAGAAGACCATAAGGATCGAGTTTTTGAGCGATGAGGACGAGAAAAAATATGATGAGTGGATTAAGGCTCAAGAAAAAATAGTATAATCAAAAAAAGTGGAAGAATGCCAATAAAAAGATTGATTAGACACTTGAAGAAAAATGATTGGAGAGTTCATAGCAGAAATTTGACAATAAATGTATCAAAGTTTACAAAATCATTCAAGGATGATTTTGTCACACTGATAATATCTGCTCTAGGGCTGGTGGTTGCATTGAGCTGGAACAATTTCTGGGTTGCATGGATAAACTCTTTACCATTAGAAAACACAGTTCCATACAAATTTTTAATTGCACTCGGAATAACCGTGCTAGCAGTGATATTCACCTATTTCCTTTCAAGGCTTAAGAGCCCAACTTGGTATTTAAAGATATGATATATTAGGAAAATTTTACCATTCTTCTTCGTCTTCAGAATCTTCCCAATCTTCCTCTGATTCTTCTTCCTCTTCTTTTGCCATTTGCTCACCTATATTTTCTTTTAAAATAAATTGAAGTATTTAAAGTTATCTTAGCTTAAATTTTGTGACATAAAAACTTTTTTCAAATTCTTCCCTTTTTATCATCTCGCCTTCTATTGTGCCTATTTCAAATTTAAGTGAGAGAATATTGGCTAATGTGAAGAAGAGGCTGTAATAGAATTTCAGGGGGAATTCGTCAGGAAGTTTTTTGCTCATGTCAAATATTTCTATGCTCCCGCTAAGCCACTCGAAAAAATATACGAAATCTATTGCTTTTTCCCTGTCCCCCTTTTCCATTATGTCCAAGACTTCAAAAAGGAATTTATCACGAATGTTCGCGTAATCAACTATATCTAAGCTTTGATTTTCCAACAGGTTTTTGAAGAGGTTGAAATAAAAGGAAAGCTCCTCCCTTTCTATCTTTCTCAGAGTGCAGGAGCAGTTTAAAAGATTCCTGTGGCTGATTATGTCGTTTTCGCTTCCAACAAACCCGTGAATCGGGCAGAACCAACCTTTCATAACAAACACTATTTTCTTACAATCCCCAATATTTTGTTTATCTTATTTTCATCTTCTATCTCAATCGGCTCTCTGATATCGAACCAATAGTTATGAGATAATTCCCTGAGTATAATTGTCATTTTCATCTATTTTTCAACTTCTTTTTTTAGACTTTCCTTTAATTTCTCTGCATCAACTATCCATCTATCATAACCACCGCAAACATATTTTCCTTTTATTTTCTTCAGAAAATGAGGGTGATAATTAGCACATATATGCTGAGATTCTTTTATTTTTTCAATCTTTTCAATCAGCTCTTTTTTTGCATCATTCAAACCTTTATTATACCAAGCCAACTGATTCTTGCTCAAACTACTTGCCAATTCTTTTCTTGTCAGGGAGATTGCCATTTCTATTGCTTCTATAAATTTAGGGAAACATTTCAAAAGCGTATATTCTTTCAATACTTCTTCCTTGATTTCTTTCATTTCTTAGCCTCTTTTTTCAGATTTTCCTACTTCTTTTCCAAATTCTCCAATTCTTTCAAATTTAAAATAAAATCATATTCGGGAATTTTACTTTTTGAACAAACAACTGAACCGTCAGTATATGGACCAAAAGAATTTCTTGTTGTATTGTCAAGAATAACATAAGTTCCATTCACCAAATCAGCATTACATAATTTATCAATCTTATCTTTCGTTAAAATCTCTACTCCAATTGAATCTGTCACAAAAACTTCTTTAAATCCTAAAGTCTCCCAATTCCATTCTATATATTGGTGTTCTTCACCTCTAAGTGAATTTCTGAAAAACAGCATACTTATAAGCAGTAATAAAGATATGACGAATATTGATTTAATTGTTTTTTCTTTCATTTCAAATCACTCTTACAATATTTTCTATGTCCACCAAGAGAAGAAACTGAATTGAATTGTTTTCCACAACCGATACATTTGAATTTTCTTCCAAAATATTTTAGATATATTCTTTGGATTAGTGGCATTTTTTCTTCAAAAAAGTTTTCGGAAGGAGAGTGCTTGAGTTGGTCAGTATTTGATACACCCAACCTACCTTTCTCCAAAGGCACTTCCAAACAACTTTCCTTTTCCGACTTTTCTTGTTGGATTTTGATTTTTTCTTCCGTCATTTATTTTTCACCGAATCTTTTTTTTATAGTCACATTACCCTGCTCTATTATTCCGTATTCGCTTTTCATTTCGAATTACTCCATTTCTCCTTCCTTGATGCGACATCTACCACTTGTATTTTCTTTTCAGAGCCGTCTTTCTTCTCATACTTCAGCATTATTTTCCTTCCCTTGTTTTTTCCGTTAGTATCCACTCTGGCATGAATTGGGATATGCCATCGGTGGTTATGAAGTTGAATTTATGGATATTGTCTCTCAAGAACTTCTTCTTATATGTCTTCTGATATGCCTTCTTATACGCCTTCCATTTGTCAGTCTTCTGATATGCCTTGTGGTATGCCTTCCATTTGTCAGTCTTCTGATATGCTTTCTGGTATGCCTTTCTATATGTCTTGTATTTGGGTGTGTCCCTGATTTTCAGATAATATTCATGTGCTGTGATTTGCTTTGGTGTTAATTTGATTATTTGTTTTTCTTTCATTTCAAATCACTTTGTTTGAATGAACATTCTACAATTACTGCTTTTATGTATGGTTTTCTTGTATTGTCGTCAAATGGACTTATCGCTTTATAGACATCATTACGGAAAATACAAACATTTGCACATCTACAATCTATACAAGTTTCTTCTTTCATTTATTTTTCACCCTCTAGTTTTTCAGACTTGACGGCTAACGGTGTGTTGGAAGGATGTTTAGCCACTTCTCCTTCCTCAACCACTATATCTACCGAGTCTTTTTTCAGAGCTTCCAAATCTTGTTCTATTGTTTCTTTAACAAATTCCCTTATACTATTTAAAAACATTCTTGCTTCAGCTTTATTTTCATTAATATTTCTTCCAGCAAATGCCCCATCAAAATCCATTTCTGCACTATCTGCATATTCTATTAGCTTGTCTCTCCATTTTTCTTTTAATTTCTCGATTTCTTCAATCATCTGTTTTCTTGTCAGGGAGATTATATTTTCTAAATTGTATCTTGGTATGCTCATCTCAAGTTGCATTCTGTCATTTTTAGAGATACCATTAAAGTCTAATTCTGTGATGTCACCGTCGAGTTTGATTTCCTCAGGATTTCTTGTTATACCCTTAAACCATATTCTTGTCAATTTTCCTTTGTGCATAATTTTTAAAATTCCACCATCTATGATTTTTTTTTCTTCTTCCATCTTATCAACCTATGCTGATTGTTATGTTGTCTGGCATAGTCCTCAATCTTGCTATGGTTATTTTCTTGGCGTCTTCCCATAACGGACAGTTTATAATATCTTTATGCACTTCTTTTCCACACAACCAACATTTTTTTTCGACTTTCATTTTTCACCTCTTTTTTTTCAGACCTTTCGGAAGGAACATCAGGCGTATTCTGTCCTGACCTCATTTTGTGTAGTTGCTCCTTTTCCGAGTCTTCTTTCAAAAGTTCCAATAGAGCTTCCTTCAATATTTCTGCTAATTCTCCAAAACTTCTTTCACCTACTTTCTGATTTACATAAATTTTTGTAAGGTTATTATGACTAAAAACTTTCTCAACCTTTTCAATCAGCTCTTTTCTTGTCAGGGAGATTGCCATTTCTATTGCCTTATTCGGTAAAACACTCTCCCAATTTACTAAAGGCCTCCATTTATTTAATTCTTTCAACACTTCTTCTTTGATTTTTTCTTTCATACATCCCCATCTCTTAATTCTCTTATCCACTTATCAAATTCTTCTCTACAATCTTGACAAATATGTTTTCCTTTAAAATTGTTGTAATTGGCGATATACTTCTCTATCAATTCACCACAAAAATCACAGTAATATTCTGCAACTGTTATATCTTTTCTCATTTCAAATCAACTTTCATTCTCAATTTGGTCAAGGGTGGCGATTTTGAGGTTATTCCGAAGCCAGAACTCTATCAGGCAAGAGTCTAATGAGGGACGAAGGTTAAGCTCGAACCCACTTCTGACCAAAATTTCTGGACAGAGAAATAGGAGTCGCCCAAAACTCTGCCCAACCTGCACTTTTCATCACCTTCCCCTTTTAACCTCATTCATTTTCTCCTTCTATTACTATAATATTAAATTAAGAGAAGTTATATTTAAATATTTAACTAACTAACTATATGATATGCAATTAAAATGCAAAAGATGTAAATATAGCTGGGATTATCAAGGCAAAAACGAGTATTATGCTACTTGCCCGCATTGTCTTGCTAAAGTTAGGGTAATAGAATGAAAGCTTAGGTGAAGAAATTGATAAAGATAGAAAAAAAGATAAATAAAGAATTGAAGGCAAAAAACTTGCGGAGTTGTTAAATTAAATGGGTATTGAAATAATAAAGCATGAAGAATATCTGAAAGGATTACCAAACACGATAGTTATGTGCACAAGATACTATGGGGGAACACCCCTTTTTCCAGATGATGAAATAAGGGAGTGCAATAGATGTGGGCATAAAATAACCGTAAGACCTTATAATTTGATAGCAAAAGAGTTGGTTTGCACCGAATGTATAATGGGAGAAGGTTTGACTAAAGAGCAGAAACAAAAATTAAAAGAAACAACGATGAAAATGGAGAAGTGATGAAATGCCATATAAAGATATAGAAAAACGAAGGGCATTACAGACAATTATTGATATTCTAAAGGGTGGTGGTGGTATTTATGGAAATTGAAAAACAACTAAAGAAAGTGGAGGAAATTTTACAAGATATGAGAAAAAATGTTTCAAGCAGTGCCGAAGCTATAGATACTAATAAAATAGTAAGTTTGGTTTACGATAAAATAATAGAAAAAATAAATAAAGAAGGATTAGCTCCAAAACTTCAATCCTCAGAATATATTTTGGAAAAGTTTCAAGAAAAGGAAGTAAAGAGATGGGAGGAAAAACTCAATGAGTTGGATGAAGATGAGCTAAAAATAGGAGCCTTTGTTATCGCTTTAGACAGGCAGACCACAAAGAAGGAAATTTTAGGAAAAGTTTTTGGAGCTTCTTACACCTCCGGTGAGTTGTATCAGGATTACTCTAAAAAGATTGATAGGTTGGTTGAGTTGGGGATATTCAGGACAGATACAGCTAAGAGAATTTATCCTGCTGTGTATGAAACAGTAAAAACGACTTTGGAGACATACAAACCTTCCGAGGAAAAGATACAGCAAATCATGGACAGGATAAAAAGGATTTTTATAGAGAAGATGGAGGAAGAGGAATGAAAGAAGGGAAAAATTTTATAAAACTTATCGGTCTTACCATTGAATTAATAAGTTTATTAATTTTGATTGTCTTAGTTAGCCATTATCTTCTTTCAGATATCCTCATAAAGTTTGGTTTAAATGCGATGATAGGCACTTTTGCCATTATTCTTTTTTTATGGGGAATACTGATAAAAAAAATAAAATAGAGGAAGAGAAGAATGAAAATTAAAAAAGAAATCGAAGCTTTTATTTGTGATTTTTGTGGTAATGAAATCGGAGGGCATTTTCCTGAGTTGAATATCTGTAGCAGTTGTGGCAAGAATTTTTGCCCTAGCTGTGGGCGATATTTAGCAGATGTAAAAATCGGTGAGAAATTCTATACAATAGCGAAATGTAATGAATGCTTAATTAAAAAGTGAAATGGAAGAAGAATGACCTTAAATTATAGTGAGAAAATGAAAGAAAAAACCAAAAAAGAGAAAGCCAAAATACTTGAATTTTGGAGAAATAAAATCCATAAAGCAAGATATGTAAAGAACGATAAGACTTTCAGCAAAAACACATTCGATTGGCAAGTTCCTGATGATTTACAACTATTGGCAAAAAAATACAATAAAACCTTTATTGGCATAGGTCACTGGATTTCTTTGGAAGCCCCTAAATTCATCTGTATAGCCACAAAAAATGAGATAATTTACATAGAAAGACCATTGTTAAACAAATTAATCCAAGCAATGAATTTAGACGGAATTGAATATATAAAAATAGTTAAGGAAAATCTCAAGAAGGAAAAAGAGGTTGAAAAGTGAAAATAGAAAGTATTCCAATAAATAAGATTGTTCCCAATCCAAACCAAGTTAGAAAAACTTTCAATGAGGAAACTATCAAGGAGCTTGCAGAAAGCATTAAAAATTACGGATTGCTCCAACCGATTGCAGTAACAAAATATGGAACAAGTTATTCCTTGGTGAGTGGTGAAAGAAGATTAAGGGCATGCCAATTATTGGGTTGGGTTCAAATTCCGGCTATAGTGAAAAATGTAGATGAGTCAGGGCTTTTAATAGAGAGTTTGATTGAGAATTTACAGCGAGAAAATCTGCCACCATTAGAGAGAGCGGAGGGTATCAAATCCCTCATACTTAAGTTCAACCCCAAAGAAGAGCCATTGCAATTGCTGAAAAAAATAGAATCCAAAAGAAAAATTAATTTAAATTCAGAAGAAATTTCTGCATTGAGTTTATTGGAAAGCATGGGCATACCGTTGGGCAAAGCCATAACCCTCCTTCAGGTCGTTGACATGCCTGATGTCATCAAAAATCACATCGGAAAGGACATCAAATTTGCACAGGCAGAAGATTTGTCAAGGCTCGACAAGAAAACACAAAAAGCGGTGTATCAAAAAGTCAAGAAAGAAAAACTAGGCGTAGCTGGAACAAAAGGGCTTGTGGACAAGGTTGTTACTGGAGAGCTTGATAGAAAGACATTGAAGCCAAAGATAGCATACGACAAGAATATAATAAACCTTGTAAGGAACGGTGCCATGGTATTAAAGGATAATGTGAATTCTTTCATATCCCAAATTGACACCTTCCCAACAACTGTCAAAAACAGCGTTCTTGGAAGAATCTCTGAGCTAATGGTTGCCTGCGAGGAATTGGCAACCAAAATAGAAGGAGAGGAAGAATCTGGTTTAGAGGATGAAGATGAAAAAATGTATTAACTGTAACAAGCCCATCAGAGTATGGAAAAGGCAGTTAAACCAAAATAAATGGAAATGCCCAAAGTGTGGTTTTTGGAACCGCAAGGAAATCCTCCCGATATGCCCCCGTTGTGGTTCTAACAGAGTTGGAAGGCACAGTAGTGTAATTACAAAAAGAGGTTGGATTGTAAACAGGTATATTTGCTATGGTTGTCACAGGGTATTTAATTTTAATGGCGTGATAAATACCAACCGAAAATGCTTTATAATCCATAACCCAGAGATTGTGGAAGAGGCATTGTCACTTACAAAAGATTTATCCGACCCGAAAGTTGCAGAGCATTTGAATAAGAAATACGGTTTGAACATTCACAGAAGTTCAATAATGAAGTGGAGATGGAAGTTTCTTTTAAAAAAAGAAATCCTGAGATACCCCTCGCAACATCTGCAAGGATTGAATTATTTCAGCAAGAAGTTTTTAAAAGCTAGAGAAATTGCTTTACCCCTTTACTCTATGGAATCTGATTTGTATAGGTTGCGATAGTTTATGGCAATTAATAAAATTAATAAAAATATTAAAAATAATATTTTTAATCAGGGAGAAAAAAGAACTCTTGGAGTAGTATGCCCAACATGTGGCTCAACAAATATAGTAAAGCATGGAAGAAAATTCAACAAAAATGAAATAGTCCAGATGTATGCATGCAAGGATTGCTACAAGAAATTTTCATTTGGGGAGAGGACGAGATTTAAATTCAGGATTGAGATGATAGAGGAAGCTTTAATATATCTTTTTAACCACTCCCTTAGAGAAACAGAGAGATACATCAACGAAAAATACAAGATAAACATTTGCCATGAGACCATACATAGATGGCGAGTGCAGTTCCTAAAAAGTGGGACTGTTTTGAACAGAAAACTTAACCCAGGAGTTGCACAACAATTCACTTTGATGGAGACGCTGAGGGAAAGCAACTCAAGATTACTAACAAAAGTGATGGAGATTGAAGACAGGATTAAGAACATGGAAGAGAACCAGAGGCATTTTACCAGTTTTTTAATCAATTACGGGAGATTCCTTAAAAGGCGTCAAGAAATAAAAATTTGGAGTAAAGCTAAAGTTAAAAAATAGGGCAGGTTTAGATGGTTAAAAAATGATAGTCCCGCAATCAATCAAGACAGTCTGCCAGATCTGCCTAGGGGAAAACTTAAACATGGGACTAGAGAAATATTTTGGATGCGTGGGAGATAATGTCTGCAACAACTGCAAAAGGAATGTCTGCTTCCGCCATTTCAACTCTTCTTTGGGGCTGTGTTCCGATTGCCAATCAGGAAAGATAAAAAAAGAGGAAGGTTGGGAGAAATGGAGAAGTGCTTGAGATGAAAATTAATGTTTATGGCACAATTTGGTTAAAAGAGAAAATAGAGAGAGTATTGGAAGAGAGCATACCTAAATTGCATCACATATCGAGTATAGAGGTGTATTTAATCACTCCATCGGCTGAATGCATGAAATGTATGTATGTTCCGTGTTGTGATGAAGAAAACTGCAAAATTAAAATTCAAAAGTTGAGAAATAAATGAAACTTGATATAGACTATGTTCATAAACTTCCAGTCTTAATAAAATGTGAAAGTTGTAACTATAAGCAAGTTTGGTTTGAATATCATTACAGAGCTTATAAAATGATACAGTCGTATTATGGGAGGGGAGGATATTGCCCCAATTGCCGTAAGGAAGGAAGTATAAAAGTTTTTGCACTAAAAAGAGAAGTTGCAGAAAAACTGAAAGATAAATTTCCAGACAAGATTGCCCCAGAATTTTTTGAAGAAATTGGAGAAATAATAAAAAAGTGAGAAAATAGAGAAGTGCTTGAATATAAGTTGGTGATATTTTAAGATGAAAGCAGAAAAAGAAGGTAGTGTAGGTCTTTGTTGCAGAGATTGTATATTTTATAAAGCTGGTGGGGTTTATAGGGGGCAAGGTTGGTGCAAAAATCCTAAAATAAATCATTCGGTATTAGGAAAATATTTTGCTTCTGAATGCGATGAATTTAAGGAGAAGAAACGATGAAACTGGAAGAAGCTCAAAAAACAGCAGAGGAATTTGTAGAATTGATTAGACCTTATTGCAGCAAAATTGAAGTTTGTGGGAGTATAAGGAGAAAAAAAGATGATGTTAAAGACATAGACATAGTGATAACGCTTAAAAATAGTCATCTTCCGATTGGGTTAATCCCAGGCATAATAATTGTGAAGAAAGGGAAGAAGCTAATAGAATTGGAATATAAAAGAAAACAGATTGACATCTATATTGCAACTGATGAGAACTTTGAAGTATTGAAAATGATAAGAACGGGATCAGCCAACTTCAACAAAATGCTATGCATGAAAGCGATAGAGAAAGGTTGGAGATTAAAATTTGACATGGGCCTTGTTAATGGCTATGGAAATGTAATTGCCAATACGGAAGAAGGCATTCTAAAAAATTTGTTAGGTGATAATGTTAAACCGGAGGATAGAAGATAAAATGAAAATAAGACTTTTTTGTGATGGGGGCTGTTTTCCGAATCCGGGCAAGAAAGTTGTTTGCGTAGTCTTTCCAGATGGGCAAAAGGAAGCAGTAAAAGAAACGGGAGAAGGGACAAATAGTGAGGCTGAATATGAAGCATTTATTTTTGCCTTAAAATTAGCGAAGGGATGGAAACTAAAAAAGTTTATTCTGTGCTCTGATAGCATGCTTGTGTTGAATCAGTTGGCTGGAAATTGGAGAATAAAGCAGGAAAAATTTTATCATTACAAACAAGAGTTCGATAAGCTGAAGGAAGATTTTGAAGAGATAGATTTTGAATGGGTAAGAAGGGAGATAAACCCAGCACATAAGCTGATAGAAAGCAAATATGGAGATGCTATGAAAATTTTTAGTTTTAAGAAAGATAGTTGAGAAATTATGGAAGAGATAGAAAAGCTCAAGGGAACTATAAAAGTTGCTGAGAAAGTCAGTTTTGGTCGAGGGGGAATTCCACCAGATAATTTACTTTTAGATGAAAAATTTAGAGAAGTTATGGTTGGGTGTCTTCTTGGCGATGGATATATTTATATTCCAAAAGATTATAGAAATGGATATTATGGCGAACATGCAGGCAATATAGAATATTTAAAATGGAAAGTGAAATTATTATCTAAATGGCTTAGAGTTAGATTATATACATATAATATCAAGTCAAAATTTCCTCAAGGAGGAGAAAAGGTAACTCTTCAAGGGTTTTTGTCTACTAATGCATCTCAAAGTTTAACTTATTTGAGAAAAATTTGGTATCCAAATGGAAAGAAAATTCCAGAGTCAGAACTAAGATATTTGAACAGTTTGGGTTTAGCTATTTGGTTTTGTGATGATGGTTCTCATTATGATGAAATAACTTTTCATACAAATGGTTTTTCTTTTGATGATTTGTACTTACTTCAAGATTTTCTTTACAAAAAATTTAATATTAAAGTAAGAATAGAGAAAACACATACCTTGAAAATAAATAGAACAAAAGCACCTAAATTTATTAATCTCATTGAAGTGTTTGTTCCAGGGTGTATGAGTTATAAACTTAAGCCAACTCTTAAGAGAAGTTCTTATATGAGTATAGAACATAAAAACAAAATATCAATTGGTGTTAAAAGAGCTTGGCAAAACCCTGTAATAAAAGAAAAATTTATTAATTCTATGCGGGGAGTTAAGAAAAACATTTCTGAAGAATTTAGGCAAAAACTACGAGAAAAAGCCAAAACCTTAGTTTTTAAGAGATGGAGAAAATGGAAGAAATAAAGGAAAAACTTAAAGAAAGCATAAAAAATGCAGAAAAGGTTTTGAAAGATTTAGATAGTTATTCTTCTTTACTTATTAAAAACTATGAAGAAGAATTTAAAAAACTGAAAAGCTCTTTTGGTTCTTTCTTAGATTTTGAAACTATGAAACCATTCTTAAGGCGTCCCTATAAGATAATACCTTCAAAAAGACCAAACGAATTTTATGTATGCGTACCTAAATTTATTGACTTTCAAATCGGCTGGTTAGATCCAAATTTAAGCGACAATGCATGGAATGTTTTTATAATAAATAAATTTACACAGTGGTTTGAACCATTATCTTCTGAGTTAAAAGAAGAGCTTAAGCTACCGGAAGCAAAAGGGATGTTTATTGAAAACAGCAAACTTATTTTCCCTGAAAATTTAACAGAAAAAGTGAAAAAAGAGCTAGGGCAATATCTTGAAAATATAGAAAAAGGTAGAGCAAAAGTTAAGCCTGCTTCTGAGTTTTTTCTTTTGGCAGAATTGATAAGCAAAGGCGAGCTTCCTTTTAGATTTAAGCCTGTGGATAAAGAAGATTTGAGAGAACCCAATGTGAAATTTGATTTTTCAGGGAAATGGGGCTTCCAAAAGGAAGCCATAGATAAATTTCTTCAATATGGGCATATTGGCATATTTTGGTTCACTTCTGCAGGAAAAAGTTTTCCAGCAATGTATATAATGGACATAACAAAAGGAAAGAAGGCTTTGGTTGTGCCAAATCTTACCGTTAAAGAACAGTGGATAAATTATTTTAAACAATATGCTCCACATTTGTTGAATGAGGTTGAGATATACACTTATCTTGGTGGTGGGACTTATGGAAAGATGCTCGGAAAAGAGTATTCTTTAATCGTATATGATGAAGTGCATATGCTTCCAGCAGATACTTTTTGTAGGTTAGCTACGATAAGAACAAAATATGTTGTGGGGCTTTCGGCCACGCCTACGAGAGAAGATCACAGGGAAGATTATGTCATAAGTTTAACAGGAGTTCCACTCGGGCAGAGATGGAAGGATTTAATTCAATTGCTCGGAAAGGAGTATCATAAAATTAATGTTTATGTGGTTCAGAATGAACCTGCGAAACTGAAAAAAATGAAGGAAATTTTCAAACCTGATAAAAAAACCATAATTTATTCTTGGAGATTGGACTTAGGTGAAAGAATTGCTCAAATGTTGAACTTACCTTTTATCTCTGGGGTAACCTCAGGAAGAAAAAGACTTGAAATTCTAAAAGAGAGTAAGAGCTTAGTAGCAAGTAGTGTTGTGGATTTGGGGGTTTCGGTTAAGGATTTAGAGAATATTATAGAAGTTTCTGGGTTGTTTGGTTCGAGAAGGGAGGAGGTTCAACTCAGCGGGCGACTTTTCCACAGTGAGCTAAAAGGAAAGGAGCACTCGATAATTATGACCATAGACGAGTTTTATAAATATAAGAAAAGACTTACAGGGCTTTCAGAAAAAGGATTTCATATTAACCTAATTCCTTGTGTTAAAGAGTTTATTTTTAAAGAACCAGAAAAGATAACTAAACCTAAAGAAATCAGAAAACCCAAAGTAAAAGAGAAGAAAGAAGTGAGAAAGTTCTGGTAATTAGAAGGAGTATAGTTCCATTATCATCATTTCCCTTTGAAAGTGAAACCAAGCTGTAATTTGTAAAACAAGAAACCAATAATCCTTAGTGATATTCATAAATATGGGCTTCTCAGATTGTTTCATTTTCTCAACCACTTTTCGATAATCAAACATTTATGATTAAAGATATGCGAAGGAATTACAGAAAATCCCAATTCATTAAACCTTTTTATATCGCCTTTTAGGTTTCCGCTTCCTATTCTAAACCAAATTATCGAATTGTCTTCTAAATTAACCCAAACTCTTTCTCCATAATAACAGGGAAATTGAAGCAGATTTTTTCTTCCAATAATATTCGAGCCATCAGTTTCTTCGTATGCATAATCAAAATACTCTTTGCCAAATTTTCTTAAAAGTTTTAACCATACTGATTTTTTTATGATTTTCTGTTTGAGCAATTCCTGTTTCATATATTTTCACTTTATGGGCTTTATAACATAATTCAATTCTTGTATGATTTCTTCTTGTTGTTTGTTATTATTTTTATCAAAAACTTCCAATTTGTTATGGATTAGATTATGATAATACCATTTTTTAGTGAGCCAATCTAACATCTCTTTCACTTCAGTTTCTGTAGTTTTACAACTTGCGTATTTACAGCCGAACGGCTTGTATGGATGGATTGTGCATAAACCGTCTTTAAAAAATACGCACCAACCATTTTCAATTTTTGGTCTTAGCCCAGTCAATACTAATTTCTGTTCACCAACTCCTATGACTGCTACAAACTTCTCTTCTAACTTTTCTTTTAAAAGCTGTTCTCTTGGTATGTTAAGAAACCTAGCTATCCAATAATCTTCATCTGGAAGTAAGTGAGCTGGTTTCCTGCAGGCATTAACACACAACCTGCACTGCACTCGCTTGGTTTTATCATAATATTACCTCATTTTCTTTTAAAATTTTAAAGATTTTCTGGAATTATTTTTCTTATTATATCTTCTTCTAATATTTTGAATTTTCTAAAGGCTTTTAAACTCTTTATCTTTATTTTTTTTGATGATTTAATTTCATCAAATACAAATTTATGGAAAAGCTCGTGAGAAATTGCATTTATTAAAATAGAAATAAAACTCTTTCCCCTTTTGTTAAGACTTCTTAAATAAATTACTACCTTATTTGGGGGAATAAAAACACCATTTAATTCGTCTCTGAAATCAACTATTTTAGATAATACTTTCGCATAAGGTTTTGGTAAATACGATTCAAATGCTTTTTGCTGGACTTTAAAAGAAGGTTTAAATTTAAATTCTATTTTTATCATTTATTTCCCCTTCTTTAAGATTAATTTATTATATGTTCTCATCGCATATTCTTCTTCTTCTATATTTAAGACAAAGTTTTTCTCTATTTTATATTCAATATCTTCAAGTTTTTTAAGAAAAAATCTTGTTTTGCTATTTGGATCTTCTAATACAGAAACTTTCATTTCAGATATTGTTATAACTTCTGGCTTAATTTTTTCTATTAATTTTAATACATCTTCGACTTTTCCAAGTTCAGCATTTTTTTGTTCAACCGCTCTTGTATAGCATTCAGATTGCATATCAGTGAAATAATCTATATCTATATCTATCACACAATCCTCTGTAAGTAATTCTGAAAATTCAAGTGGTTTCTTTGGTGGAGATTCTATTATTTTTAATCCACATAATTTCTTTAAAATCTCTTTCTTCCTTACAATAGTTTTTTCTATACCTTCTTTTCTAAAACCAACAAGACTCTCTCTTATCATCTCATCCGTAATAGAAGCATCAAATTTTAAAGCTATTTCTGGTATTGCCACTATTACATTTGAAAATTCTTTAGCCATCATAAAATGAGTTGCCGCCCTTGTCAATACACACTCTAAAATTTTATTCCTTTCTATAGTTTCTAAAATTCTGAAACCACCTAAATTAGCATCTATATGTGAATCGAAAGACAGAACAGTATTGGGGTGCCAATCTTTAAGAAAAAAATAGGAACAAGGATGAAAACTACTAATAACTGCTTTCATATTCTATCCTTTTCCTATATAGTTCTGGTTTTGAATTTTTTATATTTGAGCAGTTGCTCAATATAGGGCAAATCGCTTTCAAAGAGCCAGTCCTCGTTTTCTCTTGCTTCTTTCCCTTCGGGCATTACAAACTTGATTTTAGATTTCGGTATTTCAATTCTTTTGATATTTACATTTTTCAGTAATCTTATTATTTTCCTTTTGACAAGTTCTCTCAAGCGTTCATTCTCTCTTATAACTTTGTTGTATGCCTTTGTGTCTACATATTTTGATATGAATGCTTCTACTATCTTTTTTAATTCTCCTTGGATGTAATGCCTCGAGAGCATCTGGTTTTGTTGCGTTAAGTATCGCATAATGGATACGCCTTATGTGAAAAGGCGGAGTTATATTGAACTCATTTAAAACATTGGCAAACCATTCAGCCTTTTTCATCGTATCCTCGCTACCGCAATAAAACGGATCATTAGAGGGGGCAAGTGCTATCAAGTCCTTTATACTGCACTTGTTTTGCTTGGCTAGTTTTTTAATTTCTTCATAATTCATTTTCTCACTTCTACAAGATAATCGAAATCTTTTAGAATTTCAATAATTTTCTTAACAATTTTTTTTAAATTATATCTATGATAAGATTTTGTTTCAGAAAGTATTATTTTTAAACATGGGCTTTCGCTCTTTTCTCCAAGAAGTTTAATTATTCCTATTCTTGTTTTTCTATTCCAATAGACAGAAGGTTCGTGATAAACTATATACTCTTTTATTTTTTTATTTATTTCTTTCATTCTAACCATATAAATAATATAAGATTAAGAGAAGATAATATTTATTTGAGAATAGATATGCCTTATTGGAAAAGAAAAGGATATATGGCAGAGAGAAAAGTAAGGAAAATGATGGAAGAGGAAAGATGGAAAGTAGTAAGAGCTGGAGGAAGTTTGGGAGAAGCTGATTTAATCGCTATAAAGAAAGGAAAATGTGTTCTACTTCAAATAAAATCAACAAGACAGAAAATACTCTACTATTATGGGTTTATGGAAAAGACTTTAGAAGAGTTTCCTTTCTATTTGGTTGTAGATTTTGGATATGATAGAATTAGAGTTTTAGAACCAAAAAATAAAGTAGAAATTACATCTGGGAAAGATTTCAAAGAATTTTTAAAAGAAAAGGGTTAGGTCTAAAAGTCACTATAAGTCACTATAAATCACTATAAGTTACTACCCTTCTGATTTGCAAAGAAATTGAGAATTTGAGAAGAAACTTACTTCTCAATTAATCCCAAAACTTTCAAATCGTGTAAGGCACTTCTTACTACATTAATGGTAGGTCTTCTCCCCCATCTGTTTGATGGTAATTCCTTCATCAATCTCAGTTCCAATTCACTTACTCTCCCTCTTGTTTTCATCAGCGAATTGATTTGATGGGTATCAAACCCATATTCTCTTAATTCCTTTTCTACTGTCGATTTTTGTTCAAAGGTTAATTTTTCTTCCCAAGTGGGATATGGGACTTTCCCTGTGCCACCACATTTCTTGCAGGTATTGACGCTTGGGGTTTTCCAAAGCAGTTTTCCCACGCCTCTACATTCAGGGCATTTCATCTAATCAACTCTAATCCAATTCCACAAAACCTACATTTATATTTGCCTCCATCTCTTTTTGGAGATAAGTTAAACCTACATTCAGGATTTGCTTTTGCCCTGCAATTTGGACATTCCCATCTATGCTTTAAAACACCTGCAACAGAAGTGTTTCCCAAAAATGTTGCTATCATAGTTTTCTTTTTACTCCTTAATTTAGTCTTTTACAATCGTCTCTCCTCCAACTATCCATAAAACAGTTAGGATTATTTCTATTCAATTTCCACTTAAATTTTCTATGCAACTTAACCATTTCAGGATAATTGTCTCCACAAATATTATTCCAAATATCAAAATAAATTGTGTCAAACTTCTTATCAGTAGTCCAATTAAAAATATCAGCTTTTATGATCATAACTTTATCGTTTAAAGGCAATTGTGGTTTAACCAAGTCTATAATTTCTTGTTCCTTTTCTATGACAGTAATAGTTTTAATGTTTTGCTTATCCTGAATAGCCAATAAAACAAGTCCCAATCCCAAACCAGCAATAAGAACATCACCGTTAGCTTTATCTATAAATTCCTGATTAGTCTTTAGTTCCATTGGTGTATTGCTCATAATGACACCCAAATTTTCAGAAATCGTTTTATCTCTCAATCTAACATATTTGCCAGAATGAAAATCCTCGTATTCTGCTGTTCCTTTTATCATATCCCTTAATTGAACTCTCTCAACATCTTCTTTAGTTACTGTGAAATACTCAATTAAAAATCTCTTGCCTTCAACAGGTTTTAAAATTTTGGTTTCATTTTTCATTAATATCGCCAAAAAAATTAGACTTTAGGATAAAATGTTGCCTTGCTACAAATCCCTTCCCTATTGACTATTCTTTTGCCTTTCCCTGAAATCTAAAACATCATCAGTTATACTTCTTAATGAAACTGTGTATGTTTTATCTGGAAACTCAAATATCAAACATCTATTGTCAATATTAAGCGATATGTTAAACTTTTCTTTGCCTGTATCACAACTTGCTAAATGCGTTCTTAAAAACAAAGTTTTTTTATCTTCTTCCTTTATTTTCATAAAATCACTTTATTATAAATCATTTAAATTTCTTCTTCAAAAGCTCATTAATTTTATTCCAAGCTTCTTCCCTTATCTTACTTTCTTGTTCGTGCAATTCTCTTTCTTTTCTTCTCAGTTCTTCGTGGATTTCAATTATATCTTGGTTAAACTCATAAATCTCGCTTTTTGGGAGTTTATATTCTGAACCCTTTTCTTCGTATTTTGCTATTACAAATTTTGGTGTTTCGCCTATCACAATTATTTTTGATGGGCGACCAAAACTGAACTGTATCGCTTCGTAAGGTTTAAATTCTTTCTCTTCTTTTGGTTTGGGTTTTGAAATTCTATATCCCTGCTTTTTCAATTCTTCAATCATTTTTTCATTAATTTCCATATTTATTCCTTTATCCTTTTTTTGAACCTATTTCAATTAACATAAAATTAACTTGGTGTCTTTTTCCATCAATTTCTATTTTTCCAAATCCGTGAAATCCAACTGAACCTGTTTTGAACTGTTTCCTGCTTAAAACAATTCTTCCCAACTCTTTGCCATCATCTGATTTAATTATTGCTTCCATATTTTTTCACCTATAAGTATAATATTGATTTAAGAGAAGTTATTTTTATAAAGGGGCGAAATACTCGCAGTTTTCAGGAACAAAATCTTCCGAATATGGGCAACCGTTATCATACCCTTTTCTACAATATTGGCATAACATAGTTATATCACTCTTTGAATATCAAACTATCAAACTTATTGTTCTATTGGATATATTTCTTTGGTAATTCAAAAGCATTTGTATCCCTAATGTAGCTACTATCTTGTTGCCGAGCTGTATCCAACCTTTTTCCAAATCGTCTTTATCCTGACAACTGTATTCTCTCGTATCGTTATTATCTATGAACTTCAAGTTCTCTTCAAGCGTCAGCTTGGACATAGCGAATATTCTTCTGCCATTTGCCCTCAAGTCTATAAATTCTTTATTGTGTTTATGGCAATATTCTATCACTAACTTTCTCGTTTGCTCGTTATCCACGCATAGAATAAAAAAATCATAACCTTTCAGTTGGTTTTCTTTCTCTATTCTTTTTGGAATTGGCTTGAAAACATCAACACCAAACGCCTTACACCTTTCGGCTAACGCTTCTGCCTTATTCCTGCCTATCTCGTTTTCCTTAAAGTTCTGATATTTCAGTTGTTTTAGCTCAACAATATCATTATCGGCTATATCTATCACTTCGTCAAACTGTAATTGCTCTTGCTCTATCTGTTTTGCGAGTTCGCTAACGAGCCAACTTCCTATACCAGATATTCCAATAATTAGCATTTTCATCTTCTCACCTTTTGTTTTTCCTCGTTTTCCACTTCTGATAAGAGTTCATAGTATTCTTTCAGTTCTTCTACTGTTTGAAAGATTTGCCAACCGCCTCTACCCAATAATCTTAACGGAAACTTCTCGTTTTTATATTCGTTAAATATATTTCTATAAAATTCGTTCATACAACTTCACCTGTCAATTCCGTTTGTTTGTTGGCAATATCTAACCAGAAGCCATCAACTTTATCTCCCTTTTGGTAAATCTCATCTGCTACAACGCTATCCTTTGATAACGCCAACAACCTTTTTGCGATTGCGTCATTTTTCCCCCATTTTTCCTCTTTATCAGTTCCAATATCTATCACGCACAGGTATTTGTCATTAACATATTTTTCATTTTGCTTTTTAACTGTCCATACACCACAATTTTTTCCATCAATATAATAGACAGTTCCACTCAAACCTCTCACTATATAACCGTCTTTGACTTTTTTCGCTTTGGTTAATCTGATGGCATTATTGAGAAATTCCAAACTGTTTT
>Ga0315280_10004179_pt1 | contig 21547 bp, 16 predicted proteins | sample YL17G06_40_MG_FD_203697 | JGI IMG/M metagenome (GOLD analysis project Ga0315280, IMG submission 203697) | Sediment microbial communities from Yellowstone Lake, YNP, Wyoming, USA - YL17G06_40 | ecosystem: Environmental > Aquatic > Freshwater > Lake > Sediment | place: USA: Wyoming | collected...
GGGTCTTTATCGGAGGAGAATAGCCCGCTTCCATTGAATGCGAGCAGTATTGGTTTCTGTCGCTGGTTTAAGGCAGTAATCTCCCGCTCAATGTCAATCTCTGCGGTTGTCGAATTACCTGGTATATCGAAGGCGGTAATGATCAATTTTGTCTTTTTTGTCTCCTCCGGTAAGGTCAGGTCAAAATGATAGGTCTTGACATCACCCGCCTCTATCTGTTTATCCCGTATCACCACGGTGCGGATTCCCGTGTCATCCGTAACTTCTCCTTTCACCCGCACAATTTTTTGCCCCTCTCTCTCCTCTGTGGAAATATCGGTTATGTTTATGGCTGGCCCCTCACGGTCACTTATCAGAGCGATTTCTTTTTCAGAACTATGGCCAACCAGGTCTTGGGCAGTAATGACTATTTTGTTAACCCCTTCTTCGAGAGGAATCTCCTGAGTAAAGTCGATTGACTCTTCTGCCCGGTCAAATCTATAAGGAGTCCCATTGACGATCACTTTCGAGATCAGTCCATTTCCTCTGACATTTCCTTTTACTATGACGGATGCATCTCTCAAGGCAGCTCCCGGTGAAGGTGAGTGCAAGGTGATTGAAGGGGGAAGTATGGATATATCTTTCTGGTTCATTAGCCTGATGCCTCGGGCCCTGTTCAGGTAGTAAACTGCTTTTGCCGATTCTTCCGCCCGGAGGGATTCCTCAAGCTCACGTATGGCCTCGTCAATCTCTCCCCTGTTCAAGTGGATGATGCCGAGTTCCCGGTGGGGAAAATAATCGATAAAGTGCATCCCGTAGGTTCGTGCCATCCTCTGGTCTTTGAGCCGAAGGGATATGGCCTTTTTCAGATCGTTGAGGGCATTCTGCCAGTCTGCCTTCTCCGCCCGCGCAAGGCCCCTTTCATAATAGCTCCACCACCGTGCCCTGAAGGTGCCGCTGTCGTCAGAAATGCTCTTTTCAGAAATGAATGAGATAAATGTGAGGATCGTAATCAGGAGAATTAATAGCTTCTTGATTCTGTTCATTCTTCGCTTATGCTTTCTTCTCCCTCACCCTGTTTCCCTTAAGTATCTTACCCTCTTTTTTCACAATAGTTGCGCTTGAGCTATCCTTGCCGACCTGCTCGATCTTGACCTCAGCGCTTACACGTTTATCTGCAACACCTTTTCCCTGATCTGGAAGAACCTCAAGTCTATCTCCTTCCTTCAGCCCATGGATTTCTCCGAGATTAACGATACAAGTATCACCTGACAGCGATTGAATTCTACCCTGTAAGGGAAAATCGATTTTTACCCATTCAGAGATCTGAGCACAAATAGAATGGATGTTATTAGGATCGATATTCGTCCCTTTATTGATGACATTGATCACTTTCCTGACCTGGGTTGTCTCTGTATCAATGCATTTGAGGACGATGGTTTGCTCCGAATCATCGGGAATGATACTCCCGAAAATGATGATCTGGGCAGACAGAAGCCTTCCCAATTTCAGGGACGAAGCAGGATCGGCCAGGACGGATGCGCCCAATTTCAACTCTTCAAGGAGCTTCATGAGAAACTGACGTTCCACCAACCTGATCCGTGTGTCTTTTGGAAGTGATTGCGTGAGAAGACTGGAGAGAGTATCTTCCCTTTTCTGATTTCCCGAATGGTCTTTGATGTCCATAAAGACCATGGTGAGGGGGCGTGAACTCCATGCATCCGTTCTAACTTCAGGTTTTTCAACCCTCCCTTCCCTGTATTTCTTAGCAAGGTCCGTGATGAGTTCGTCGATCTTCGGTGTTTCTGTCTCCTTCACTTCCACCGCTATTTTAGTGGTAGTCAAATCAACGGGTTTTCCTCTCTCACCCGTAAATTTTTCCCTTACGAAAAATAAGGCCAATCCGATGAGGATGACTCCTGCAACGCCAATGAGAACTGAGGTTGTATATTTAGTCTTTTGAGGACGCGCCTTCAGGGCCTCTACATCCATCCTCAACCTTGCATAAGACGGGCCCCTTTCATCCACCTTTACTGTGGACTCTCCGGATAATACCTTTTCTTCCGTTTCCACGTATCGGGTGGAAGGATTACCATAGAGCATATAGCTCGCCCAGACAATATTACCATCGCCATATTTTTCAATCAGCGCCTCCCTCCCCCTCCGAACAGCTTCCCCGATATGTATGCCGTTGACGATTTCCTTATAAAAGCTAATCGCAAAATGGCATCCTGCCTCATCTGGAATTTTCCAGAATGTGCCGATATAGTGCTGCACTCCCATAAGGAGGAATGCGTTTGCCAGCCCAAATACCTTGTTGGGGTAATCCTCGTCTATCTTAAATTCCTCTGACTGACCTGTCTGACATGCGTTGGAGAAGATAAGAGAAGGCATCGGCGCAGGTCCTTGAGCATTCATTATCTCTGCCGCTGTAAGTCTGCCGTTCTTCATAACCAGACCGCTCTGCCCTGGATCTGAGGCGTCGTGCTCGGCATGCCCAGCGTAATGAACGACATCGAAGTTCTGTATTTTTTCTATGACATAATCTTTCGGAATATCCGAGGTTTTTAATGATACATCTATCTTGTCGTCGAGTTCACCGATTGCGTTTTTAATAGCCACACCCTCTTTATAGGAGGCTGCCAAGTCACCGCAGGGGTCCGCAAGGATCAGCATCTTCAAAGGCCGCCCTATTGCTCGAGCGGTAACCGCTATAGCCTGCCTGGTGCTCACCCTCCTGCCCGTACTGAATCTCCTGCACAGAAATTCATTTCCGTCATGCAATAACTCCCAAGGGATGTGAACGAGCGTATCATCAACACTCACCAAAAGATTCCTCTGTTGCGTCAAGGCAAGGTTTTCCTTGATCTGTGGGGGAAGTAATTCATCATAAAGTTTTCTGCCATATTCCTTCAGCCCCTTTGAAAGATCATCACCTATCACTTGTTCCCTGTTCGCCCTGTTGAGGAGTTCTATGATCCCCCTTGTATATTCCCTCACGGATTTGTCATTGTATTTTTTTTCCTTAAAGTGGATGAGGGTTACCTCTTCTGCACTTTCTTTTTCATAACCACTCACCTTTAATATCTGACCGGACTGGCTTGCCTCAAGAACAAAGAAACCTTCCTTGTAATACGGTATTTCTGTGCCACCTCTTAATTTTCCAATGGAAAGTTCTTCCTTGTTCCATAAGAGCCTGTAAGTCCTGAAGGGTTCCTGCTTCCCTTTTACGGTCACCGTACCCACATATCTGAAAATAAATTCGTCATTGCCTCTCATCTTCCGATAAAAATCTTCTGGGATAATGATTTCACCAGCCCCGGCGATGGATACGACTCTACTTGCAACATTTACCACATCGCCGTAAATGTCATCTTGCTGGACGATACCGGTCCCATAGTTGAGCCCAATTTTCACATGAATCTGGTCGGTTTCAGTTTTATCAAGGTTGTAGTCATAAAGGGCCTGCTGTACAGCAATGGCAGAGTGAAGGGCATTGAAAGGATCTTCAAAGAACGACAGGGTGGCGTCGCCTATGGTTTTGATGAGGGTACCGTTGTGGCTAGTGATTTTTGGAATCACTATCTCGTTGTGCTGGTGAACCATCGCTCTGCCTTCCAAATCGCCCCTCAGTTCGTAAAATGAGGTGGAACCCTTTATGTCGGTGAACATAACCGCCACAGTCTTACTGAATTGCGATTTGAGTATCCGCTCAATCTCGGCTTTTTCCGCAAGGAGTTTGTCTATATCAAACTTTTTTTCTTCCATCTCTTTTTTTCCCTGTTGAGAACTCTCTTTTCAACACGATAAAGATACCAGAAAGGTCTTCTGTTTTAGATTTTTTACTCCATAAAAAAACAAAGCCTAGCCTCACCATTTCGAGTGCCAGGCTTCTTGTAGTTCCCTTCCATTTCTTACCCCTGAAAATTAGTTAAACTCAAATCAGAAAAGAAGGAAAAATTCTACAATATTTTTGTATCCTCCAATCCGTTTATAATCCGAAAGATTGGTTTTTCTAACTATTTAAAATAAATACCCTTTTATTTATTTTGTCAAGAGAAAAATTCAGAGAAAAATTCAGAGAAAAATTCGAGAGCTCTGAAGAACTACTACACGTTTTCTTGATTACATAGATTTCAAAAACGATTACAGAGGTTTCTTGACTTTTTCCCTTATCGATCAAATCTTTTCCATAATCTTCAGTCTGACAAACCGAACTTGATGAAAAAAAAGTAATTGATAAAACTTTCTAGCTTAGCAACACTTTAGCTCTTTGAAAAACCCTAAATTAGCCCCGGATCCGATAGGCGGGACATCCTTGTCCCGCCAAGACGGGGTTAGAAAACCCCGTCTATGGAGATCAAAAAAGAAACTCTTTTCAAAAGGCTAAATTGATACCTAACTTATTGATTATGAACCATATTTCTCTTTAAGAACCATACCCATCTACACCTCTGGGCGCTGTAGCCCCTCGGGGCGCAAGCGCCAACGCTCCCGCCGAACAAGTTCTTTTGCAATCGGGGGTTTCGGTGGGTCATCCGCCAGTAAACCCCGTTAGAAATTCCAGCGGGGCATTATTTCTAACGGGGTAAACGAAATCCGCCGAAGCATGGTAGATCCATCAACGCTTTGCGAAAACTTCAGAAAGGTCAGAGAAGCGTCTGTCTGAAAGAATTTCCTCAAGGATCAGGGGTGTTTTCTGTATCCAGTTTGGATAGGAATCGACGGTGGCCGGCATATTCTGCTGATTCAGGGTACCCATGATATCGTCAAGGCTGACGAGTATCAGTTTACATGGGGTTTTGGCGAGATACCGGTATATAGCAAGACATAGTTCCGGGGTCATTCGGGGGATTCTCTTCGGATTCAACGGGTAACCATCGGGAAGAATGTCATGGGATTTAAGAGCAGAAAGGATAAGTTCCTTGTCCCTCTCCCTCTCATTAACCTGTTGCTGCCAGATGTTGTGATCAGGATACATGCCGAGTTTCTTTTTCGTCTTCAAATCCTGTCCAATCCAGTAGCCATAAAGGGTCGGCAGGTCATGAGTCGTGACAGCACATAATGCCATATTCGGGTATCTCTCGGGTGGCAAAAAGGAAGGATTAGGATAATCCCTCTCGAAGTAAAAAAGTCTATAAGAGAGCATATGAAATTTCTTCAGTGCCTCTCTTACATTCTCTCCAATGGTCCCGAGGTCTTCAGCAATGACGACCGTTCTGTTCCGAACGCTCTCCAGGGCAATAATGCGGAGAAGGTCTTCTGAAGGATAACGGACATAAGCTCCATCTTTCGGCGCCATGCCTTTCGGTATCCAGAAAAGCCTGAAGAGTCCAAGGGCATGATCAATTCTCAAAGCACCTCCGTACTTCATATTTTTCCGCATTGTATGAACAAAAAATTCATACCCCCTATCCTTCAATTTCTCGGGGATCAGAGGAGGAAATCCCCAGTCCTGGCCATTAATGCTGTAGTCGTCAGGAGGGGCACCGACATCGACACCCGCGGCGATCATATCCTGATAACACCAGACATCGCTTCCCCCACCGATGGAGCCGATGGCAAGGTCGTGGTAAAGACCAACCGCCATCCCAAGATCTTCAGTGAGTTCCGCTATTTCTTCGTGCTGTTTTTCAACGAGCCATTGAACATATTGATAGAAAAGCATCTCTTTAACGTAGGTCTTTCTACATTCCTGAACCGCAGGGTGCAATGGATGATAATATGCCTCGGGCCACTGCTGCCAGGCTTCTGCATCAGACATCTTCTTCATCTGCTCCCGGAGGACCATGAAAAGAGCTAAGGACTCAAGGGCAGATCCTTCTTCTGATATATATTTCTTGAAATCCTTGCCTCGGGGAGTATCCTTGGCATAGTGCCTTTCATAAAAGATAGTAAAGGCCCGGCGCAGTATCTCTTCTTTCAACGAGGCGATCTTTTCATAGTCAATGAGCTTTTCTCTTTTTAGGTTGCTCAGTTCTCTTTTGAAAGAACCGGATCGTATGATCTCCTGAATCTCCTCCGATTCTGAAACTTCAGGGATCTTTTCAATCGATAAATAAATAAAGTTCTTATATAACTTGGTGATTGGAGAATAGGGGCTCGTACCGAAGGTTCTCGTGTTGGAAATAAGGTGCACCGGATTAATTCCTACAAAGCCGCCTTTCAAATCAGCGACCCACCTGACAATCTCTGCAAGGTCTTCAAAATCGCCGATCCCCCAGTTACGGCGGGATGCGATGGAATAAAGATTGATAGAAAGCCCCCAGGTTTTTCCTTCCTGCAGTTCAGGGGGTAGATAGCAGGCATCCGGAGCAATGATCACCTTAACCTTCTTCTGTAAACGGTTCTTTCCCCCCTGAAAGATAGGATCTGGATGGATGCATTTTACGTCCATTTCGTAATAGCCAATATTCAGCCTTTTCTCTTCCAGGAGGTTAATCTTCGCGTAACGTATACCATCGATATGATGCTGTTCCGAAATAGATACCGCGTCCCCTGAAAGCACCGATTCAACTCTTTCTCCCCTTTCATCCTTCAATGACCATGACAGCGTCAGCCTTCGTTCTTCGCCTTCTCCGACCGGGACATAAACAGGGATGGTCAATGGCTGCTCATTTTCGGAGATGACCATGACTGGATCGACGAAGCTTTTCCAGAATCTCTCTCTCCGCTTTTCAATCTCCTGCTTTATCTCCTCAGGAGAATCGATGTTCAGGTTCATTGCTTTGAGGATGGCCTTTTGGGTCTGCGGGGAAGTGACCCTCTTATGGCCAAAGATATCGTAATACTCGGGCACAATGTCGCAGATCTCTGACAACTCACCAATCATCTCGTCGTAAGATCGCGTATCCATGATCTTTACCCTTTTAGTCCCTTCTGGTTCTCTGAGGCGATGGACCTTATCCTCTGGAAATTTCCATCTTACCAGGTCTCATGCTATTCTTTGTTACACGATGCTATAAGTGATTTATGTTATCAGATTCGGATCAAGACGGTCAAATCCTTTAGCCGCTGAAATGTTTTGAAATAGTCTGACTGGTATGATAAGATTTTTAAACGTTCCAACGATTCCCGGTGGGACAGAGGAGAGAGATCGATGAGTGTGCATCCCCAGGCTGGAAAGCCGGCCCTCCCTTCGATGCTTGTCAACATTCCCCGGCTGGTGACAGCTTACTACACCGAACGGCCCAATCCATCCATTCCTGAGCAGCGCGTGGCCTTTGGCACCTCTGGGCACCGCGGCTCCGCCTTTAAGCAAGCCTTTAATGAAGCACACATTCTCGCCATCAGCCAGGCCATCTGCCTGTATCGGCAACAACAGCACATTGATGGGCCGCTTTTTCTGGGGATGGACACGCACGCGCTTTCTGAACCGGCTTTCGCGAGTGCACTCGAGGTATTGGTAGCGAACAGCGTTGAGGTGATGGTCGATCGTGATGGGGGCTACACGCCGACCCCTGTCATCTCCCATGCGATTTTGAAGTATAACCGTGGTCGGCAGTCAGGCCTTGCCGATGGCATTGTGATCACGCCCTCTCATAACCCGCCAGAAGACGGCGGTTTCAAATACAATCCTCCTCACGGAGGTCCGGCGGACACCCGCATCACTCGGTTGATCGAGGAGCAGGCCAACGCGCTCCTTTTCGACGGCTTACGCGGTGTTGCACGGATCCCCTATGGTCGGGCCCGCACTGCAGCCGCGATCCACCGCCACGACTACATCGGATCCTTCGTCGGTGACCTCGGCGTCGTGTTGGACATGGACGCGATTCGAAACGCAAAGCTCCGCATCGGAGTGGATCCCTTGGGCGGTGCTGGCGTGGCGTATTGGCTACCCATTGCCGAGCGCTACGGCCTCGATGTGACGGTCATCAACGGCACCGTGGATCCAACCTTTCGATTTATGACGGTGGACTGGGATGGGAAAATCCGAATGGACTGTTCTTCGCCGTACGCCATGGCGGGTTTGATCGCCATGAAGGAACGATTTGACGTCGCCCTTGCCAACGATACGGATAATGACCGGCACGGTATCGTCAGTCGCAGCGCCGGTCTCCTTAATCCTAACCACTACTTGGCAGTCGCTATCTCGTACCTCTTCAGTCAGCGTGACGGCTGGCCGAAGAATGCCGGCGTCGGAAAGACCGTGGTGAGCAGCAACATGATCGACCGGGTGACCAACCGGCTTGGCCGCCGGCTCGTGGAGGTCCCGGTAGGATTCAAATGGTTCGTGGAGGGACTCCTCGACGGATCCCTCGGTTTTGGCGGGGAAGAAAGCGCAGGGGCATCGTTTCTCCGCCGCGACGGGACGGTCTGGAGCACGGACAAAGACGGCATCATCCTCGGACTGCTCGCAGCAGAGATGATGGCGAAGACCGGACGCGACCCTGGCGAGCTCTATCGCAACCTCACGGTCGATTTCGGCGACCCTGTCTATGAGCGGATGGACCTGCCTGCGACGACAATGGAGAAGAAAGTTCTGCAAGATCTCACGCCAGAGCAGATTCGGGTATCGGAACTGGCAGGGGAGAAGATCCAAGCGATCCTCACCGTCGCTCCAGGGAACGGCGGCGCCATTGGGGGGTTGAAAGTGATCACATCAAACGGCTGGTTTGCAGCGCGGCCCTCCGGCACTGAGGAGATCTACAAGATTTACGCAGAGAGCTTTATCGGCAAAGACCATTTGCGGCGGATTCAGGAGGAGGCGCAAACCCTCATCGATCGGGCTTTCGCCGAGGCAGAGCCGCACCGTTAAATCGACTTTACAGTTGCAAACACGGCCCTGGGTAAACCGCTCTTCAAGGCTTCGGACGGCGGTTGATTGGATGTCTTAAGGGAATGGTAGGACTCCACCCTGTGTGAACTCCGGCAGGTGTCGGAGGCGAGGGCGCTTATTGGGTGAAAGGTTCGCCCCGAAGCCTTTCTGACCGGTTCACCCATGTCCGTCTGGTGAAATTTTTTGCAACATTAAGGTCGAGACGGTTCGTAGACAGCCCTACGGTCCGAAAAGAGAAAGAGACGCTTATGCTCAATACAGTCAATCCGATCAAGACGAAGGCATGGAAAAGGCTCGAAGATCATTACCGGATAATGAAAGACAGGCGTATGATCGACCTGTTTGTTGAAGACCCGGAAAGGTTTTTTAGGTTCTCTCTCCGATTTGAAGAGATCACGGTCGATTACTCAAAGAACATGATCACTGAAGAGACCTTGCGTTTTCTCCTGGAGCTTGCTGAAGAGTGCCATGTAAAAGATGCAATAGAAAAGATGTTCGTGGGCGATAAAATCAATGAAACCGAAAACCGTGCGGTCCTCCATGTCGCACTGAGAAACCGTTCAAATACTCCGATCGATGTGGACGGCCGCGATGTCATGCCTGAAGTGAATGCCGTGCTGAAGCAAATGGAAAGATTTTCTGACAGTGTTATCTCAGGAAGTTGGAAGGGGTTTACAGGAAAGGCAATCACCGATATTGTCAATATCGGTATCGGAGGTTCTGATCTCGGGCCGGTCATGGTGACCGAAGCGCTCAAGCCCTATGGCAAGCCTCATCTGAAGGTCCATTTTGTCTCCAATGTAGACGGGACTCATGTCGCTGAGACATTCAAGAAAGTCTCACCAGAAACCACCCTTTTTCTGATCGTCTCCAAGACGTTCACGACCCAGGAAACCATGACGAATGCGCACACCGCACGGAAGTGGTTTCTTGAGGCGGCGAAGAATGAACGCTTCGTGAAGCGTCATTTTGCAGCGATTTCGACGAATGAAATGGAGGTCAAAAAATTCGGGATCGCCCTCGAAAATATGTTCAGGCTCTGGGACTGGGTCGGCGGCAGGTATTCCCTCTGGTCAGCCGTGGGGCTTTCGATTGCATGCGCTATTGGATTTGAGAATTTTATTGAGTTGCTGGAAGGGGCCCATGCCATGGATCAACATTTCAGGGAAACACCTTTTGAGAAAAATATACCTGTGATACTTGCCTCGATAGGGATCTGGTACAACAACTTTTTCGGTGCAGAAACCGAAGCGATATTGCCTTACGACCAGTATTTGCACAGGTTTCCGGCTTACTTTCAGCAGGGCAATATGGAAAGCAACGGGAAGCATATTGACCGGTCCGGCCAGGAGGTCACCTACCAGACCGGTCCGATTATATGGGGCGAACCAGGGACAAATGGACAGCATGCCTTCTATCAGCTCATCCATCAGGGAACGAAACTGATCCCCTGTGATTTCCTTGCACCGGCCATCAGCCACAACCCGCTCGGAAATCATCATAGGATACTACTCTCCAATTTTTTTGCACAGACAGAAGCGCTCATGAAAGGAAGGACTGAAAAGGAAGTTGTTGAAGAACTTATCTCTTCCGGTGCGAGTGACGAGGAAATAAAATGGCTTGTTTCTTTCAAAGTCATCCAAGGTAACAGGCCAACCAACTCTATCTTGTTTAAGAAACTGACGCCAAGGACACTCGGAAGTCTCATCGCCATGTATGAGCATAAGATCTTCGTCCAGGGCGTGATCTGGAACATCTTCAGCTTTGACCAGTGGGGTGTGGAGCTTGGGAAACAACTCGCGAAAAAGATACTTCCTGAACTCAGGGACGACAGACGGGTAACGTCTCATGACTCATCGACGAATGGTCTGATCAACAGGTTCAAAGAGTTGAGGAAATCGCGTTTACCAACGGATAAGGGATGATGTCGAACCATTTTCACCGCCCACTCGCCCCTAAAATATGGGGTTCGTTCGAGACACGGAGGACACGGAGAAGGAGAATTTTACGGAAAATCGGGAGATACCGATTTTCCGTAAGTTTCCAGGTCTTCGTCCATAAATGCCCCGAATGGGGTCGAAAAGCTTTTTGTTTGTCGGTACCTCCCGACAAACAAAAAAACTTTTTCTCTGCGCTCTCTGTGTCTCTGCGGTGAGAGCAAACGATTTTGTGCTCTGCTTAATATATGAGACTTCCAACTAACAAAACCAAAATCGTCTGTACTATTGGACCGGCCTCCCATTCCCCAGAGATCATGGAACAGATGATACAGGCGGGTATGAACGTGGCGCGACTCAATTTTTCGCACAGCGATTTTGCAGGCCACCAAGAGGTGATCAAGAATCTCCGTGCTGCAGCCCGTGCGGCCGGGCGCCGGGTAGCCATCATGGCCGATCTGCCCGGCCCGAAAATACGTATTGGACAATTGGTGCAGGAGCCCGTTGAGTTAAAACCCAGCGCCTTCTTCACCCTGACAACCCAAGACATCGTCGGTGACAGCGGCCACGCCTCGGTGACCTTCTCCCGTTTGCCAAAAGCCGTAAAGCCTGGAGATACCCTATTTCTCAATGACGGCCTGATTCAGCTTGAAGTGGTAAAGACAGAGGGCAGCGAAGTGCAGTGCCGGGTATTGGCCGGGGGCGAGCTTCGATCACGCAAAGGCCTCAACCTGCCAGGCATTGACCTCGGGATCAGTGCATTCACCGATCGCGACTATGAATGCATGAAATTTGCCCTTGACCAAGGGGTGGATGCGGTCAGCCAATCTTTTGTGGAGACAGCGGCTGACATTGCCGCTATCCGTGAGGCCGCTTCCGGCCTTGGTTACAATCCGTTTATCATCGCCAAGATCGAACGAGCGAGGGCGCTCCATCATATCGATGAAATCCTAAAGGCCGCCGATGGCATTATGATTGCCCGCGGTGACCTCGGAGTAGAAATACCGATCGAGCAGATTGCCGTTGTTCAGAAGTATTTGATGCACCAAGCCAACTTGCTCGGTAAACCGGCGATTACAGCGACGCAGATGCTCGAGTCTATGACCGATAATCGGCGCCCCACCCGCGCAGAGGTAACGGATGTGGCGAACGCCATCCTTGACGGTACAGACTGCGTCATGCTTTCCGGCGAGTCAGCGATGGGGAAATATCCGGTAGAGGCGGTGGCGATGCTAACTAAGATTGCTGCTGCGATTGAGCCTCATCGTCCCAGCCATGATGTGCGAGAGACACTGAAGGCCACCGGCCGTGGCGGCCCGGTCAGCCTCACGGATTTGATCGCTTTGAATGTCGAGACCACGCTCGAACACATCTCTCCTGCAGCAGTGATCGTTCCCACCCGAAGCGGTGCGTCTGCAAGGAGCATCTCCAGGTTCAGACTCCCGGTATGGATCGTGGGTGTTAGCTCACAGGAGATAACCTGTCAACGCCTTCAATTCTCTTATGGCGTCTACCCGGTTCATGAACCAGACCACCCCGAAGACTGGCGAGTCTATGCCCGTAGTTGGCTTCAATCACATGAGGTGAGTGGAAACCTTGTCGTTCTGACAGAAGGGCCGTCTTCCAAGCACCCCGAGGCAAACCCCCGCATGGAAATCATCGATCTGAACCGCCCGTAAGGCAATGTTGTTTTAACTGTGATTCAGACAGCAAGACTATAGTCCTCAGACTGAAGACCGAAAATTCAAAAGACTGCGAAAAGAAAAAGAACAAAAGAGAGGTCTGAAAATATACATGCACCTTACGACCGTTTTCTCCTATGTGAATGAAATTTTGAAGTGAATTTTAAAGTGAGAAGAGGCGGGTCAGCTTGGTAATATTGTTAAGGAAAATGGATTTATTTTGCCAGTTTTTGAAAAATGTGGATGAACTCAGCGGGTGATACGACTTGTACCCCCGCTCCTTTCCTCGCCCGTGGAGAGAGGAAGTGCTTTTTATCAAGGGTGATTAGAAAATCCACACCACTCTCTCTTGCGGCAGCCAAGATAGAAGCATCTTTGCGACCGACAATCCTGGCAGCCCTTCTGACAGAGCTTTTCCCGGGATCATCTACCAGAATAGGCCCCAGACTCCGCATAAACTGACGAAACCGACCTGCCAGCCTGGGAAGTTTGGTATTAAAGTTCCGATCAGCTTCGACAATAACTTGGCGGCTCAGGACCATCTGAATCACCTCCGCTTCACACAGGTCCAAAACAGCACCAGAGGCTCCTACAGATGAGGCTAATCCAGCTATCACTACACTCGTGTCAACGAAAACCTTAATCTTCGACATCGGCCTCTGCAAGATATCGCTCCCTTTGTTCCCTCAGGTCTTTCAGCAGGTCTTCCAACGTCAACCCCTGCCGTCTCATCTCCCTTTCCACTTCTGCTGCCAGGGGAGCTCTTTGAAGCCGCTTCGGGGTCATCACAAGAACATTCCCAATAGTGAACACGTTAAGGGGGGTTTCATCAGTGAGGTGCAAAGCTTCCCTTAGATCCAGAGGTATGGTCAGCTGCCCTCGGGACCGCATCTTAATCAGCCTTTTCGCTGTGGTAAGTACCTCCATCTTCTTTCCTCCTTATTCTGATAATCATAATTTATCAGATATTCAGAAAAAATTCAACATGTCTCCCTATAGGGGTCTGGGGCAGATTCAAACTTTATTCCAACGTGCAGTTACAGAATATATTTGGAAATTTAATTACCCTGGGGACGTGAAGAATCTACCAACCGGGAGGCTGAAGATGCTCTTTCGAGTATTGCAAGCTTCTCTGACGACATTCTCCCACGTTTGCCCACAGAAGTTAGATCCCAAGCAAGACTTCTTAAAAAACCAGATCCTTAAACTTCAACTACCAAGTTGTTTCTGAACCTGCGTCCCCTCCCTCTTTCCACAATGACTTTGATGACTAATTTTTTAAGCCCCATCAAATCCCATTATACCCCACAGTAACATGGGGCATAATGGGATTTCTTCTTGAATGCTTTTGGGTTAGGCTACAGGCCGCCTTTCCGATGCTCCTCCATCCGTCTCATCCTTTCGGGATCACGCGCCCACTCTACTCCCTTTGTTTCTGGTTGGCCGTAACACTCGGGACAGAGATAAGAACCAATTTCAGCTCCAGTCTTTTGCTCTTCCACAACAATTGGATGTTCTTTAGCCCACGGGTCTTGACGAATACCTGTAACTTGCCAAGATACTTTCAACCCGGGCTTACCACCGGCAATTTTAAATCTGTTCCCGGATATTTCTTCATAAATATAAACTGGTGCATAACCACCTACACATGTGAGCTGATATCGGAAATCCTTATTCAAAGCTCCAAACCATTCTGGAAGCTCTACCCATGTCTCACCGCTTTGATCAAGTATTGCTATTCCGTCATATATATTCTTCATATCAGGTGACTCTACAAAGGAATGATAGAGATATCTATTCTCAGGATCCAGTGGGTGGTCAATCTTGAAGGAGCCACTGCTTTTAGTCAATACCCCGTATACATGAACCTTGCCATTGAAGTATCCTGCGTAATTGCTGCCGCTCTGACCATATACTCCGACGCTGCTGCTACTATATCCCAATACTCCATAACCACTCACACTTTGGCCTTGGACAGCCCATCCAGTATCACTGCTGCCGAAAACACCGTTACCAGCTGTGCCAAGCCAACCCACGTTTCCAGTACTGTTATGTTTACCATAAATGGCGATATTGTCGTTATAACCAATAGCGCCCCAGTTCCCACTATTGTAGTGGTAGCCATAAACCCCGTAATTACTCCCACCAACATGGCCAGAGTTACCACTGCTAGTGTTTCTGCCAAATATGCCGTATGCGCTTGAACTCCATCCATAGACACCAACTCCACTGCCGTAATTACCCCCCGCAATTATTGCATCCGAGGTTGACGCTTGTAAGGTCAAAGGTGCTGAAACACTTCCTGGAGGTCCTTGTGGCCCTTGGGGGCCTTGCGGCCCCTGCGGTCCTGCTGGCCCAGTAGCTCCTGTGTCACCTTTGGCTCCTTGTGGCCCCTGCGGTCCTGCTGGCCCAGTAGCTCCTGTGTCACCTTTGGCTCCTTGTGGCCCTTGGGGGCCTTGTGGCCCCTGCGGTCCTGTATCACCTCTAGGCCCCTGGGCTCCGGTATCACCCTTATCACCTTTGGGTCCCTGTATCCCCTGTATTCCTTGATCTCCCTTATCACCCTTAGGCCCCTGAGGCCCGGTTGGCCCGATAGCTCCTGGGCAACAGCTGTCACCCTTATCACCTTTGTCGCCTTTAAGTCCTTGCAGTCCCTGTATCCCCTGATCTCCTTTGTCACCCTTATCACCCTTAGGCCCCTGAGGCCCGGTTGGCCCCACAGGTCCTTGAGGTCCCGTTGGACCGGCAACTCCCGTGTCGCCCTTATCTCCCTTATCCCCCTTATCCCCCTTAGGCCCCTGTGGCCCGGTTGGCCCCACAGGCCCTGTTGGCCCTTGTGGTCCTGAATCGCTTTGTTTACTCCATAAGGAATATGGAATAACTCCAAACATATCCCTTCCTCCTACTGGCGTATGTGTTCCGTCCAAGTTTATTATATCAACCTGTACCCATAATTGCTGTGAAAAATCCACCCCATCAAGAGAATTGATCTCTCCGAGATAAGTCTGTATAATTTTTTTATTTGGTTTTAATTGTTTTTCCTCTGACCATACCTCGCTCCCTCCCGTTTCCGCATCCCACAGACTGAACCTTAAGGTATATGTTTTGGAAGATAAAGATGTGGTTTTTTGGTAGAATATTTCCGGGACTACAGGAGCAGCCACTCCGACGCTCCCGACACTTATCTCCCATAACAGGAATAATACTCCTACTAAAATGACCCTCCTCATATTCTGCCCCCTTTCTCTTGAATGTCTTTCTTCAAGTGCGTCATTAAGACCCTTAAAAAACCCTCTTCGCCTGTTCTCAAAATGAGATTCCATCTTATTTAATCGTTTCAAATAGAAGATTTATGTTAACGCCAGCGGACAACGCGGTACGCTCTCATCTTTCTGGAGACCATTTTGAATCAACGGTAGAAATTTCATCAGGAACAGCCTAAGCGCAAGGGAGGTGACCTTGTCCAGACGCAAAATTTCCTGTGGATACGTTGATCAGCCTTCCAAGGTCCTAAAGAATCAAAAACATGGACACGGGCAGGTAGGACGGGAAAAGAATTGAGAATTGAGAATTGAGAATTGAGAATTGAGAATTGAGAAGCGGGAAGCGGGAAGAAAAAAATCAGTGACGCAAAAAATTCTATCTCTACTAATCCTTAATATAGGCTTTCTTTTTCCTTTCTTCATCCCTCCCCCCATCTTTGAACTACGGAGTTTCCTTAACCCTGACTGGCGGCAAGAAGTCAGACTGTGAAGCCAATTTTTAACCAGATGTTTTTTACCTTACTATACTATTACCCCCATCCCAAATAGGATGCCTGATTTAACAAGAGAACAATTTGAGCCTCATCTTCAAAACTCAGTTTTAGGCTTTTTCTATTCAGAAGATTGATCAAAGGATGTCCTGTTTGGTATCGCTTCCATTCTTTTCTTATCCGCATAAAAAAACTTGGATTCGGTTTTTCGAATACCGGGGCTCATAAATTACTTCCCACCACTCTCCCTCCTTTTAACAACAACCCCGAACGGCCCAAAGCACATGGAGCACAGCGAAAAAGAGAGAGAACAAACATGGTTAAGATGTGAAGCTCCCCGGCCACCCCGTTAAGACGGGGCAGGCACGCCGGGGCTTCCAAGCTGTGTAATGTCTTTTTATATTGTGCCACTTGACCCCGCGCCCAGCCTCGGGGTTTGCGAGGCACATTCCGGTCACGAAATATGCTCCTGTTCGATGATTCTTATATGCAGAAGATTGTTAGATGAGATATACAAACAATAGCAAGTTTTGTCAAGAAAATTTTTAGAGATTTCTGAAAAAGTCCTGAAATCTCTGATTATACTAATTATAAAATGATTACACCCTTATTTTTAATATGTTTCTAAAAACCTATTGACATTGTATATTATTTGTGTTAATTTATAATCGTGATCAAATGGAATGCAGAAAAGGATCAGTGGCTGAAGAAAACCCGGAGTATCTCGTTCCAAGAGATTGAAGACCATGTTCTATCTGGGGATTATATAGATATCCTTGAAAACCCATCCCGACCAGAGCAGAGCGTATTTGTATTAAAGATAAAGGATTACATATGGGCAGTTCCCTTTGCAGTGGAGGAGGATAAATCCATTTTTTTGAAAACAGCTTATCCAAGCCGAAAGCTCTTTAGAAAATATGGGGGGTCTTATGAAAAGGAAGATTAAGCTCGATCCGTTCGAAAAGGAAATCGAATCCCACATCGATGAGTTTGTTCCGATTACGGGTGAAAAGCGTCGGAGCATTGAAGCCATACTGGAGAGGAGCCGGAAGACTAAGAACATCAATATTCGGATCAGTGAGCCTGATTTGATCCAACTAAAAAAGAAGGCAGAAGAGGAGGGTATGCCCTACCAAACTCTCATTTCGAGCGTACTGCACAAGTATATAACTGAACGGCTTGTTGATGAGAGAGAAATACTTAAATCGGTTCAACTCTTGTCCAAACGCTGAGAGGTATAGTTTGCCCCTTCAAAACGCAATGATCTTCATGTATTTAGCGAGATTCGGTTACCTTTCCCCACTTCCCTTTTTCCCCAATCAAAACAAGAAAGCCTGGATTCGCTATTTTGAATGCCAGGCTTCTTTAGGTCTTCCCCCACCTTCTTCACTTCTTGCGATCAAGAAAGAAGAGAGATAGTAAAATACTGTTACCGACCCTACAGGAGCGCACACTACCCAATCTTATCGATAAATTCTTTTGCAGCCTTTAAATAGTCTTTCACCGCGTCTGCATTATAGATCAGGCCTCTATAATACCCTGCTATATGCAATGCATCGTATAGCATTTCAAATTGTCTCATCAATTTTCCATCGTGAACAGCTACATGCTTTTGCAAGGCCTTTCTGTACGCATCTGCTGACTTAGGTAGCTCCTTTTTTGTGAATCCTTTTTTCAATAGACGCTCATTAATGGCCTCCAAAACTGCAAGGTAAGCCGTCGCAAACGCTTCTCTTACAGGTTTGATATCCGCATAAGTATTATCCTCCACAGGAACAGATTTCAATATCTCCCTCGCATTGTTCAAGTATCTTAATGCTTCTTTCATTTAGATCTCCTTCTAAAATTTTTATATAACGGTTAGACAGTCATTGTCAAGCCTTTGCTTAAGAATAAGGGGGCTTGTCAAGGGAAGTCGTTGGGATTTTTCTCGCGAAAAGAAAGGCTTAAACAGAGGTCAGATTAAATCATGAAGTTGGGGGTAAAATCAAATAAATTTTATTTGGTAATTTGCCGCCGTCTTGTCAATTTCAGCCGGTGAAGATAGTTGACTGAAAAATTCAGTCAAACGTTATTCCTGAAGTGAAGTGGCAATTTCAGTGGGAGACTGTCAACTAATCTTTTAATCTTTTCAATAAATGCTCTTGCAGATTTAAGGGCATCCTTAACCATATCCACAAGATAAAGATTGCCTCTGTAATAGCCAGCGATATGCAATGCTTCATAAAGAGCTTCGAACTCTCTTAACAACTTCCCATTTCGAATCGCCAAATGCTTTTGCAGAGCCCTTCTATAAGCATCTATTGACCTTGGAAGCTCCTTCTTGGTCAATCCCCTTCGGAGTAGATATTCATCTATGGCTATAAGGACAGCAAGATAAGCTACCCCGCATGCTTCTCTCACTGGTTTAACGTCGGCGTAAATGCCATCTTCTACTGGCGCAGATTTTAGAATTTGGCTTGCGTTATTTAGATACCTTAACGATTCTTTCATACAACACCCCTGATCTAACTAAAATCAATATTATTCTAAGGTTTGAACCTTGTCAAGCTTCAAGAAATTCTTGGTAACAGTTTAGTTCTCATTTGAAAATTTGGTGTCACCCATTAAAAGGTACCTGTCAACAAAATTCGGTTTCAGGCTTCGGTAATTCGGTATTTTCTTTCCCCCTAAAAATCAGAAGCACGGGCTCCATCCTAATATCTTCTTTAATCCATCAAGACAAAACTCATTACCTCTGTCTCAGCGCTTCTGTTCAATTTATCAAAAGATTCGACATACCAATAGCAGATTGGTGGATTAATCTGCCGGTAGCCATCTGCCCAAGGACGACGATATCTTCCAACGAAAGATAATGGTCCACAGAGGCGTCGAAGATGAGGTGAACCGTTGAAGGGAATTCCTCACCGCCTTCCCAAAGGACATACTGGAGGGGAATGAAGGGGAGAACATGGAGGACAAACGATGCGTCCCCAACATCCTCAGATTTTCCCCCTATTTTTATGCCAATCTCTTTAAACCATTTTGCTGATTTCCCAAATTTTCGAACCAACGGTTCGGTCACCCTTCTTGCAAAAACGCCTGCATATAGGAGGCCTCCTGGAATATCTTTGTATCCAACCCATTTCCGGGTGAGGGGACTTCCATCCGCCCGAATCAGATAGTGAAGGAGGAGGGTCCGAGTGACCAAGGAAACCGTCCTTTTTGGTGGAGAAAAAAATTCTATCTGAGGAAATTGGATGTGGTAAGGTTCCGAAAAGAAATGAATGATGATCTCCTCATCTTCCTCCCTTTTTCGATAATCTGCTCCAGCCTTCTTTGCCCTTTCCTTCAAATCCATTTCCTTGAAAGAAGCGCAGGCTAAGTCAAAGGATTGTTGGTAATTTTTCTGTTTGGGGAGTTCCATCCTTTTCTCAAAAAACGCTAAGCGCAAAGAGTATAGAGCATAGCGTTCTCCCCTCACCCTTCCCCTCTCCCCAGCGGGGAGAGGGAGGGGGTGAGGGGGGCTCTGCGCTATGCTTTTATTCTCCGATTTCTTCTCTTAATTTTTGTATTGTCTCTTTATAGTCTTCTGTCTTGAAAATGCCGGTGCCCAGGACGAAGATATCCCCACCTGCCTTCGAGACCGCTCCGATGTTCTCCACTTTGATCCCTCCATCCACTTCTATTTCTAGGGAATAGTGGTTCTGATCGATGATCTTTCTCAACCGCTCAATTTTTTTCAAAGTGGATGGGATAAAGGATTGCCCGCCAAAGCCGGGATTGACCGACATCAAAAGTACCAGATCGACCTCTTCCACAATGGGATAGAGCACCTTTAACGAAGTCCCTGGATTGAGCACCACACCCGGCCTCACATTCAATTTACGGATCTTTTTGATTATCCGACTGAGATGGGAACAAACTTCCACATGAATCGTTATCCAGGCACTCCCTGCCTGAGCAAAGGCTTCGATATAATGCTCAGGTTCTTCAATCATCAAATGCACATCCAAGGGTAAAGTGGTTAGTTTTTTTAACCCTGTCACCACCAAAGGGCCAATAGTGATATTGGGGACGAAATGCCCATCCATAACATCAACATGGATCAGGTCAGCCCCTGCCTTTTCGATGGCTCTCACCTCTTCATTGAGGCGACTGAAATCAGCAGATAAAATCGAAGGCGCTATCTTCTTCAAATTAACCTCCTTCAACCTTCCCCCCTCACCCTTCCCCTCTCCCCCCAGGGGAGAGGGAGGAAACGAGGGGATTCATATTGATTTGAAATATTAGAAGAACGATAACTTTTTTTCAATAAAAATCAACTTAAAACTGAATGAACTACCCCGCCGCAAGCAGCGGGGTATCAAAAACTTTAAATTCTGTCATTCCGCACTTGATGCGGAATCCAGTCCGGTCTTCTGGATTCCGGCTTCCACCGGAATGACGAACTCGCCGCAAGCGGCGGGGAATACAACCCGAAGGGAATTTAATTAGCCTATGAAAGCCTAGATAAGTGATTGATAAAAAGATTTATTGATTGTTCCAGGGCAGAAAATGGGGGGAGACTTCCAAGGACATTCACCCCGTTAGAAAGTCCCGGCATTTATGCCGAGGATGTTATAAGTAGAAAGCATCAGCTCCTTGTAAAGGCGGGGTCAAAGCCCCACCTTTCTAACGGGTTTTACTGAGGGAAAAGAAAATGAAGGGGATTTTGCTGGCATTCATGTGGGTCGGCCATCAAAACCCCCGGGAGGTGAAGGCACTCATCTCAACACGAATATTTTGAGGAGGAGGATTAGCAAAATTTAAACTGCTACCAAGACTTCTTAATGACCCTAACCTTATGGTTATACTTGTGAAAACCTCTTTAACCATAAGCTATCCTTGAAAGCAGCTCTTTCTCCGTCATATCCACTACCCGGAAATCCCTATATTTGAGTTCGGAACGGGTAAAGGATGGGCATTCCAACCTACACCATAGAGGACCAACGGACTTGCAGTTTCTCGTACAGTCGATACATAAGTCATATGTTGCTAACACTGTTTTGTTTGTTGTGGCTATAGGATCTAACATTGCCATCCTTTTCTTAGTAATGATTTCTGTAACTCTTTGAAGCAAATATTGTGCCATCAATCGTATTTTTATAACTTTTTGAAATTATAAAAGAATTAAAAATATCTATGGTCGAAGATTATCTTCAACTAACAGATTTTTGTCACCCTCTATAAAAAATTCTGTCAAGATAGTTACTGAGGGATCCATAATTGATTAGACATATTCTTCCAAAAATCTCCCCTCCCCTCGGTGCTGATCTTAGCACACACTTGACACCGGGGGTGGAAGATGCTATAAGGGGTTCATGTATGTTTGCGGTCGACATTTTACCCAATCCATTGTGGATCGGATTCAAGAGACTGTCCGAACAGAGCCATC
>Ga0315280_10004181_pt1 | contig 21539 bp, 24 predicted proteins | sample YL17G06_40_MG_FD_203697 | JGI IMG/M metagenome (GOLD analysis project Ga0315280, IMG submission 203697) | Sediment microbial communities from Yellowstone Lake, YNP, Wyoming, USA - YL17G06_40 | ecosystem: Environmental > Aquatic > Freshwater > Lake > Sediment | place: USA: Wyoming | collected...
GCCGAAGAAGAGGCAGCTCTTCGTCTTCAAGGACCCTAAGCTCGGGGGCTTGATGAACATCAGGGGGCTCAGCGGAGAGGGCGCCCTCCCGCTGACGATACTGCCCACGTCGGGCGTGTACCTCAAGGGCGAGGTCACAGAGGGGAGCGTCTGGCTCGGCTGCGCCGACAACCTTGGCAGGAAGTTCTGCCTTGAGGAGGACCCGCAGCCGGAGAAGGAATACTACACGAACAACATCTACCACGTCCTCGTCAAGTACCTCCCCTGCTTCGCTGACCTCCGCCCCATGAACATGTGGGCGGGGCAGTACGCGATAAACAGCCTCGACATGACCCCCGTCGTCTCCTCTTCGCCAGGCATGATCTACGTCGGGGCGGCAAGCGGGAGTGGCATAATGAAGAGCGACGCAATAGGTCGCATCGTCTCCGCCGAGTACGTCGAGAGGAAAGAGGCGGAGCTCTTCGGCGGTCGCAAGTTCCGCGTCGCAGACCTCGGAATCGCTACGAGGAACGTCGAGAAGGAGACCTTCATCATTTAACCCCCACCGAGCCGGCTATCTATGATAAACTTGTACAGATTACTCCGGACGGTGATGTAGCAAGGCTGAGAGATAAGCCAATAATCCCCTTCCTATTTAAATGGATCAACCGGAGACTTGAAAAAACCTAAAATAATAGATGATTACATAATTTTCTTAGACTTAGTATGTCTGAAAAGAAATTAAAAGATGCGGATCTCGATGACTTTCTCCTAGGAGCCACCATCCTCGGGACGGGTGGAGGCGGTGGGAAGGAGTGGGGCCTAGGAATGCTCAAGTCGATAAAGGAGCTCGACAAGCAGATCACCTTGATTGACCCGACCAAGGTGGCTGACGAGGCCCTCGTCGTGGGGGCTGCCGGCGTGGGCGGTGGCCTCACCAAGGAGGAGAGGGAGAGGATAGAGAGGAAGTTTGGGAAAGAACAGGGTATGGGCTCCTTCCTGAAGACCTCCGTCCTCGCCGAGAAGATGATATCGGGCTACTTAGGAGAGGAGATATCGGCCTTCCTCGCCTTCGAGCTTGGATGCGGGAACACTATACTCCCAGCCTGCATAGCGGCTATGAACAACAAGCCCCTCGTCGACGGCGACTGCAACGGCAGGGCGGTCCCCGAGATAGAGCTCTGCACTCTCAACGTCAAGGGCTTCCCCTTCACCCCGATAGCCATCGTCACCCCATGGATGGAGACGATGCTCGTCAAGCATGTCTACGACTACAGTAGGGCCGAGGACATCTGCAGGGCTATGGCTGTGCTCTCCGGCGGCGGTTGCCTGACCATGGGCTCACCTATCAGGGGCAAGGATCTCAAGGACTCGATAGTGAGGAACTCGGTCTCCGGCTCCATCAAGCTCGGCAGATCAATCAAGGAGGCAAACATCAAGGGGAAGGACCCCGTCGATGCCGCGGTCAAGGCACTCGGCGGCCTCCTCCTCTTCAGGGGTAAGGTCACCTACTTCAAGCGAGAGGAGCGTGGCGGCTTCATGTGGGGCGAGCACCGCTATGAGGGCACCGGCGACTATGCTAAGCAGAAGTTCAGGGTCTGGTACAAGAACGAGAACCAGGTGAGCTGGCTCAACGACGAGCCATACGTCACTTGCCCCGATCTCCTCTGCGTCCTCGACGCCAAGACGGGTGACGGCCTCTCCAACTGGGGCATGGACTTCGCGGAGGGTAGGGAGGTGGCGGTCGTGGGGTACAAGATAGACCCACTCTGGCGGACCGAGAAGGGGCTGCGGATATTCAACCCCACGCACTTCGGCTACGATATCAAATACAGGCCCATAGAAAAGGTCGTTAAAAGGGACTGATTAGCTCCCTTTTTTTTACCATTTCTGCTTTGTGGATTATTCGGTTCTATCTATGTGTTTTTTCATGGTTCTGTTTATTGTCCGGTTATTAGACCTATAGTGTGAACTCGAAATTTACACTTTTTTTTATTATTCCACAAAGCAATCATTTCTAAAGAATCACTAAAATAACCTAGATCAAAAAACCTGATCCAACTATTTCTATCCTTCATGGTGGCTTAGGAGAGTCTTCGTTCTCTTTTTCTGGGTGGGATTCCTATGAGTCCTCCTAGGCTTGCCAGAGGAATCCGGATCCGCGTCCATGATTGCAGCATCCTGGACGACACCCTTCCTAATACGGAGCCCCTTCTCGTCGAGCTACCTCCTCCATGACCTCATAAAGGCAGAGCCAGAGGTTGCCGGTGGACTCGAGGACCGCCTTACAGTTCATATCGCCTACTTGTCCCAGGAGCCTCTGTATTCCTTCGCCGTTGTTGGTGAAGGGAAACTCGTCAAGGATCACGCCCTCCTCGTCCATGATGCATGCCTGGCAGCGGTTCTTGCCCACGTCAACGCCTATATACCTCATGTTTTTACCTCCTCTTGGGTGTCTGGTTGGCTTGAAGGCTGCACGCACCTATCAAGGCTCATGGCCTACTTAGAGAGCAGCTCAGGGAGAAAGCCCATTCAACAGATAGGTCTCAGGGACCAGCATAACTTAGGGCCAGCCAACCACCACCCAACATAAGCTAGGCAGGAGACCTTTTCATCTTTTCAGAGTATTTTTATTCGATAAATTTTTATATTAAATAGTTTAGATTCTAGCACGAGGAATTTCTAATGTTATCGGTTATGTTTTCAATGGTAAGCGAAATAATACAACCTGGAAAGAGTGCACAACTATTGTTCCTACTGCTAATCGGAATATTGGGATATACAGCTTATTACCTTGGAACAAAAGGAAGAACTTGGGAAATCAGATCTCTAGAAGGACTTGAAGCCATGTTTGAAGGAGTAGGAAGAAGTGCAGAGATGGGAAGGCCCATATTGGTTTTACCTGGAATTAGTGACATGGGTAGCCCTCAGACATTAGCTGGCATAACAATACTCGGAGAGCTTACTCAACAAGGTGCAGAAATAGGAGTTACAACTTATTCATCCAACGCCGATTCGGGTGTACTTACTGCTTCCGAAGCTGTTGTTAGAAGTGCTTATGCAGCCGTTGGAAAACCTGAATTATATTCGCCAGGAAAGTATGTACGTTGGTTCGGAAATGACCAATTTGCGTACGCAGTAGGAGCCGCAGGACAAATTTTAGCTGACAACCCTGCAGTCGTCGTATACCTTGGGTATTTTCTCTTCGATGTTATTGTCGACGGTGAAACAGGGAACTCTATTGGTGCAGTGCAGGTCGGTGGAACTCTAGGTAGCATGGATTTTATGTCAGTGTTTTGTGACTATATCCTAATAGGTGAAGAATTATTCGCTGCAAGTGCAGCTATTTCCAAAGATAAAAACACCATCGCAACCATTGCAGGTCAAGACTGGGTGAAACTTATTGTGCTAGGGATATTAATAGTTGGAACATTAGTAAGTCTTGCAGGATCTGATGCAATAGTACGCCTTTTGGAGATGTAATGAAGATGTCATCAACTATAACTTACGTAAGAAATTACCTAGCTAGGTTCCTACTCATAGTGGGTCTCCTCGCAGCATTAGCATCTTGGTACTTTGTCTCCCCTCAAGTCGACGCGGTCGCAAATACAATGAATCTATGGAATATGAATATCTACAACTTCACTCTCTTCGTTGGCTTAATAACGATAGTTATACGTTACTCTGACGGAATCAGGAAACGCGTTAAAAATTGGCCATACATGGCTTATGGTCTTGTTTTAATCGTCGGCTGGATAATCATGGGTGAATACCTCGGGCTTTATTCAGACTTTTATCAGTCAGCGTACCTAAGTACTAAAATCACTCTTCATATAGCGATCCTTGGTCAGCTAGTATTCTTCTTGGTCTCCGCTAGCTATAGAGTTGTAAGAATAAGAACTCTACGCACAGCAGTGTTCGGATTGTCAATGATGGCCATGGTTGTTTTAAATGCCCCATGGCTTCTGGGAGTCTTCCCGGCAGCTGACAAGATCTCTTATTGGCTGTTGAACAACCCATCAATGGCTGGCGGTCGTGCCCTGCTACTTACTGGAGGAATAGGGGGGGTGATATTGGGAATACGTCTACTGCTTGGGTTGGAGAGAGGTGCGTTGAAGTCTACTGAAAGGTGAGATGAAAGAAATGAGAATACCAGAATTAAAGAGACAATATATATGGGGCATCGTTCTAATCGTTTACCTAACAGCAGTGCTTGTTCCTATTGGCGCTCCTTTCCCTATGAGTGACATAACAGTGGAGATTTATAATGTAATAGGATCACTTAAGCCAGGTCAAATAGTGGTAGTAGGTGGGGCTTGGGACTTTGCCTTTGATCTAGAATCCTCAGCAGCAATGATACCTGCTTTGAGACAGTTGGCTGATAGACATGCACGGATAGTGTTTGCGCCTTTTGCTGTGGAATCGGTACAGTACCAGAAATACGTCATGCAAGCTTCAGGAATCGCTGAGGAGCAAGGTGGTACTTACAAATACGGGGTTGATTGGGTGCAATTTGGTTACATACCGGGTTTGCCAGCGGCAATGGTTGGGTTTCTAAATGATGTACACTCTGCAGTACCTGCAGATGTCTATGGAACTCCAGATGATAAAATTCCATTGATGAATGATTTCCATAGTTGGAAAGATATTGCACTCTGGATTTGCCCACACTGGTCCTTCGATGTCGTTGTTCGGTACGCAACAGCTGAGCATGGTATTCCTGCGATATATTTCGCCCAAGCTGCGGCCTATTCTGGCTACTCTCCATTCATGATGGCTTATCCGGATAAAGTTTGGATGACTAATGGCTTCTTGGGCGGCGCACAGTACGAACAGTTAATGAATACGACGGGACTTGGCCATGCCGCAATCAACGCTTACTATATACTTAGTGCGGTGCTTGTGGTAATCGTTATTTTGGGGAACGTAGATATGATCTCAAAAAGGGAGAAAAAGGAGGAAAAGAAATGATATCAACAGATCCATTTATATGGATATCGGCTTTCTTCACGATATGCTCGTTTACCCTACTATACGGAGATAATCCACTTTTCAGAATCGGAGAATACACATTTGCAGGAACTGTCGTAGCTCACGGCTTCGTTACTGGAATTCAGACTTTATACGGTAACTATATACCCCTATTCCAAGGTCAGGATCCAATGGCAGCAATTTCATTGATATTGGCGGTGATGTCCCTGTTTATAGTATGGAAGAAGTATGCGTGGATAGCTTCCTTCCCAATCGCTGTAATGATTGGGGTGGGGACAGGCGTCTCCGTCAGGGCTCTAGTATCAACAGACATTATCGGTAATATAACTGCAACAATCAGCGAAGCTGGATTGATCTTAGTTGGAAACCCAGCTGATGGGTTGGGTTACGCAGTAAGAGTCATCTTCACCATAGTTTGTACTTCATATTTACTTTTCACAGTACTCCATCGTGGACCGGGTAGCAGAACAATGTCATATTTAAGAACTATAGGAAAATACTTCTTCTTAGTGTACTTAGGTTTGTCTGTAGGCAACGGAGTAATGCAACTATCAGGGCTAGCAACAAGTGCTATAAACAGGCTTCTAGTATCATGGCTTGGATTGGGTTAACTTGAGGAAAAATTAAAATAACCTACCCTTTTTTATTTAACTTATTGTATGTGTTTGGAAGATTTTCAAATGGGATTCATATTACACACTTTACGAAAGATTTTAATCGAACAAGTAAAAATGGAGATCAAATTAATCTTCTTTTTTGGTGAGCTAAACACCATACAACTTATTAATCTAGCGCATGAAATGTCAGTGATATAATATGTCCACAAAAGAGTTACAGATATCTGAAAAAGAGAATCAACTTATTGAGGTAGTGGCTCAAAAAATTGTTAATTCGGACTTTGAAGGACCAGTTTTAACTCTCCTAGAGTTAGTAAAGCCTTTAGTTTTTATAGGAGGAGAATTAGCCTATTTTTACCTAGCCGTATTTCTCCCTTTATTGGAGAACCATGGATATGATTTTCTCGATACCTTTGAAAAAAGGGAGAATGTGGAGAAGCTCATAACAAGAATAGAAGAATTAAATGAGAAAAAAGAGGGAGAAAAGAAGATAAATCAAGGATCTAGTCTATTTAGCAAACTTAAAAATAAATTCACATATAAATATAAATTAAAAAATGAAGAGAAGTGAGACCGAATATATCCGAAACGATATTTACAAAATAGTTTCCTATTCCATATTAATAATGAATATTTTTTAACAAAAACATTATGGAATTTGTGCGGTTTGAAGGTTCCGAGGTTGGTTGAGTCCATCTAATTTAAAATCATAATAAAAGGATGCTGTAGTTGGATCAAAAGGAATAAATTTTCTAGTAAAATCAAGCCACTTTCTTCCTCCATTTTTCTGTATCACTCCAAGTGGAATATAGTAACTCAACCAAAACTCACACGTATTAGATCCCAAACCACCTCCTCGAGTGCCATCTGACAACCACAGATGTACGGTTACATTGACATCCTTGGATCCATAATTATATACCCATCCATATACTCTGAACAAACATTCATTTTCTATAGGAGCTAGTGAAGGCTTCATTGTGCTAGATGTTAAATCTGCTCTAATATCAGCGTTACCAGCTTTTATTCCTAGATCAATTAAAGGGAGATAAAAAAAAACGACGGCAATTAAGGCAATTATAATTGCAAGATGCTTTCTTTCGGATTCTTTCTTTGCTATAACTCCCTCAGTATCCATTGTTTAATTTTCATATCAATGATTCATAAAAATGTTTCTTCAAGAAATAATTTAGCATGCCTCCGCTCATTTATTTTTTTAATTGCGGGTAAATTCATAAGCATTAAAAATCGGGAGCGAAGGATATAAAAGTGCGAGCTTGCAATTTTAACAGAGTCACAATTTAAGGAGATTACGTAACCTTGGAGTCAAAAAAAGAAACAACATGGAAAAGGGAAGAAGGTGTTGTTAGCCATCTCACTAAATTAGAAGAAGAAATGAAATATATTTTAGTCACTGATGTAGGAAGTACTACAACAAAAGCTAGATTATTTAAGAAGACCAATGACGGATGGAGATATATATTAAGTGGAGAAGCACCAACCACAGTCGAGGCACCATTTGAGAACGTTATTATGGGTGTAAGAAACGCAATAAGAGAAATAGAGGACCTCACAGGTCTTGAGATTCTTTCAAAGGATGGGATGATAATTAAGCCATACTCAAAAGGTCACGGCATAGATTTTTATTGTACAACAAGTAGCGCGGGGGGTGGTCTTCAGATGATGGTAGCGGGTGTTATCAAGACCATGACCGTTGAAAGCGCAAATAGAGCGGCTTTAGGCGCTGGTTCAATAGTCATGGATGCTATTGCCATTGATGATGGAAGACCAGATTACCAAAAAATAGAAAGAGTACGTACTCTCAGGCCGGATATGATTTTATTAGCTGGAGGAACAGACGGCGGAGCTTCTACTCTCGTAATGCAGATAGCTGAAATCATTGCCGCATCCGATCCTAAAGCGAGGTTAGGAGTAGATTATAAGTTACCGTTAGTTTATGCAGGAAATAAGAGAATTCACCCCGCCATTAATAAACTCATGGGGGGCAAGTTCGCTTTAACAATCGTTGATAACTTAAGGCCTACTCTTGAAATAGAAGATACTGAGCCTGCTAGAAGGGCTATTCATGAACTCTTTATGGAGCACGTGATGTCACATGCCCCAGGCTATCCTTCACTTATGAAATGGACCGATTTAGACATTATGCCAACACCTGCCGGCGAAGGAATGGCAGTACAATTGATCGCATCAGTTGAAAAAAAGAATGTAATCGGTGTTGGACTAGGAGGTGCCACAACTAATGTATATTCAGTATTTGATGGGAGATTTGTACGTAGTGTTAGTGCGAACCTTGGCATGAGCTATAGCATTTGCAATGTTATGAAAGAAGCTACTATTGATAACATACTTCGCTGGTTACCCTTTAAGATGGAAAAAAGTGCCTTAATAGATTCCTTAAGGAATAAGATGATAAGGCCAACTACTATACCTCAAACTCTCAAATCGTTAATGGTTGAACACGCTGTAGCTAGAGAAGCTATTAGGTTAGGTTTCCGCCATCATAAGACTATAGCAACTAGGTTAAAGGGTATAAAGATGGCAGAGCGTATGGGTGGAGATATATTTGAACAAACAATGAAGGAAACCTATATAGATATGACGAAAATCAGTATTATAGCTGGAACAGGTGGGTTACTATCTCATGCACCTTTGAGAGTTCAATCCCTAATGATATTAACAGATGCTTTCCAACCAGAGGGTATAACTAAACTGTATCAAGATAGCGTGTTCATGATGCCTCATCTAGGAGTCTTATCCACAGCATTTCCTGAAGCTGCATGGAATATATTTGAAAAAGATTGTCTTGTTAGACTTGGAACTGTTATAGCGCCATCTGGGACAGCAAAACTTGGAGACCCCGTTATTAATATTAAGTTAGAGATGCCAGACGAAAAAATATTAGAAAAAGAAGTAAACTTCAATGAACTAATAAGAATACCACTTGAAGAGGATAAGAAGGCTAAAGCAGTTCTTGAACCAAAAAGTAATTTCGATATAGGGGGAGGTCTAGGCAAGAAAATTGAGTCAATAATTTATGGAGGAGTCGTAGGGATAGTTATTGATGCTCGTGGTAGACCTTTAATTATACCAAAAGAAGACGAAGAAAGAAGAAGAACCCTCTTAAATTGGTATAATTCCGTAGATTTTTATCCTAATGATAAATTAAAAGTTTTGTGAGATGAATGATATGACAGAAACAAAAATAGAAACATCTGTTAAAGAGGCTCATGCCTATACACCAGGTCTGAAGGTGAAAAAAAGAGTCAAAACGTTAAAGACTCGTTTATTACCAATCCCTGGGGAAGTCTTTGTGAAAACTGGAGATACCGTTGATTACGAAACGATCATTGCAAGAGCATCCGTTCCAGGAACTCCTACTATTATAAAAGCATGTCAATTGTTAAATGTAAACGCAGAGGATCTACCTGCTTTTATGTTAAAAAAGGTGGGAGAAAAAGTTGAGAAAGGTGAAATCATCGCTAAATATTCACCATTCTGGGGATTAATTAATAGAACTGTAACCTGTCCCGTAACTGGAGTCATTGAGTCGATTTCTGATGATACAGGCCAAGTCATTGTAAGGGAGCCGCCTATACCTGTCGATAAAAAAGCATACATTCCTGGTAAAATAACTGAAGTTATTCCACAATTAGGAGTTGTTATCGAGACTGATGGAGCTTATATTCAAGGCATTTTTGGATTAGGTGGCGAGAAACATGGGAAATTGTCTTTAGTTGTTAATTCTCCTGATGATATATTGACGGAAAAAGAAATACTGCAGGAACACAAGGGAAAAATAATTGTAGGCGGAAGTATGGTAAGTTTAAATGCCCTCAAGAAAGCATTAGAACTAGGAGTAAATGGAATAATTGTGGGAGGCATAAACGGTATTACAATCAACGAATTCCTGGGTTATGAGATAGGAGTAGCCATAACAGGACAAGAAGATATTAATTTAACTATAATCATTACTGAAGGTTTTGGTAAAATGGCAATGTCAAGGAGTGACTTTGACATCCTTAAAGAATTCGATGGCTATGACGCGGCAATAAATGGTACAACACAAATTAGAGCAGGTGTCATAAGGCCAGAGATTATTATACCCCATAAGAAATTTTCATTAGAAAGCGGTAAGTATATTTTTGAGGGAGGAATGAGAGTAGGAACTCTGGTTAGAATCATACGCGAACCATATTTTGGAAAAATTGGTATCGTTTCAAATCTACCAGTCCAATTATATACAGTTGAGTCAGGATCATCGGTTAGAGTAGTTGAAGTAAACGTTGAAGGGGAAAATATAATAGTACCAAGAGCAAACGTTGAAATAATTGAAGAATAAATATTTATCTTATCATGAAATAATTTTTTTAAACTTCACTGGTATCTGTTTTAACTTCGTTCTTTTCCTTTTCTTGGTCTTTTTTAGTTTCTTTTACGTAAAGCCATGACATTACTAAAATGCTAAAGGAAGAAAACATTAGTATCAAATCTTCTTGGTTTGGATACGTCATCGATCCAGAAATAATTAAAATTAAAATGAAGAAAATAAGAGCCATAAAAGCAACTCTCATAATTTTATTAATTCTATAAATAACCTTTTAAGATTTTCGTATCTGTCATGTCAAGTTTCTAACGTTACACTCATAAAGCTCAGCAGGGAGCGCCTTTATTCCTCTGTGGAAACGTGAGTGGTTGAACCACTCCCGGTACTCCTGCAACCTGCCTTTGAGCCACCCAGGAAACTCCCTGAGGTGGTTGACAAACTCCCTGTTCAAGTTCTGAATGCACCTCTCCACCTTGCCCTTGTCCTGAGGATAAGACGGATGCGCGAAATGGGGCTCAACGCCATTCCGCCCACACCACTTCCTCCACTGCTCCCTGAACTGACTGCCATGATCGGACAAAATCGCCTTCGGATACCGCTTCTGCCTCTCCAGCAGGGCAGTCACCTCCTCGGTTCCCGGCTCGTGATCGAACTGCTCAGCCAGCACCAGAAACCTGTTGTAGTCGTCGATGCAGACGAGGAACCAGTGTTTCCTGCCCTGCACCGTGAACGGGCCCTTGAAGTCGATCTGCCAGAGCTCATCGGGCTCCTTGGCCCTGAAGAATCTCTAGCGCTTGTACTCACGTTGGTACCCGTTCAAGCCGTGCCTCGCGAGGACGTTATTTATGGTTTCCCTTGACAGGTGGATCCTCAGGGCGAAGGAGATGAAGAGGGGTTTCTCGAGTAGTCTTTATCATCAGAGGAGCAAGAGTGAGACGGTGTTTAGCGTGGTTAAGAGGCTGATGGGTGTGTGTCTCTTGTCGAGGTTGGTTCGTATGCAGAGCAGGGAGCTTGCTTTCAGGCTCGTCGCGTACAATGCCAACAGGATGGTGGTCATCACGTAGGAGGGTTTCTACAGAGCCAATTGATCTAAAATTATATATATTAGCTCGGAACTAAATTTTAATGTGGTTAAAATGAACCAAAAGCTAAATAAAAAAGACATTTGGTGTCTTATCTACGGAGCTTCTGCTTTAGCAACTGGCGGCGGTGGCTCTGCACCAACATACGAGGAATTTAGTAAGCAGGCAGACCCGATTTTGGAGAAAGGTTATGAAGCGAAGCTCATAGATCCAAAGGACCTACGTGATGAAGACTATGTTTTTATGAACGTTGGTTGCGGTGGAGGAATCACAAGAGAATACAAAGAAAGATACATGATTTGGCCACCTTACAATCCCCCAGAAGGTTGGTATAAACAGATCGATTTGATATATCCCTTAAATAGCTGGAGTAAAAAAGAGAATACTGCTGCTGCGGAGGAACATCTCAAGAAATTAGAAGAATTAGTAGGACATAAACCAAGTGCTTATTTAGCTTTTGAAATAGGTCCCCTAGATGCTGGAGAACTTTTAGACTCTGCAAAAAGGGGTTTGCCATTAGTGGATGCAGATTGCTCAGGACGCAGAGCAGTTCCTGAATTGTCATTGACGAAATTGAACGTAATAAACGCTACTCTATTACCCTATACGATTGCTACAGATTTTGGCGACGTTCTAATTGGAACAAAGGTTTTGAGTCATCAAAGATGGGAAGACATCTGCAGACACATTGCAGTCATTTCAGGGGGGGGTTGTTCACCTGCCGTAGCATTAAAAGGAAAAACAGTCAAGGAAGGGACGGAGCATAATAGCTTCAGTTTCGCAATAAAAGTTGGAAAAGCGATACTGGATGCCACAGAGAAAAAAGACGATCCGGTGGAGGCTATTCTAAAAACTACGGGAGGATACAAGATATTTGAGGGGAAGATCGCGGGCTTCACAAATGAGAGAAAAGGCGCGTTCGACTGGGGAAATGCGTGGATTGAAGGAACCGGTGACTACAAGAATAAAACCTTCAGACTTTACTATAAAAACGAAAATCAGGTTAGTTGGATAGATGAAAAACCGTACATAACATGTCCGGATCCCTTCACAGTGATCGAAAAGGATACTGGTCTCGGTCTATCAAACTTTAGACCTGAGTGGTGGATACCTGGCAAAGACGTTGCAGTCACGGCGATGAAAGCATGTGACTTTTGGAGGACTGAAAGGGGTTTAAAGATATACAATCCTAAGCATTTCGGATTCGATATTGAGTATGTACCAATAGAAAAGAAACTTAAAAGTTGATATATTCTCCTTTTTTAACAAAAATTTACCTTAAACTATCATTTTACTACAATAAACAAAATCTTAAAAAAGGGAAAAGATTTATTCTAACTTTTTAAATACTTTATTGATTGGTACGTGATTTATATCCCAACGGAAATGCTGGGGTCCGAATATCTTCATACCCATTGGAGTCTCCCACCTGTCCTCCGCCTTAACTCCTACCACGGCAACCTTTCTGCCTGGTTCCCATTCCGCAGGCCAGAAGTTAGCTAGACCCCAACCCCTATCGACATCGATGACGTTGACTCCGTCAGGGCTCGTAACGTAAGACTTTCCATCAAGCCATGAGATATGGAATTCATTCTTATACCAGATCTTCATATCATGTCCTTTATAGGGTCCGGTACCCTTTATTTCGACGGCTCCAAACAGGAAAGAAAATTTACCTTCCTGCCAGTAATCGAAGATTTCTCCTTCAAATAGCTTGTATCCAATAGGGTTAAGTGCTTTCAGCATAGCCTCAACTGGTTTTTTATTCGATTTAACAGCATCCCTGATAGCTCTACCTACCTTCATGGTTAATGACTGAGCGCCTGGAAAAGCAGCTTTCTTGAGATCTGAACCTTTCACTGCGTGAACGCCATCTGTTGCTGCTCCAGAATATGTTGATATTCCTTCGACTATTTCCTCCATCCTCTGGAAACACAGGGTTTGCTCAAGTACTATTAGATCACCTAACATAGTGGTATAGACCGCAGGTGTGCAAGGAATGTTATTTAAATAAAGTCCATTCTGCGCGATCTCGGGAGCAGCCCTATGACCTGCAACAGTTGCATCTACGAATGGTTTATCTTCCCTCGCGAGACGACAAAGTAAATCGACGAATTGAGGCGCTACCTCAAACTGGATGTGTGAGTAAGGCTCGCGACCTATGAGCTCTACCAGTCTCTTTCTCCCCGCACTCTCGAATTCTGGACCAGGGATTTTCGACCATGTATTAAGAGGACACCACTCTCTATCTGCTTGCATTATTTGAGTCTTTATCCGATCATAATTATCAATCGGATAGCGATGATCTCTTGTGAGTCTCTGCATTGGAAAAGCTGTCCACTTTTCCATCATCTCCGGCTGTACTCCACCACCCGTTCCACAATCTGAAAATACGATAGCATCATCAGGGACTTCATTAAGCTCAATAAACTTTAGTTTATGTCCTTCATCAAGGACCGAATCGACCATTTTCTCAACGGCTTCGAGAGATGGTGCTACACCTCCTCCCCCGGTTGATAGAGTTGTGCACCCTAACTGATAGTCGAGTACATCTTCTTTAGTCAATAATTTTATTTCTCATCACCAATTTATATATGCATAAATGATATATATAAAAATTGGTAAAAAAAAATATGCGAAAGTTAAATATCTGATGGTTAAATTAGTTGTTAGAGATATATGGGTTTAAAGGAGAAAATTCCTGGAATAATTTTAATTATCATCGGACTCACCATGCTAGCTCTTTTCCTTTTATTAAGCTTGGGAGCGATGTAGGGTATTTATAAAATACGAAGGCGCGCCGCGCGCGAAGAGAGATCTATAGTGGCCGTCGCGTATGAAATGGCGAAGATCCTCAACTTTATGTTGAGGATGGATTAGGTGCTCAAACAGGGGTTGAATGAGAAAAACTTGAGAACATGGGTGCAAGAACGTTAAACGGACTGTGGAAATGGGAGATGTTACCTGAGCACCACGTCCCATGAAACGTTTCTTATAAGAGCATGCGCAAGATAGAAAATGGTTTAAATCTAAAATATGAGTAGTATTATATTAATCTAGAATAATTTCGGTGAAAAACGATGACAGATGTTCTTCTGATCTCTCCTCCTTTTAAGGGACTGCTAAGAGAGCCTATAGGTCTTTATTATCTCGCGGGAGTGCTAAACTCGAATGGAATTAAAGCCCAGATTTTGGATTTTAATATCGAATTGCCTACAAAATTACAGTTTCGTGAGCTTATTAAAAAAGTAATGCCCAAGATTATAGGTTTGACAAGTTATACCTTTAACTTCTCTATTACTCAGAAGATTGCAGAAGAAATAAAGATTATTGAGCCAAATATTATAACAGTACTTGGAGGAGTGCATGCCTCTGCAATTCCTTATAAGATATTGAAAAATAATAATGCCTTCGATTACATTGTAATTGGAGAAGGAGAAATAACCTTTTTAGATTTATGCAAGAAAGTTTTAGATTACGATTCTGCTAAAAATATTAACGGGATAGCAATACGAAAAAGAGACGAGGTAATTCTTAACCCTCCTAGAAGTCTAATAAAAGATCTAGATGAGCTTCCTATTCCAAATAGAGAATTAATTCCTATGAAGAAGTATCCTGTAGCTTCGGTTCAGACTTCTCGAGGATGCCCGTATAACTGCATTTTCTGTAACATTAATAGATTTTATGGGAAGAAATTTAGACTGAGAGATCCAAAGATGGTGGTAAAGGAGTGCGAATTAGTTATTAAGAGGTATGAGACTAAAAATATTTTCTTTTTTGGAGATGACTTTACTTTTGATTCAGGATGGGTCGAAGAGTTATGTGATGAGATAAAGAAACGAAACCTCAATTTTATTTGGGGTTGTGAGACACGTACTGATAACGTTAATCTCTCTCTTCTACAAAAAATGCGAGAGGCTGGTTGTATCGAGGTTCAATATGGCATAGATTATGGCGATGAAGATGTTTTAAAGAAATTAGGAAAAGAAATGTCTATAGATTGTATAAATGATGCAGTAAAATGGGCTAAAGAAGCGGGGCTCTTCATCGGTGGCTTCTTCATATTTGATGTACCTGAGGAAAATGAAAATACCATGGAGAACACCTTCCAACTTATTCAGAGGCTGCCCATTGACGCCATCGAGGTGAATCTTCTAACTCCCTATCCAGGTACCCCTTTGGGAACAAACCCTAAGTCATTTGATATGAAAATAATCGAAAATAACTTTGATTGTTACACAACTAAAAAATATGTAATGGAAAACATTCAATTTCCAAAAGATAGATTCATACCTGCATTCAAAACATTGCTAAAACGACTGAACTTTATACCAACCCCTGGGAATCGTCCGGAGATCTTAGACTTCTTAAAAAAGGATGTTAAAATAAAATTGTGGAGGTAATATATATAATCATATTGGGTAGGTTTATTAGGAAAAAGTCTAATATGATATTTATACAAAAATTATTAATATACTGAGAATATTAATAAGATTGTCCGTGTCCGAAAATTTAAATAGCTTAATTTTGCAAAGAGGCGAAACGATTGAGTTCAAAAAGAACTATATACCTTAAAAAAGCATGGCAATACTGGTTGATAATTGGCACCATCATCGAATTATTTTCTTTATTCATGCGTGTTAATTCATCAATAACTTATATCCTAGCAACAATAATAGTTTGGATATTAATTGTAGGTCTTCCTTCTTTTATATTAAGAAAAATTGAACATCATCTTCAGAAAAAATAAATTCATAGAATAGGCACAAAAATTAATGTATTTCAAGAAAAATTGAGCGAGTGTAAAGTTATTAATAATATCTTTTTTTCTCCGGTGGATTGGGGAAAGTTAGCTTACTGTGACTTAACCCAAGACTTACCAAGGTCTCTGCAAATTTGACTGCGGTAGGAAGAGGATCAATAACTTGGACTTTCAATTCATCCGATAATTTTTTCGCCATCCCAGTCATGCCTGTACAACCTAAAATTATAACTTCAGCATTATCCTCAGAAAGTGCTTTTTCCCCCTCGTTAAAGAGGGCTTTTGCTGTTGATTCGCCATCCTTATGAAGTTCTAATACGGGTATCTCAACTGCCCTGACTGAGGCTAGCTTATCTGATACACCATAGATTCTCGCGTTTTCCTCAATAAGGCCAGCAACGCTTCTTAAAACTGTGATGACTGAAAATTTATCGCACATTGATGAAGCAACTAATAACGAAGATTCACACGGACCCAGAACTGGTATCTTCACTACTTCTCGACTTGCTCGGACTCCGGGATCTCCAAAGCAGTCAACGACACAGGCATCGATACCCTCCTCTTCTGCCTCCTTGACACGTTTAACTATATATGGAATTGCTAGTATCTCATCGTATCGACATTCGATCGATGATGGACCTTTCTCTATTTCAATATTGTCCACCTTGGTGTCTTGACACAACCCAAATAACTCTTTTATGTTCTCAACGTAATCTACACGTGAGTGTTTGCCCTTCGAGCGCGTTTGTGTTACTATTGCATTTACTATCCTAATTTTCATATCAACCATTAGATGAATTTACATACTTCCTTAAAAAAATTTGCTATGACGCGCACGAAAAATGTATCTAAATATTCCTTTGTGGATTATCAGGAAAAACTTATAGATCAAACAGGGCATACTTCTAAACAATGGACTGGAAAGAGGCTGATGAGAAGCTCATCAGACGAGGAGAACTCATCCTAGACCTGGAATCACTCAAAAACCACAGAAAAGAACTCGAAAACATGAACGAGGGCAGACCGGGACCTCGCTACAAGCTAGCAGACAGCTACATTCAGCTCCTCGCCGCCATCAGGTACCTCTACGGACTCCCATACAGACAACTAGAAGGATTCACCAGGGCACTCCACACCCTCGTACCCGACATGCCCACCGGCGACTACTCGGGCCTCCGCAAGCGGATCCTCGCCCAGCCCGTCGACCCATACAGACACAGTAGAGCGTAGACCCTCGACGAGTCATAGGCTGTGGAAACTATTTACTCGACGTTTAAGCGGTTGTTCGGTGAGCATAGCTTGGCTAGGAGCTTTGGGAATATTGTGAGGGAGTTGGCTGGGAAGGTTTCGTTGTACAATATGCTTGTAAACATGTGAGAGGTGTGGGCGACATGGGCTTGTTTAGAGAGGACTCTAATAGCTTTTGACTAAATCCACAGAGCAATATTTTTAAATAATAATTTCGTTCTATAATTAAATAGACATTCTATGAAAATCATGGTCGTAGTTCCAATAATATCGGAAGGTGTTATCACATTCAGCCGAGATAGGGTTGAACCATATGTCAGACACGACACTAAAGTGGATTTCATCAACATAGAATATGGTCCAGCTTCGATCGAGTCTGTGTATGATGATGTACTGGCCGCTCCTTTCGTAGTTAAAAAGGCAGAATGGGCAGAAAAAAATGGTTACGACGCAGTTGTTGTAAGTTGTATGATGGACCCGGGCGTGGAGGCTGCAAAAGAGGCAGTTGATATACCAGTTGTAGGGCCTATGGAAGCTGCAAAAAGTGTCGCCCAGTTGCTTGGAAAAAATATAGTTAGTATATACCCAGAGGGGCTAACTGTTCTCGAACTCTCTAATGATCCGAAAAAAACTTATGATGTGTTATTAGCGAACGCTAAGAAGGCTTTAGAGGATGGAGCTGACGTACTTATTTTAGGCTGTACTGGCCTTACTGGTTATGCCAAGAAATTACAAAAAGAAATAAAAGTACCAGTACTAGAAGGGGAAGGACTAGCACTAAATCTAGCACAGACGATGGTTGATTTAAACATTTCACAAAGTAAGAAAGCCTATCCAAAGCCAGCCGATAAGAAAAGAATTCTACCTGATTAACACTTTGCTCTGTGTTTCCAGCTTTTTTCCAACACACAATTAAGCGATAAATGTGATTGAATAAAAATACTAAACAATTTATTGATAAAACGTATTAAAGAAAAAGGCTATTTCTCTACTATTTTCTCTATAGGTTTATAGGCAATGTCGAAGCCAAAATGCTTTGGATTAAATATCCCTAATCCTCTCATAGTCCTCCAAGGTGGGGCCGCCTTCATTCCCCATACAGTGACTTTCCTACCTTGAATCCAACTTGCTGAAGCAAAATTTGACAGACCTTCTCCAGTTTCACTATCAACAACTGTGAATGGATCTGGGCAAGTCACAAATGGTTTTTCGTTAATCCAACTTATTTGGTTCTCATTCTTATACCAAAATCGGAATGTTTTTTCTTTTTAAAAAAGGTGGTTTTTTCTTCCTTCTTCTCCACTCTTCGACGTAGAGGTTTAGGAGCTCGTTGAGGAAGTCGACCTCGGCCTGCTTGGTCGTCATGAGCTTCCTGTCCCTGAACTTCGCCTTCACCGAGGCGTAGAACTCCTTCCTCTCGACGCCCTCTATCTCGGATGAGATATCGACGAGGCTCTGGAGCACGTCTGTCATCCTGAGTGAGGCGTAGCTGGGTTGGTTTACGAACTCCATCGCGTAGTTGAGAACCTTCATGGTCAGGTCGAAGTAGCGGTCGTCAAACGTCTCGCTCAACTAGACCTCCTCCAGCTTCTCCCAGCTCTTCCCATACTCGTTCAGGTAGACGATCTCGGAGAGCTTCTTCTTCGTCGGCATGGCTGGTGTCTTGTCGGGGTAGCCGATGGAGAAGATCAGGACCGGCTTGAAGCCATCCGGGGCGTTCACCACCTTCTTCACCGACGCCGTGATGAATGAGCCGACCGCGCATCCACCGAGGCCGAGGGCGTGAGCCGCCAGGAGGATGTTCTCGGCGGCGAAGCCTATGTCCAGGAGGCCTATGACGCTGCCTGGATCGCTGCCCTCATCCTCGAGGCCGGCCACTATGGCGGCCGGGGCGTCCCCGTAGAAGCCTGGGGAGCAGTTCTTTATCATCCTCAGAACCTGGGGGTCGTTGACGTATATGAACCTCCAGCACTGCCTGTTGCCGCCCGAGGGGGCAAGGCGGGCTGCGTCGAGAATCTTTACAGCATCCTCGTCACTAACGGGCTTCGGGATGAAGCTCCTGATGCTCCTCCTCGTCTTCATTAAATCGATCATGGACATGAGTATAAGGTGGTACCCGGAAAATATTTAAATTTTTTAACTAAGAAAAACCTAAACCATTAGCGGTGCCTCAGTCACCGGTACTCCTTGCCCATCTTCTCGGCCACAGCCTTCACGGCGCTCCAGACAGTCTTAACAGAACCAATGTAGACGAGCTCCTGGGGGCTGTGGGGGTTCTTTATCGTGGGGCCGACGGAGACCACCCTGAGCCCAGGCTCCAAGTTGATGAACTGGGCACACTCTAGGCCGGCGTGGATGGCTGTCACGACGGGCTTCTTGCCCAGGACCTGCTCGTAGATCGAGGCAACGAAGTGGAGCCATGGGGAGGTGATGTCGGCCTTCCATCCGGTTCCGCCCGGCGGCTGGACCACGTCGGCGCCATACTTCACACCGATCTCCTTCAGTATCTTCCTGTTCTTCGCCATGTCCTCGGCGTCCGATGTCCTGGACATTATGGAGATCTTGACGGCGGCCTCCTCTGTGTTCACTATCGCGAGGTTGTTCGAGGTCTCAACGAGCCCCTCTATGCTCTTGCTCCAGGAGAAGGGGCCGTGGTGGACCTCCTTAAGTATCCCTATTATGGAGGCGGTCTTCTCCTCCGATACGGCCTTCTCCGTCTTCGCCTCTTCCAGGGTGAAGCTCATGTTCTCCTCCACGGGGAAGTCCTTCTTCGCCTTCTTCCCCCACTTGTCGAGGACCGCCTTCACCTTGGAGGCGTTCTTCTTGGGGACAACGAAGACACAGGAACCGGACCTCGGGATGACGTTTCCCCTCGTCCCGCCCTGGATGTTCGATATCCTGAGAGGGGTCTCCTTGCCGAGGGTGTAGAGGAAGTCGCCGAGGAGCTTGTTCGCGTTCGCCCTCGGGAGGTGTATGTCGACTCCTGAGTGGCCACCCAACAGCCCGTCGACCTTGAACTTCATCCCCGCCCAGCCCTCGACGGGCTCAAAGGAGATGGAAAGGGTGTACTGGGTTCCGTCGCTGCCGGCGGAGCCGACGATTATGACTCCCGCTTCCTCGCTGTCGAGGTTGATCATGTTCTTGGCTGTGAAGAAGCCCTGCTTTATGTTCATGGCGCCCTTGAGGCCGGTCTCCTCCTCGACCGTCATCAGGGCCTCGATCCTGCCATGCTTCTTCAAGGTGGGGTCGGCGAGTAGAGCCATCGAGATAGCGATGCCTATGCCGTTGTCGGCACCCAAGGTTGTCCTGTCCGCCCTGACGAAGTCCTTCTCAACCTTCAGGGAGATGGCATCAGTGTCGAAGTTGTGGGGGCTCCCCTCGTCCTTCTCGCAGACCATGTCCTGGTGAGTCTGGAGGACGAGGCCTGGGTAACCCTCGCACCCCGGAGACGCCTCCCGTGTCAGGAGAACATTGCCGACCTCATCCTTCTTGAATTGGACATGGTTCTCTTCAGCCCACTTCTTAATCCAATCCTGGACCTTTCGCTCCTTCCCAGAACAGCGTGGTATCCTTGTGATCTCCTCGAAGATCGACCATACAGCCTTAGGCTCCAGCGAGCCCAACTTCTTAGCAGCCATATCAATCATCGTACCAACCCTCAGAGGATATTTCTAACTTTCGATTTAGCCCAGGTGGGGTCGGACGCCCTAGGGCTCCTAGTTGGTTAAGAGGTGCATAAAGAGAGTGGGAACTAATAATTTCTAAATAAGCTAGCGTGTGTTGTCTCACTAAACGAAAATCACTTTTATAATCTCTTATTTAATTACTCGTGAGGATGGTTATTGGGTTAGTTTTATATGTTTTAACAATATTCTAATGGAGATAAGTATGGGTGAAATTAGGTTTGAGTTGAAGCCGGTCGATGAAGGGTCTGAAGTGAGGTTCGAGTTGAAGCCAGTTGATGAGAAACCTAAAAGGGGTTTCAAGAGGAGGAGCAAGTATAACCCAATAATCGACCGGTTCCTCACGGAGAACCATGATCTGGTTAGGGTTGAGGTCAAGGACAAGGACGCGGGCTACATGAGGATTAACCTTAACAGGCTGATCATATCGAGAGGCATGAAAGATAGGGTGAAGGCCTCGGTGGTGGACGGTGGGGTCTACCTCGAAAAGATCGGGCATCCCGACGTTGTAAGTTAAAATTTAAATAAAGTATAACCTATTGAAACTTGGTGATGTCCATGGGAATAGTTTTCGATACAGGGGAGGACGGTTTCAGGACCGTTGTTAAGGACTATCAGGAGATGGCCCTACGGTTCTTGTGGGGATCAGGCGGGAGAGGAGTCTCGACCAGGGAAGTCTGGCTTCACGTCAACAAGGAGTTCGGTGGCTCCAAATTCATAAGCAGGGCCTCCATCATCAACTTCCTCAACGCCATGGTCGACGAGGGGGCTCTCAGCTACACGGAGCTCACCGGGAAAGGAGGCCACAGACGCATCTACTCGCCCCCCTGG
>Ga0315280_10004183_pt1 | contig 21534 bp, 13 predicted proteins | sample YL17G06_40_MG_FD_203697 | JGI IMG/M metagenome (GOLD analysis project Ga0315280, IMG submission 203697) | Sediment microbial communities from Yellowstone Lake, YNP, Wyoming, USA - YL17G06_40 | ecosystem: Environmental > Aquatic > Freshwater > Lake > Sediment | place: USA: Wyoming | collected...
ACCTATACGCCGACGGCCGGCTACTCCGGCCCCGACTCATTCCGGTACCTGGCCGACGACAGTTACTCGACCAGCAGCACGGCTGGCACGGTGGTGAACATCCAGGTGAACCTGCCGCCGGTGGTCACCGGCGTCTACGTGAACGCCGCCCAGTATGGAACCGGCCTCCAGGGGGATTATTACCAGTACGGCGACGGGGGCGTCGACTGGGCGACGCTGAAACTGAGCCGGCTGGACTCGGAGTTGAAGTTTGACTGGGGGACGGGCTCGCCCGACCCGGCCCTGGCGGCCGACAAGTTCTCGATCCGCTGGACGGGCAAGATCCAGGCCGACTTCACTGAAACGCACACCTTCTACACCCAGACCGCCGGGGGCGTGCGTCTGTGGGTCAACAACCAACTCCTGATCGACCACTGGACGGCCCACGCGGCCACCGAGGACTCCGGCACCATCACCCTTATCGCCGGCAAGCGGTACGACATCAAAATCGAGTACTACAAGGACACCGGGCCGGGCGCGATAAGCCTGCTGTGGTCCAGCCCCAACATGTCGAAGCAGCCCATCGGGGTCGAATCGCTCTTCGGTCCGCAGCCCCTGCGGACGGTCAGCGGCATCGACCCGACCGGCCAAGGCATCCAAGCCGTCACCATCAATTTCAGCAAGGCCGTCACGTTCGCGGCCGACGACGTGCTCCTCCAGCAGGTGACCTTCAGCGGGAACGTGGAAACCGTGCTGGGGACCGTCGCGCCGCTCGACGTCTATGGCTATAATCTTGACTTCATGACGATCACCTTACCGCCGGGCGCCGTCATGGATTCGTGGCTGAAGGTGACGCTGAAGGGGAGCGGCACGATCAAGGGTGCCCGGGACCTGAAACTGGGGCTTGACGGTGAACCGAAGTCGGCGTCCGGCGGCGGCAGCGGGGCACCCTTCATCTACGACGGTTCGACGGACCTGCCGACCGGCAACGGCGTCGAGGGCGGCGACGCCGTCTTCTACATCGCCAGCCTGCGGGGCGACTTCAACGGCGACGGCCAGGTCACCGCCGACGATGTCGGCGGGTTCTTCACGAAGTTCCTGGCGGGGAGCCGGGATGCCGATTTCCGCGGTCCGGGTTTTGCCGACACGACCTCGGACGGCAAGGTGACGGCATCGGATGTCGATGGGTTCATCGCCCTGTATCAGACGGCGGTGGTGGAGGGCCGGCACCTGGCGCCTCTGCCGAGCACGGGTCCGCTGAGCGCCGGCGCTCCGGAGCCCCTGGCGGCCCTGCCCCCATCGGCCGCCCCCCCCGCCGCGCCCACGACGCCGGCGGCCCTGGAGGTGGACGCCCTGGCCCTGGCCCCCGAGATTGCGGCAGCCGGTCCGCCGGCTCAGCCGGTGGCGGCCGCGACGCCGGCTGCCCCCACGACGCCCGCTGCCGCCTTGGCGCCGTTGACGTCGCCGACCTTTGAGACGATCCTGACGGTGGACCCGGCGGTAACCGCCGGGGTGCCGCTGGCGTCTGCCGGATCCGGAGAGACCGCGCCGGCGAGCAGCGACCCGTTGCTCGTACCCGATGGCGGCGTAGACCTGCTGGCGCTTCAGCCGATTGAGTTGGCGTTCGCGTAGGCCAACCGAAGGTGATCACGCGATCCTGGGCGCCGTGCTCCTGCCTGAGAGCATGGCGCCTGCTGCTTTTTCGTGCCCCCGCCGTCCGGTTGCAGTATAGTGAGCACCAGACGCTTGTCTCCATAGGGATACCCGCCGCACCGGGCCTGTCGCGGACAGGGTCGAGGCGCCCGTGGGCTGTGGCGAGCCCGCCGCGGGAGCGGGGGAAGACCTGCTTTTTCAGCGTCGCTTGCAGAATGGAGAAAGGGACCTCGCGTGGACACCATCGGATTCATCGGCCTGGGTGCCATGGGCAGACCCATGAGCCGAAACCTTCTGCGGGCGGGGTATCCGCTCGTGGTCCACAATCGAAGCCGCGCGCCCGTGGATGAACTGGTGGCGGCGGGGGCCCAGGCCGGCACGTCGCCGGGGGACGTGGCGGGCCGCTCAGGCGTCGTCATTACGATGCTGCCCGATTCGCCCGACGTGGAGGCGGTGATGCGCGGGCCGGAAGGCGTGCTGGCATGCGCCCGGCCGGGCGCTCTTGTCATCGACATGAGCACGATCTCGCCGGCGGTGGCGCGCCGTCTGGCCGAGGAGGCGCGGGGGCGGGGCCTGGAGATGCTCGACGCCCCCGTGTCCGGCGGCGACATCGGTGCCCGCGACGCGACGCTCACCATCATGGTCGGCGGCAGCGCGGCGGCGCTGGAGCGGGCGAGGCCGATCTTCCAGGTTCTTGGCAAGACGATCACGCACATCGGCGACTGCGGTGCGGGGCAGGTCGCGAAGGCCTGCAACCAGATCATCGTGGCCGTCACGATCGAGGCGGCCGGCGAGGCCCTCGTCCTGGCCGAGAAGGCGGGCGTGGACCCGGCCCGCGTCCGCGAGGCCCTCCTGGGCGGCTACGCGCAGAGCCGCATCCTGGAGGTCCATGCACGCCGGGCGCTCCAGCGCCAGTTTCGGCCGGGCTTCAAGGCGCGCCTGCAACTCAAGGACCTGGGCATTGCGCTGGCGGCCGGGAAGGAGTACGGCGTGGCCATGCCGGCCACGGCGGCGGCGGCCGAGATGTTCAAGGGCCTCTGTGCCGCGGGCGGCGCCGAAGACGACAACTCCGCCCTGATCGCGCACATCGCCCGCCTGGCGGGCCTGGATTGGCGGGCGTAGCGAGGCGGCCTCACTCGGCGCGGCGGCTCTGGGCATTTGTTCAGTGTGCCAGATTGCCGTGTGCCACGGCGGGTATCGTCGCGCCTGGCCCTCCCCCTTCGGGCACAGCGCACGGCCGGACAAGACCGGCCATGGCACGCGGTTGCCGGGCACGCTACACAGGTACGGCTCAGGAGAGCCGCCGCGCAAATCCGCAATGTCAAACCGCCCTAACGGAGGTGTTGTCCCTTCGGGTTTTCGTTGGAAAGGGAGGCCCGCCGGGGGTAAGTTGCCCCCATGCCGATGGTCGGATGGGGACGCGCACGGCGGATGGCCTGACGTCTGCGTGCGGGGACTTCTGGCGAAAGGGAGGGCTCGACGTGGCAGGAACAAAGATCTGGCCGCAGGCGAAGCGACTCAAGTGGTGGCAGGAAGCCCGGTTCGGCATGTTCATCCATTGGGGCCTGTACTCGCAACTCGGGCGGCACGAGTGGGTCATGAACCGCGAGCGGATTCCCCTGAAGGAGTACGAGAGACTGGCCGCCACGTGGAAGCCCAAGCCGCGCCCGGCCCGCGAGTGGGCCGCCCTCGCCAGGAAGGCCGGCATGAAGTACATGGTCATGACCACCAAGCACCACGAGGGTTTTTGTCTCTGGGACACGGCCCAGACCGACTATAACGCCGCCAGGCGCGGCCCCGGGCGCGACCTGGTGCGGGAGTACGTCGAGGCCTGCCGCGAGGTCGGTCTCAAGATCGGCTTCTATTACTCGCTGATGGACTGGCACCATCCTGACGGCGCCCGCTGCGCGTGCGACGAGAAGGCCCGCCGCCGCTTCTGCGAGTTCACCACCGGCTGCGTGCGCGAACTGATGACCAACTATGGGCATATTGATATTTTGTGGTACGACGTGGCCTGGCCCCTGACCTCCGCCAAGGCGTGGGACAGCCCGCGCCGCAACGCCATGGTCCGCCGCCTCCAGCCGCACATCCTCATCAACAACCGGTCCTGGCTCGACGAGGACTTCGGCACGCCCGAGGAGCACATCCGCGAGGCCGAAAAGGGCAGGGCCTGGGAAGCCTGCATGACCTTCAACGGCTCCTGGGGCTACATGCCCAGCGCCATCGACTGGCGCAGCACCCGCGAGGTCATCGGCATGCTGCGGCAGTGCGCGGGCGGGTTCGGCAACCTACTGCTGAACGTCGGTCCGGCGCCGGACGGCTCGGTGCCGCCCGAGGCCGCCGAGCGCCTCCTCCCGGTCGGCCGGTGGCTGGCCGCCAACGGCGAGGCCGTCTACGGGCGCACCGACCGGGTCGACGGCCGTATGGAATGGATGCCCTGCGGCCAGTTCACCGCCAAAGGCAGGACCCTCTATTACTGGGTCAACCGCTGGCCGGGCAACCAACTGGCCCTCGGCGGCCTCAAGATGAAGGTGGCGCGGGCGTCGTGCCTGGTGGGCGGCAAGCCCATCCGGTTCGAGCAGACCGGCGGCCGGCTGGTCTTCAAGAGACTGCCGAGGTCGAGCCCCGATAAGATCGCCGGCGTGACCGTCATCAAACTCCAGTGCAAGTCCAAGCCGCGCCAGGAACTCGGCGCCGGCTGCGTGGCGCTGAAGAAGAAGTAGCCTCGGGGGGCCGGGCATGGATCGGACCATGGCGAGAAGGTTCATTGGCCTGGCGGGAGTCGGGGCGGCCCTTGCCATGGCGGCGTTGGTCGTGGCGTCCGCTGCGCCGATCCGGCTGGAGGCGGGGGAACCGGCCGCCGCCCCGGCGGCCAGGGAGGCCGCGCTGTCTCCCAAGCCGGCCGTGGAATCCGCCTTATCCGAAGCCGTTGCTCCCGTGGAACAAGCCGTCGAGAAGTTGCCGGCCCAGATCGGGGAGCACGTTCCCCGGTGGGCTCGCCGCGAAGTGGGCGGAGTGGCCCTGTGGCAGGTTCTCGCGGCCGTCGGCTTCCTGGTGGTCGGCTATGGGGTGAAGAAGGTCTCGGACTTCTTGTGCCGCCGGGCCCAGGCGCGCTTCCAGGCCAGTGCCGCGCGGCGATTCGACTACTTCCTCGCGATGTCGGCCGGCCGGCCCCTGGGGTATCTGATTCTGCTGGGCGGCATTGCCGGGGCGCTGTGGGTCTTGCCGCTGCCGGTGGAGCCCACCGACGTGAGGTCGCTGGTGCTGGCGGGCCTGAAGGTCCTGCTGGTGGCCGACGTGCTGTGGTTCCTGTTCCGCGCGGTCGACGTGGCGGTGGAGGGCCTCGCGCGCCTGGCCGGCGGCGCGGAATCGAAACTCGGCGACCAGATGGCGCCGCTGATCCGGAAGTCCCTCAAGGTGGTCATCGGCATCGTTTGCGTTCTGTGGGTGGTGCAGTTGCTGGGTTACAGCGTGACGAGCCTGCTGGCGGGCCTGGGCATCGGCGGGCTGGCCGTGGCGCTGGCGCTTCAGGACACGCTGGCGAACTTCTTTGGCTCGGTGTTCATCTTCGTCGACCGGCCGTTCAAGGTCGGCGACCAGGTCAAGATCGGCGACGCCGAGGGCGTGGTCGAGGAGATAGGTTTTCGGTCCACGCGGATTCGGACTCATCCGGCGTCGCTCATCTCGATCCCCAATAAGACGGTGGCATCGGCCACGATCGAGAACCTCTCGAAAATGCCGCGGCGGCGGGTGATGCAGACCGTGGCGCTGCCGATCAAGGCGGGGCCGGAGGACGTCGAGCGGGCCTTGGCCGCCATCCGCCAGGCCGTGGCCGCCGATGCCGGCGTCGACGCCGAGGGGACCGTTGTGCGGTTCACGGACTTCACCGCGGCCGGCCTTAACATCCTCGTGGTCTACTACACGAAGGCGGTGGCGTACGATGAGCACCTGGCGACGAAGGAGCGGATCAATCTGGCGCTGATGCGGCGGCTGCGCGACTTGGGCCTCTCTATCGGCGCCCCGGCGTGAGATCAGAAGGTTCTGGCCTTCTCGCGTGCCAGGGTGATCGCGGCGGCGAGTTTCTGGGCGGCCACGTCGCGGCCCTGGAGGGTCGGCTCGATGACGATGGTGGTGATGTTCGTGAATCCGATGAACCCCAGCATCAGTTCAAGGTAGGGCCTCTGGTGATCGCAGGCCGCCTCCTGCGTGCCCGGCGGGTACTGGCCGCCGCGCGCCAGGATGAGCAGGGCGGGCTTGCCCGTGACGAGGCCCTTGTACCCTTCCGCGGGGAGGTACGTGAACGTGTAGGTTGGCTGGACAAGGATATCGATATATTTCTTCAGGGCGTACGGGACGCCGAAGTTCCACATGGCCGACGAGACGACGTACTTGTCGGCTGCCTTGAAGGCGGCGATGGCGTCTTCGACCTGGCGCCACGCGCGCCGCTCGTCCTCGGTGGCCTTCTCGCCGTGGAGGATCCGGTACTTGGCCGCCACCTGGAGGGGGCCGAACTCAGCCAGCGGCCCGTCGAACACGTCGACGGTCCGGACGGTGTCGCCCGGATGCGACTGGCGGTAACTCTCCAGGAACGCCTCGGCGGCGCGCGACGAATACGAATGGTCTTTCCTCGGTGAAGCCTGGATGTGAAGAAGCGTCGCCACGAGGCACCTCCTTGGAGCATTCAAGGTGCGGGCGGGCCGGACCTTGGGCTCCGGCCCGCGTTCGCACCGACAACGTGCGACCCTCGCCGGCCCACTGTGCCCCCAGGTGCGGGGCGCCGGTCCGGGAAACGCCACGGGGATTTCTTCCCCCCGAAGACCGGCATGGCCGCGGTCGCACTGTCCATTATTACATCATGCCGGCCTTGGAGGCTCAATCAGGGAAACCCCGCGTTCTGGTATCGGGGAATACCCGCGCCTTGACCTGCGTCAAGTCCCGTATCATCCACAGGGCAGCCCGGCGTGCCGCCTGGAATCCGGCTGAACGGCCGGCGCCGGCGGGCTTGTTACAGGCCTGTTACCCACAAGTGGCCCTTCCGTGCGATATTACTTACAGGTAGAGACATCGCGAACCTGCGGAAGGAGGCGGACCATGAGAAGATGCAAGAATCTGGTTGTGGCGGCATCCTTGGCGATGGCCCTGGTGAGCGTGATTGTCGCGAAAAACGCCCCGGCAGCCGTATCGGCCAAGGGGCCAGCGGCAGGCCCGCCGGCCCATGCGGCGGCGCCTGGCCCCGCCGCGAAGGCCGCGGAGGAGGAGAACCCACATCTCTGGAAGCCGCGCGTCACCAGCGTCGCGGTCTTCAAGAACGGCTTGGGGTTCTTCCTGCGCGAGGGCGAGGTGACGCTGCGCGACGGCTGGTGCGTCACGCGCGAGGTGCCGCCGGCCGCTTTCGGCACCCTGGCCATCTATTCGCACGCGCCGACCGAGGTGGTCGACATCGTCGGCTCCGGGCCGGGCGAGATCGTCGACTTCGACGGCACGGACGCGCCGAAAGACGAGGCCGCCAAGCGGGCACGCCTTGAGTCGGCCCTGCACCTCCAGGTGCAACTCTCCTACACGCAGAAGGGCGCCGATCGCACGGCGGTCGGCCGCCTGGTTTCGGTCGGCCCGCAGTTTGCCGTCCTCGACACCGACTCCAACACGTTCGCTGTGCCCATCGAAGGCATCCGGCGGATGCAGGTCCTGGAACTTCCCGTCCGCGCCCACGTCGTGGGGCAGGGGGACCGCCCGCCCGACAAGACCACCCTCGGAATGGCCTACCTGCGCAAGGGCCTGACCTGGATTCCCGAGTACACCCTCAAGGTGATTGACGACGATACGGCTGAACTCACGCTGCGCGGGACGCTAGTCAACGAGGCCGAGGACCTCGTGCACTGCGAGGTCAACTTCGTCGTCGGCGTTCCGCACTTCGTGCACACCGAGTACCTGGCCCCGATCTCGGTGGGCCAGATCATCCGGACGATCGGGGCCGCCGTGGCCCCGCGCGAAATCCAGACGCAGATCGCCAACCGCGCGGCCATCACGTCGAATCTCCAGGCGGCCGACCAGTTCGACCGCATGCCCGGTGTCGTGGATCGGCCGGTCGGCGGGCCCGCCGACCTCAAGGCCGCTCTCGGCAACCTGCCGCAGATGGAAAGCGCGGCCGCCAACGATTACACCGTCTACACCAAGAAAGACCTGACCGTCCGGCGCGGCGAAAAGGCCATCGTCACGCTCTTCACGAAGAAGATCCGGTACGCGCACCTGTACCGCTGGTCGCCGCCGCAGGAGGTCCAGCACTTCCTTGCCCTGCGCAACGATACCGATACGCCGTGGACCACGGGCCCGTGCCTGGCCGTCAGCGGCGAGAGGCCCCTCAGCGAGGACCTCTTGAAGTACACGCCCAAGGGCGGCAGCGGCGAAATCCCCGTCACGGCGGCCATGAACATCGCCAACGAACAGACCGAGAAGGAGATCGACCGCAAACTCAAGGCCCACGAGCCGTCGCCCAACTTCTTCGTGGACCTGGTCACCGTTGAGGGAACCCTTAAGGTCCGCAATTTCGAGAAGCGGCCGGTCAGCGTCGCCGTCACGGCAGCCGTCCAGGGGAAACCTCTCGGGGCGTCAGACGACGGCGCCGTCTCGGTCGACGCCACCCGCCTGCAACTCCTCGAGCGCATCGGCTACATCCGGTGGCACCTGAAACTCGAACCCGGCGAGACGAAGACCTTGACCTACAAGTATGAGCGGTACGTGCCGTCGAAGTGAGAGCCGACCGTGGCGCATGCTTGTGACTTGCCGGCCGGCGGGTACAATGACAATGTCCATTTGGCCGCCTCGCTTGTCGAAGACGCCGTGGCGGGCGGGGCGCGGGATGTCGCGTGGTGAACTATGAACAAGCCGACAGTTCTTGTCATTGAAGACGACGCCTCCATCCGCGAGGGCATCCTTGACGCCCTCCAGTACGCCGGCTACACGCCCCTGGCGGCGGCCGACGGCACCAAGGGCCTCGCACTCGCCAAGACCGCCGAGTGCGACCTCATCCTGCTGGACCTCGTCCTGCCGGGACCCGACGGCCTGGCGATCCTTAAGGCCGTCCGGGCCGAGCGGCCCGGGCTGCCGGTCGTCATCCTCACGGCGCGCGGCGAGGAGGGCGACCGCGTCAGGGGCCTGCGGCTGGGCGCCGACGATTACGTCGTCAAGCCGTTCAGCGTCAAGGAACTCCTGGCGCGGATACAGGCGGTCCTTCGACGCAGCCCCGAGCGGCCCGAGGAGGTCGCGAAGGTCAAGGTGCCCGGCGGCGTGGCGGACCTGGCGCGACGCGAGGTCCGGTTCCGCGACGGCTCGCGAGAGGAACTCTCGGAACGCGAGGTCCAGTTGCTGCGATACTTGGCCGCAAACGCCGGCCGCGCGATCTCGCGCGAGGAGATCCTGACGCGCGTCTGGCGCCTCGACCCGCGCGGCATCGAGACGCGGACCATCGACATGCACGTGGCGCGCCTGCGCGAAAAACTCCGCGACCAGGCCGGCCAGCCGGCCATCATCCTGACCGTGCGCGGCAAAGGATACATGTTCGCTGCGCCGGAAGACGAGTAGAGTTGCAGTTGGTGGACCATAGAGTCGGGTATCAGCGCGGCGGGCCTGCCGACCCACCGCGCGACGAGGTCGAGGTAACCGCATGAATCGCCCCTGGCAAATTGGCCTGGCGTTCGTCGCGTGTCTGGCGGTGGTCCTGGCGGCCATGGCCTGGATCAGTTTCGAGGTTCTGCGTCTCGACCGCCACGCCCTCCAGGAAGAAAACGTGCGGTTGGCGCTGTGGCGGATGGAATCGTCGCTGGCGCCCCTGGTCATCCAGGAAAGCGCCCGCCCGTACTTCGAGTACACGCCGTTCTACACGCCCGAGGAGCCTTACGGCCAGATGACCAAGGATCACTCGGCCCAGCAGCGGGCGTACGCCCAACTGCCGTCGCCGCTCCTGGTCCGGACGTCGCCCTACATCCGGCTTCACTTCCAGGTTGGCCCGACGGGGGAACTGTCGTCTCCGCAGGTGCCCACGGGCGACATGCTCGCGCTGGCCGAGACGCGGGCCAAGGTCAGTCGCCGGGCCATCGACGAGGCCGGCGCCAGGCTGAAGGACCTGGAGTCGCTGGTCAACCCGAAGGTGCTCGCCGCGGCGCTGGGGAAAGAGGAGGGCCGGCCTCAGCCGCCTCCCCAGATGCAAGTGGCGATGAACAACGATGGACAGTTCCTTCAGCAACCGGCCCAGCAGGAGGCCCGCAATATCAAGGAATGGCAGGCCCGCAGCCAGACCATGCAGGGTTTCAACCTCGACGTTCAGAACCAGCAGAAGGTCAGCAATCGCTTGCTGGCCGCCCAGGTGGCCGAGGGCGTTATGAAGCCGCTCTGGCTGGGCGACGCGCTGGTCCTGGCGCGGCAGGTCGGCGTGGGCGGCTTTGCCTACGTCCAGGGCGCATGGCTCGACTGGCCCGCCCTACGCCAGTGGCTCCTCGACGGCGTCAAAGACCTCGTGCCGGGGGCCGGCCTCGTCCCGGTCACGGACGGTCCCGGCGAGGACCGGTCGCGGATGCTGGCGGCCCTGCCGGTCCGCCTCGTGCCGGGGACGGTCCCGGCGCCGGAGGGTCTCTCGCCCGTCGCCCTGTCGCTGGTCATCTCGTGGCTCTGCGCGCTGCTGGCGGCGGCGGCGGTCGGGGCGCTCCTCTGGGGCACGGTTGCCCTGAGCGAACGCCGCGGCGACTTCGTCTCGGCCGTCACCCACGAACTCCGCACGCCCCTGACCACCTTCCGCATGTACTCCGAGATGCTCGCCGAGGGAATGGTGACCGACGACCAGAAGCGCCGCCGCTACCTTGCGACCCTCTGCGCCGAAGCCCAGCGCCTCAGCCACCTCGTGGAGAACGTCCTGGCCTACGCGCGGCTCGAGCGCGGCCGGTCGCAACGGAAAATGGAGACCGTGCCGGTGGCGGACCTGGTGGCCCGCGTCGAGGGACGCCTGGCGGCGCGTGCCGCCCAGGCCCGCATGGAACTCCTGCTCGATGCGCCCGAGGCCGAGGAGCCCTTGGCTCTCAAGGCCGACGCTGCGGCCGTCGAGCAGGTGCTCTTCAACCTCGTCGACAACGCCTGCAAGTATGCCGCCGGGGCGACGGACCGCCGGATACACGTTGTCATCGGCCCCCGCGACGGCCGGGCCGTGCTCAAGGTTTGCGACCACGGGCCCGGCATCTCGGAGGCCGACGCGAGGCGGCTGTTCCGGCCGTTCTCGAAATCCGCGAAGCAAGCCGCCAACTCGGCTCCCGGCGTCGGGCTGGGCCTCGCCCTCAGCCGCCGGCTGGCCCGCGAGATGGGCGGCGACCTGCGGCTCGAACCTCAGCCGGGCGGGGGGGCGTGCTTTGCGCTGACGCTCCCCTGTGCGCCCGGCGGCCAGCCGACCTGAAGAGGAATCGCCATGCCGGACGAAGTTCCGTTGCCCTCACCGCGATCTGTTGCCTCGCGTGTGGCGAGCGTATGCCTGGTGGTCATGGGAGGACTGTTCTGGCTCCCCGGACCGATCATCGTGATGGCCGTGGCGCCGAAGTTCAAGGAGATCTTCGAGAAGTTCGACATCAAGGGCGGCCTGCCGCCCCTGACCGAGGCCCTGTTGAGTTTCGCCGACTTCATGGCCCGCGCGTGGTGCGGCGCCGGCGCCCTGTGGGTGCTTGTTGTCGGCGGCCTGGCGGTCGGGGTCGGGCTGGCCAGGTCGCGCTGGTGGCTGCCTGTGTCGGGGGTGCTGGCGGGGGTTTCGCTCCTGGCGATGCTGGCGATGCTCATCGTCCTGGGCGTGACGGTTTCCCTACCTCTGATGCAGTTGATTCAGAGCGTGGGATCGCGCCGGTGACGCCCGCGAAGGGGCGTTGACACTGGTGCGGGGCGATCTAGAATGTCGGTCCCCAGTGGAGTTCAGGGAGGCCGCATGATGCGTTGGGGCCTGGGCATGATTCTGGCGATGGCCGTCCTGGCGGCAGGGGCCGCCCCGCCGGCGCCGCCCGCGCCCCGGGACCGCGCGGACAAGCCCGACGGCTGGACACCGGTGGTCGTCGAGACGGATGATCTGGGGGCGGGCACGAAGGCCAAGGGGCTGCCGGCTTCGCCCGCGCCCGCCAAGCCCGCCGCCGGCATTCGCGTCGACGAGGAGTCGAAGACCGTCACCGTGCCCGTGGCCTTCACCCGCACCAAGGGCGTGGTCGAGCGGCTTCTGTCGGCGAAGAAGAAGAACCCGGGGGCCTCGGTCCTCGTGACGGAGCACTCGGCCAGGGACCTGGCGGCCGCGCTCGCGAAGGCGGGCCTGGTGCCGGGCCGGCGGCCGGAACCGGTGGGCGAGGACAGGGCGAAGGTCCCCGCGGGCGCCGCCCTCGACATCACGGTCGTATCGAAGGCCGCCGATGGGAAGGTGACGCGCACGCCCGCCGCCAGGTTCCTCTCGGACAAGTCGAGCGGCGAACCGCTCGGACAGGGCGCCTGGGTGTACGTCGGACCCCAGATGCTCCGAGAAGGCGACGCCGATGTCCTTGTGACGGAGATGACGGGCGCCATCGTCACGACCAACCTGCGGGACGCCACGGCCGTTGTGTACTGGCGGCCGCGCTTGCCCGATGACGCCCAGCCGTACGTCACCGCGTTCTATGTCTCCACGGCGCCGCTGCCGGTGCCAGGCGACACGTGCGAACTCGAAATCCGCCCCGCGGCGCCGCCCGTGTCGCCCAGGAAGTGACGCAGGCGCAAACGGCGGCGCACGCAAAGACTCAAAGAGCCACAGAGGTAAGAGGCAGGACTCGCGAAGCAGACGGTCGGCAGCCTGGTTCTGTCGCAGTTGTGCCCGTCTTTGGTGTTTCCCTTTTCCCCTCTATCTGCCTTCGTCCCTCCTTGCCCCTCTGCGTCTGTGCGCGAGCCGCCCTTGCCCTTCTTGTCCTTGATGGGCAAAAAATCGCGGCAGCGACCGAGGGGTAGGAAGCCGCTGCCGCTTCGGAAGAACGGTCTTTCGACCGCTTTCCTTTTACCCGGATGTTTAGACCCCCGAACGGCTTTTATTCCATCGGGCCGCCGGCACCCCCGCTGCTTCGACCAGTTGCCAGTCCTCCGACGGCAACGCAAGAAATGACACACCCACCAACGCGACAGTCTTATGCGCTATGCCCGAAGGAATGTCAAGAACAATTCGCAGAAAATCTGGTCGCGAGAGGCGGCCCGGCCGCCGCGTTTAACGCTTTTCTGCCGGCGCTGGCTCCTGAAGGTCCAGGACCGCCACATCCTCCGGGCCGAGGGTGAGCGTTGCCTGGCCGTCCTTGATTGAGACGTCGGCCCCCGCCACGAGTTCCCGGCATTTCCTTTGCGGCACAGCCGCCCCCGGCTGCGAACCTGTGCCAGCCGGCCCGGACGAGGGCGTCTGGGCCGCACCCTCGAAACTCACCGTCACGGTCTTCGCCTCGGCGGAATCGTTGAAGACCGTGAGGTACCGCTCGCCGAACCGCTCGAGGTAAGTCTTCGGGTCGCTCGACTGGGCCCGCGTGATCGGGTGCCAGCCGGCCTCGGCCACGCGCTTGACCAGGGGCACGTATTTCTTGAAGAGCGGCCGGTCGCGGTTGTAGAGGTCCGGCCGCGAGAAGTAGTGGCCCGTCGAGGCGTCGGCGCTGAAGAACCCGGGGAACATGCCGTACGCCAGGCACCGCTTCATGTACTTCTCTACCCGCTCGTAAGGAAACTTATCAAAATTCGTGTTCATGAGGAAGCAGTACGGCTTGGGCCCGCAGAGGACCCGGCGGTACATGAGTTCCTCGTCGGACATCGGCTGCCACCGGCCGCCGGGGTTCCAGTCGGTCTCGGTCCCGAGGACGTCGAAGATCGGGGCGAGCCACGGGTACGCGTTCGGGACGCCGTTGCACATCATGAGTTTGCCCATGGCGTGGACGTCATCGGCAATGGCCCGCGAGTACTCGTAGGCGACGAGGCCGCGGAACAGCGCCGGGGCCTTCGTGTCGGAGGCGAACACCAGGGGCGTCCTCGCGCCCGCGAAATGCTCGCGCCGGAAGTCCAGGAGGTCGGTCGCGTACCCCTCGGTCGAGTCGATGTATTCGCCGTCGAGGTCGCCCTTGCGGTTCGCCCCGTAGAGTTGCTCCTTGATCTTCGTGTTCCACTTGTTCTTGAAATCGGTGACCTCTCCCGGCACGCCCGGCGAGGAGTTCATGCTCCAGACGGCCCCGTTGCACCACGGCGTGTCGAGGATGCGGGCGGGGAAGCGGCCGGCCTCGTCAAAAAAGCCGCTCGTCTGGAGGGCCTTGGCATTGCGGTCGCCCTTCTCGGCGAGGCGCTCGGCCTCGGCCAGGCACGTTTCAATGTTGCGCGGCAACTCCTTGGCCAGGGGCATCCACCACGTCATCGGCTCGGTGTAGCGGAACGTGAGGATGTTGTGGGCGTCGTCCCAGGCGGTCTCGTCGTTGCCCTCCTTGAACTTGAAGCCGAAGTCCTCCCACCCTTCGACCTTGCTGATCTTGTTGAACGGCATCCACAGCCCCTGCTCGGGCGTGCGGCAGCGGAAGTGGTCGGGGAAGGCGCGATAGTAGGCGTCCACCGCGCCGCGGAAGCCGTTCGTCCCTGGAAAATCGAGCACTGCGAGGCCGCCGACATCCATGGTCGGTTTCTCGCGCGTCAGGGCGAAATCCCAGGCGATATAAAGCATGCCCAGCCCCGCACTGTAGCCTGCTCTGAAGAAGGCGGGCCGGTCCAGGCCGGTCGCCAGTACAACGCCCCTCTCGCCACGGGCCACGGCGGCAAAAGGATAGCGCGAGAGACGTCCATTGCTGCCAACGTTGCCCGCGCGCAGCGTCCAGGTGTGCTCCATGTTTGTCTCGGCGACGGATTCCAGGCGCGGCCCCGCCAGCCAGCGCCAGTCTGTTCCCGGCAGGGCAACCGTATAGACCAGCGTCAGGGCGCGGTCCTTGCCGGACTTGTCGGTCACCGAGAAGGAGGTTGGAGTGTCTTCGACGGTCCGGCTGGGATGCAGTCTGTCGATACGCAAGGCGAGCCCCATGGCGTCTGCCTCGCCCATGTCAACGAAGTCCGATCCGGCGGCGACATCGCGAAACATCAATCCTAACGGGGGCCGAGACCGTTTGATTGCGCGCACCGCCAGGCCGTCGAACATCGCCGCCCCCTCGGGCGCCTTCATCGCCGCCAGTTGCGGGTCCTTGAAGTACGACTTGCCTGCGTGGCTCCGCAGGAGGAGGTAGAAATTCAGCCTCTTGACCGGCTTGGTTGGGAAGACCGAGACCTCGGCCTTCTGCCAGTCGTGGGTGCCGGTGCGGAAGGTGCCGACCTGGCCATACAAGGGTGAGCCGTCCTGGTAGACGAGGTCCAGGTACACGGAGTAATCGGAGTTGGCCTGGCCTCCGACGCCCGCGGCCTTGCTCCAGGCGGTGGCGAGGATGGGGGCCGGGGCGGTCTGGTTGAGGACCACGGTCTGGCACGCGCCGCGGCGGACCTTCTCGTCGGCGCCGTTGTCGCAGACGAAAAGGTCGCCCTCGCGCGCAAAGCCGGCGCCGTAGGGCTGCCACGCGTCGGCCTTAAGGAGGTTCTCGCCGGTGGGCTTGAGGACTTCCAGCGCCACGCCGGCCCTGAGCGGCGCCGTGGCGACGAACGCCATGATGGCCATAGCGGCCAGCCTGGTAAGCATGGGCGACCTCCTTACGCGCGCCGTTGTTACTTGTCGTTCATCCCGCAATGTGCCCGTCGCCGTGCCGGCGACGGCCGAACGCGCCGCAGCGTTGCTGTTTGCCGTTTACTCCCCACTGCGCATTCCGCACTTGTCAACGCGGTCGTCGGCCGCGGCGGATCTTCGACCTTCGGCTCCCCGCTACGCGGGCCGCCCCGATGCGTCCCTGGCTGCTCATCGTATCCCTTTCTCGTCGCCGAGTCGAGATTCCCGGTGACAGCGCCGCCCGACGTGCGTACAATAAGCGGCGGCGCGGGCGGCGCCTTCCTGGGAGAATCGCAACTCATGAAACCATCCCTTTATGCGTGTATTCTGAGCGGGCTGGCGGCGGCGGGCGCGTGGGCGGCCGAACCGGCTCCCGACAATCGCGAGGAGGCCCTGGCCCGGTTCGATTTCCGCCAGGTCATCAGGTCCGCCAAGGACAAGGTCTTCCCGGCGGTCGTCTACATCAAGGTCCTCCAGGAGAGCCACGAGTCGGGCAGGAAGATCTCGCAGGAGGTCGCCGGCTCGGGCGTCATCATCTCCGCCAAGGGCGAAGTGCTCACCAACTGGCACGTCGTCGAGAAGGCCGTCGAGATCCGCTGCCTCCTGTACGACGGCCGGGCCGCCAACGCCAAGACCGTCGGCTCCGACAAGGATACGGACCTGGCGCTGGTGCAACTGGAGTTGCCCGGCGGCAGCGCGACCGTCCCCTTCGCAGTGCTCGGCGACTCGGAGGTGCTGAAGGAGGGCGACTTCGTCATGGCGATGGGCGCCCCGTGGGGCCTCAGCCGCAGCGTCTCCATCGGCATCGTCTCGTGCACGCGGCGGTATTTGCCCGAGAACAGCCAGTACAGCCTGTGGCTCCAGACCGACGCCTCGGTCTCGCCCGGGAACTCCGGCGGGCCGCTCGTCAACACTGCCGGCGAGATCGTCGGCATCAACAGCCGCGGCATCCTCTTCGGGGGCGACATGGGCTTCGCCGTGCCCTCGAGCACCATCCGCCACATCGTCTCGCAGATCCGCGAGTTCGGCAAGGTCAACTGGAGTTGGACGGGCCTCCAGTTGCAGCCGCTGAAGGATTTCAATAGGAACATCTATTTCAATGCGACGGAGGGCGTGATCGTGGCCGAGACCGACCCTGAGAGCCCCGCCCGCCGGGCCGGCATCCAGGCCCGCGACCGCATCGTCAAGATCGCCGGCAAGCCCGTCACCGCCACGACAGACGAGAACCTGCCCGACATCCGCCTGGCGATCGCGCTGCTGCCCAAGCACAAGCCGGCGAAGATCGACCTGGTGCGCGGCGAGCAGGCCGTGACCGTGGAACTGGAGCCGCGCGAGAAGGGCAAGGTCGAGGGCGACCAACTCGACTGCCCGCGCTGGGACTTCACCGTCCGCGAGATCAACCAGTTCGACAACCCCGACCTGTTCTTCTACCGCAACAAGGGCGTCTTCGTCTACGGCGTCAAGGAACCGGGTAACGCGCAGCAGGCGGGCCTCCGGCCGCAGGACATCCTCGTCAAGATTGACGGCAAGGACGTCACGACGCTAGAGGAGGTCAAGGCCCTCCACAAGGCGTCGCTGGAGTCGATCAACGCCAAGCACAAGATCGTCCTGTCGGTCGTGAGGAACGGCCTGGCGCGGCAGGTAGTGCTGGATTATCTGCGCGACTTTGAGAAAGAGTAGCGCCCACAGGCCACTGGCAATCACCAATGACGAAACGCCAGCGACCGATGAAACCGAAACCAGACGGCAATGACCAGGCAACGACCGAGGTGCGGTGAATTCATTGGGCATTGGTGATTCTTGATTGGTGCTTGGTCGTTGGTCATTTCTGGTGTACAGGTGACCGCAAAGGAGTTGTCATGGCCTCCCGTAACCTTTTCCTGGCAGTAGTCCTGTTATCCCTGGCGGCGGCCGGCTGCGGCGGGGCGATGGCCGGCAAGGAACCGGGGAGCCTGGAGCCCCAGGCGGCCACGGCCGTGGCGGCGGCACTGGCGCCCTCGCTGGTCCGCGTCGAGTACACCCTCCGCTACGACAATGGCGAGGCGCCGGGGACGCGGGAACAGTTCCTGCGCGACGAGCGGCCCCTGGAAGCGGCCGGCTTTCTCCTCTCGCCCACCCAGGTGATGACGCAGGACCAGCAGATCCTGCCGCGGTTCATCGCCGCCGTAGCCGTGCGGCAGGGGGAGGACCTGGTCAAGGCCAGCCCTGTGGCGTATGTCAAGAAGCAGGGGGCCGTGGTCCTGGAACTCGAGCGGCCGCTGAAAAGCGGCAAGCCGCTCGTCTTCGACCCGAAGAAGAAACCGCCCTACCAGGCCGTGACGTACCTGGAGCAAGACGATGGGGCGTGGGCCGTGAGCGTCCAGCCCTTCTCCCCCGGTTTCGGCCTCCTCGAGACCGGCGAGAAAGTCACCGCCCTGGGCGAAACCGTCCCGTGCCTCCTTACCGACAAGGCCGGCGTGCCGGTGGGGCTGGCCATGGAAGCCGAACTGCCGCTCGACAATTTGTGGATGGGGCCGCCCCTGGCGTGGCCCACGTTCGCGGCCGCGGAGCGCGACCGGCTGCTGGCCGACCTCCAGAAGCGGTGCGCCCAGGCGATGGTCCACGTGGCGCTGCACTTCCGCAGTCCCGCCAAGGACGTCCGCCGGTTCCATTCCCGCGAGGACGAGGAGAACGTGACCGAAAACCACGTGCTCGGCATCGCCCTGGAAGGCCGGCGGCTCCTCGTGCTGGCCAACCTGAAGCCGAAGGATACGGCACGCCTGGAGCGGATCATCGTCCATCCGGCCGAAGGCGACCCCGTCGAGGCCAAGTTCGCCGGCTCGCTCCGCGATTACGGGTGCCTCGTGGCGACGCTCGACAAGCCCCTGGCCGCCAGCGTGGCCTTCTCGCCCATGCCCATCGAGGGGTCGCGCTCCGCGCTGATCCTGGTGGCCGAAATCCGGCTCCACGGCGACAATCGCCGCACGGACCTGACGCATGGGTACATGGGGCCTTACATGCTCGGATGGCGGCGCCAGATTTATTTCAATGTGATGGGGCGGTGCGAAGGCACGTTCCTGTTCGACACGTCGGGAGCGCTGGTGGCGGCGCCCGTCGCCCGGCGCCCGACGGTCGCCGAGCGCGGCCGCGACGCCTCCCGCGAGGAGCCGCTCCTCACGCCCGCCGTCTATCTCAAGAACGTCCTGGCGGACCTGGCGAAGAACGTCGACCCGCAGAACGCGCCGCTCTCGGAGGCCGACGAGCAGCGCCTGGCCTGGCTGGGCGTCGAACTCCAGGGACTCAACAAGGACCTGGCGCGCGAGAACAAGGTCTCGCAACTGACGCGCGACGGCGAGGCCGGGGCCGTGGTCTCATACGTGTATCCCGATTCGCCGGCCGCGAAGGCGGGCGTCGAGCCGGGCTGGATCCTCCTCAGGGTCCAGGTCGAGGGCCAGACCAAGCCGCTGGAACTCGAAATCGGCGAGGACGAGGGCGACCGCGGGCCGTTCCCGTGGGAACGGCTCGACGAACTCCAGGAGCAATACTACGACCGCATCCCGCATCCGTGGCCGGCCGCCGAGAACGCCTTCACGCGGGCCCTGACGGACCTGGGGTTCGGCAAGAAGTTCCAGGCCGAGTTCTTCCACCAGGGGAAGGTCATCCCGAAAGACTTCGTGGTGGCGGCCAGCCCGCCGCACTACGACTCGGCCCCGCGCTACAAGGCCCCGGCGCTGGGCCTGACAGTCCGCGACCTGACGTACGAAGTGCGCCGGTACTTCCAGAAGACCGCCGGCGACCCCGGGGTCATCGTCTCGAAGATCGAGCCGGGCAGCCGCGCGTCGGTCGGCGGCATCAAGCCGTTTGAGATCGTCACGCACGTCAATGACAAGCCGATCCTGAACATCAAGGACTTCGAGGCGGCCGTGCCGAAGGGCGGCGAGGTGCGATTCTCGATCAAGCGCATGAACCAGGGCCGCGAGGTCAAGATCAACCTGTCGGCGCCGGCCCCGCCGCCCAGGAAGCCCGCCGCGAAACCGGGCGACGAACTCGATGAGCCGTAGACGAGGGCGCTCGAAGCGAATCGTTTAGCGGGGAGCCGAAGGTCGAAGATATGCCGTGGCGGACGACCGCGCGGTTCGACGTTGCCACGGCGCGCCGCGTCGCGTCTGACCATCGCCGGCACGGCGACGGGATGCCTGCACCGGCGGCCCAGGTGCTGCGCCTGCGGCAGGGGCTAGGTGTTGAGGCTGCGGTCGGGCCAGGTGTTGAGGCTGCGGTCGGGCCAGGTGTTGAGGCTGCGGTCGGGCCAGGTGTTAAGGCTGGGGTCGGCCCAGGTGTTGTCAGGCGGGTTCACCCGCCTTCGCCCGCGCCAGCGGGATGAGGCCAGGGCCTTTGGCCCTGGCAAGAGGCTGGCGTGGATGGCTTTCTTTCTTTACAATTCAGCCCGCTTCAGCGGGCTTATGAGGCAACAAGGGGAGCACCCATGTCCCGCCGAGCCTATAGTGAGATCAATCTGCATATCACTTGGCATGTCAAGGACAATGTCCCAGTGCTACGCGACGACATCGAGACCCAACTGCGCCGATACCTCCGGGGGCGCGCCTTGCAGGAGAAAGACCTCGTCTTTCACGAAATCGGCGGCACCGATGACCATGTGCATGTGGTCGTCACGGTTCCTCCTACGCTTCTGTTGAGTGAGTGGATCGGGCAGATGAAGGGCGCGAGTTCTCACTACATCAACAATGAGATCGCCAACCGCAAGGTGCTCGAATGGCAGGGCGGCTATGGGGCGGTGAGTTTCGGCACGCGCGATCTGCCTTGGGTGACCGAGTATGTCCGCAAGCAGCGTGAGCACCACGCGCGCGGCACGGCTTTTGAGCGTTTGGAGCGGATCGAGGGAGACGAACAGAAGGATGCCCCCTGAAGGGGGCTGGTGTTACTGGGGGGTGGCTCGGCCGCGGACCTCGGCCTGGAAGGCCGAGGCTACGCCCCGCTTCGCGGGGCGAAGGCCGGTGAACCGGCCTCGACGGACTGGAGTCGGGCAACCCTGGCTGGTGGGCGGTACCGGCCGGCGGCACGGCCGGCCTTTGACTTTGGACCTCGGACCTTGGACTTCCTTCGGTCTATTCCTCGCTGCGGCGCGAAGGCTGGTAAACGCAGAAGGGCTCTTCGGCGAGGTAATCGCCGGTCACGGCGAAGGCCCTGGCGCGGCAGCCGCCGCAGATGCGCCGGTACTCGCAGGCGCCGCACTTGCCGCGGTAGGCCTGGGGGTCGCGGACCTTCCGGAAGACCTCGGAGTGCTCCCAGATTTTGCGGAAGTCGAAGTCGCCCCCGCGCAGGTCGCCGCAGATAACATCCATAAAACCGCATATCTGCACTTTGCCGACGTGCGAGATGAAGGCGAAGGTCTTGCCGCCCAGGCACCCCTTGGCCGCCGGCGCCTCGCCGGGATGCTCGTGCGGCGGAACGACGCGGGCGGCCGCGGCGTCGCAGCCGGTTGCCTTCCGATGCTGGCGCAGGATGCGCGTATAGTGCGGGGCGCAGGTCACGCGGATATGGATGTCCTTGCGGTCCGACTGCTCGGCGAGCCAGCGGAGGGTCTCCTCGTACTCCTCGGCCGATAGTTCCTCGCCCGCGAGTTCCTTGCCGCGGCCCGTGGGCACCAGGAGGAACGGGTTGAACGCCGCGGCCCGGAGCCGGGCAGCCAGTTCCAGCAAGGCCGGGAGTTCCCCGGCGTTCTCGCGCGTGACGGTCGTGTTGATCTGGAACGCCAGGCCTCCCTGGCGGGCGGTCTTGATGGCCCGCAAGGCGGCGTCGAACGCCCCCGGCACGCCGCGGAAGGCGTCGTGCGTCGCGGCCGTGGCACCGTCCAGGGAGATCGAGATGCACGAGATGCCGGCCTTGCGCATCCGCGTGACCGATTCGGCCGTCACGTACATGCCGCACGGGGCCATCACGACCGGCAGGCCCAGGCGGTGGGCGTAGCCGGCAAGTTCGTAGATGTCGGGCCTGAGCATCGGCTCGCCGCCCGTGAGGATCATCGTCGGCCTGGCGAACGAGGCGATATTGTCGAGCAGGCGCTTGCCCTCGTCGGTCGTCAGTTCGCCGGGGTAGGGCGTGGGCTGGGCGGCCGCGCGGCAGTGCTTGCACGCCAGCGGGCAGGTCCGCGTGACCTCCCACGCGATGAGGTGGGGGAG
>Ga0315280_10004184_pt1 | contig 21534 bp, 22 predicted proteins | sample YL17G06_40_MG_FD_203697 | JGI IMG/M metagenome (GOLD analysis project Ga0315280, IMG submission 203697) | Sediment microbial communities from Yellowstone Lake, YNP, Wyoming, USA - YL17G06_40 | ecosystem: Environmental > Aquatic > Freshwater > Lake > Sediment | place: USA: Wyoming | collected...
ATGGTCACCACTGTGCACGATATAACTTCGAGCACGAGGTTGACACATCTGGTCAAGGGCTGTGCCCTTGTCCGCTCTCCAAGAACCGCCCCTGTCCTGCGTAGCTCCAGAGGAGCGAAGCAGGATCAAGCCTCTCTATATATAGGAAAAATTGGCCACCCGGAAAACATATAATTCGGAGCGCAACCTGCGGTTTTTAAAGGATAATATCGATTTTTCCTCGAGCCACACCTTGTTTCAGAGCCGCTAAACAGTTTTTACTTTTCACTTATTTTTCATCCACTTGCCGCTGCCCAAAAATGCCTCAAAAAAGGGGTTATTTTTCGGACAATTTTTGTCACTTTGGGTGTTCGGGGTATTGCACCCTATCCTTCTTCGCTCCTCGGCATACTCGGAGCTTCGAAGGACGCTGAGCGCGAGCGCAGAAGCATTCCTTCGCCCGCGTTTTTGTGACAATTTTTGTCCCTGTTTGGCATGATTGAACGGAACGATCAAAACGCGAGCAGGATGACTGCCTTAAACATTCAACATAGCTCTGACACCGAAACCCCCTGAGAGATCAAGGAAAGAATGCACGGGGAATGGGTATAGGGGCAAGGAATGGATTTGCTTAAAAATTCGGCCGTCCTATAATTTCGCGGGGGTAAAAAAACGGTTTGAATTCAGAAAGGGAGGGAAAAATGAAAACAAAGGCTTTGAACTTGGCGTTAGCGGGGTTCATCGTAATTTCCGTCGCATTATTAACCCCGGCACTGGGCCGGGCAGTGAACCAGGCAGATATAGAGGTGGTACCAGGCAAAGACATTCCTTATTTGCCGCCGATGCAGGGCAGTCTTCGTTACGCGTACAAATACGATGACTATGGAGTTTATAAATTTACCGTTGGATTTGACAGTGACGATAACGGCATTGAAAAGGCGGTGGAAGGCAAGCACTATCACATTGAGTATTATTTGTTCACCTCCAAATCAAAGCTGGAAGTAATGAGGAATTATGAAAACGCGTTCAAAAGGGACGGCTGGAAGCTCCTTGTGCCTGTGGACATAAATAAACTTCATCTGGGCATGGTAACCGCGGAAAAAACCAGCGGCGGGCAGGACATCTTTGCCGAGGTCCAGGTTACGGACGATGAAGGACCGGACGATCAGGGCAGGAATGTAATCTGGTATCAGTTTGAAGTTGTTGAAGTGAAGGCAATGAACCAGGAAGTGGAGATCAGCGCTTCCAGGATGAAGGAAGAGTTGGATGCCAAGGGATTTATCGCCATTTATGGCATCAAGTTTGATACCGGAAAAGCGACGATCAAGCCGGATTCGGAAAAAACCCTGGCGGAAATCGGCAAGCTCTTGAACGATTACAAAGACCTCAAACTGAGCATTGAGGGGCACACGGATAATGTGGGCGACAAAGCCTCCAACCAGAAGCTTTCCGAGCAAAGGGCCGCATCGGTAAAAGACTACCTGGTCAAAAATTTTAAAATTGACGCGAGCCGGCTGGCCACCAAGGGCTATGGCGATACCAAGCCGGTTGCTGACAACAAAACCGAAGAAGGCCGGGCAAAAAACCGCAGGGTGGAATTGGTAAAGATGAAATAAAATTGCGGTTGGAAAATCAGGTCCCGGGTGAGGAAATTCTCTATTTCCAGGAGACCATAATTGTGGCGCTGGGCTGTGTTGCCGTGTAATCGTGCTCGGTTATTTTAACTTCTACTTCCTTGCCGCCGTTGAGTTCCACCATTCTCTCGAATTCTCCGGCAAGCTGGTGGACAAAAGCTTCAAAAAAGTCATAAGGGTGATCGTCGCGGATGATCATCTTCAAGCGGTTTTTGGCTTCGTGGACTATCTCAACGGCCTGAAATCCGGGATCATCAAACTGGAACCATTGCTGGATGAAATCCCTGATCCGCTCCAGCGATCCCAGGGGGTCGTTAAACCGAATCAGGCTGGGATAATAACGGTTGCCTTGATCCTCGATCACAAATCTGCCCCAGAGCCTAGCGAGCTCCAGCTTGCCCTGAGCGATCTCCTTGAATACCGCCTTTCCTAAGTGCTCAAAAATCTCGATGGGATACCAAAAAGTCGACAGCACTGAGCCGAAAACTACCTTGCTATCCTCCTCGGTAAAATATTGTTTCCAGTTTTTATCTTTGTTAGTCTTGATCAGCCGGACATAGTCGATCAGCAGCGTGCCTTTTACCTTCGCCATAAATTTACCTCATCTTTCGTGATTTTGGGGTCTGATCCCATTTCAGTCCCAGCTGACAAGATAAGAGGTGATCTTGCTCTCGTCGGCCCAGCCCATTTTCACAAATTCGCAGCGGACATTTTGCCCCCCGCCCAATTCGGCCATCTTTTGAAACCAGCCCCGGAAAAAATGGTATAAAGCCGCAAAATCCGGATCGCAATCCGGGAGCGTGATCAAAACCTGGTTGGGTTTTTCCACCAGCGCCTCCCATCGGGCGAAGTCAAAGAAAGTGAGTATGTAAATTGGTATCTTTTTTACATGGTATAGGGGGTCGCCTTTCCTGAAAGTGTCTTTGTAAATGTCGGTCATAATCAGCTCGCCGTAGAGCCGGCCCCATTGTCTGGCGGTTTCGAAATCATTTTTGCCAACAACCTCAAAAACCGCCTTAAAGCAGCGTTTGAAAGTTTCGTAGGGATACCAGACCGCAGCCAGGATTTTCCGGCTGAGTATGTCCTTATCTTCTTCAGTCAGGTATTTAGCATACACACCTGACTTGTTGGCCCGGATCGATTTCGCAAAATTAACAAATGCGGTGCCTTTAACTCTTTTCATTAACTTCTCCTTCTGCCCGATGTCGCTCTCTCTGATTTTGGGGTCAGGCCCTAACTTTTAAATTTTGGCTTGACGGGCTTTTTTTAAAGTCCGCGCTCCTTCATAATCGTAGCAGAATTTGACCCAAAATGTCAATGGATTTTTTAGTCAGGCAGGCCTCATTAAACGGTTACCACTGTGCACCATACAGCTTCGAGCACGAGGTTGAAACATTTGCTCAAGGCCATTGGCCTTGCCACGACGACACAACGCCATAATGTGCGAGTGACTTTCCCGCAGCGAGCTTGCCGAGATGAGTCGCGATTCATTTGAAAATATTTTTCACCACAGAGACGCAGGCTTGGGGCAAGATTAGACGAGACGGAATATAGAAGTGACCCCGAATCCCCTCTTCACTCCGTTGGATCAACATCTTCGCCTTTCCACCATTTCAAGAGTCGCATGCGCTTGCGGCCCATCACCAAGGGAAATAATAGTGATGGAAATGCAAAACCAAATAGATGAAACTCCCACAAGCTTTTGCATTTTAGGAAAAAGTTATTTCCATCACCATATTTCCAACTAATCAGTGATGCGCCAATTTCAAGAGCTATCAACAATATGAGAAGCGGTATTGACCTTAATATAATTGAGTTTTTCAGTTTATGTATTTCTTCCTGCTTATCTCTTGTTGTAAGTTCTTCCTGAAATTCTTGGACCTGCGCACGGATTTTTTCAATATTTTGGTCTTTGTCTCTGCTGTCATCCTGGATGGTTTTGATCTCGTTTTGTAACTCGCCAATAGTCTGTTCTGCTTTTGCCAGCTTGTCATCTTTCTCTCTTACCATTCCTTCAAGTCTACTTAATTCCTTTCTGTATTTTCTACCATCGTCGGTAAAAAACTTTCTTACCTCTTTGTCAATTTTTTCCCTATCTTCAGCCTTGGTTAAGTCAAAATCAGGGACGGCTTTTTTTAAATACCTTATGCAAGCTTCCACATCTTCAGCAGGCAATTCTCCGGTTTCAATATCCATATTGGCAAAAACTTTGAAGTCAGCAACGTCAAAAAACACGCCTCGAGGCAAAAGCTGATAACGAAGGGCCTCGGAATACACTTCTGCCATATCACCATCTTCCTCTTCTTTCTCAAGCAGGTGGGGCGCTATCCACTGCAACAATGCATCTAGGGTTAAAACTTTTGCATTCAATCCATTTGCGGGATTCTTTGAATAGAGGGGCAAAGTCGTATCCAGGGTTATAAGCCAATTTTCCGACTGCTCTTGAGAAATTTTATGATCAATCCACCTTAAAAGAAGAGCGTCATGCTGTGCAGCAGGTCCAGATTTCGGACGTTTTCTTAGGTTTATGAATAGAGAAATAAGTTGGCGGGCCATTTTCTGGGTAACTTGTGAATCCGCTTCTTTTTCAAACCAAGCGTCATCATCTACTTGCAGCTTTAATTTTGTATCTAGAGCTTCGGCGAGCTTTAAAAATTGTTCAAACCATTTATCAAAAGTTAAATCCTTATCTTTTGCCCGTGCATTGAAAAATGGTTCCAAGAGGACGCTATCAATTTTCTGCCTAGTTTCCTCGGGGATTTTTCCTATTACTTCGCGCACGAGCTTGGCCTCATCCACGATCTTGTAAATTAGCTCTTGGCGCGTGATATGAGCGACAAAAAGAGCTATATTGAATTTTTTGCAGGCGTTTACCAATTGATTAAAACTGCCATGATGACGGTCCTCTGGGATCAAACCGGCCAGTAAAACGTTTGTGTCCAGATAAAAAGTCGCGCCGTTCAACATTTGCGCGGAAAGCAAATTGCCACCTTCATCAGCTCCGAGTGATTTCGCCACGTAATAATTTTGCGCCATATTCCATTTTATAGCCGTAAACATAGGAGATGAATCCCGGAAAAATTGTGCTACCCCGTATTTAAAAGCTTCTATATCGATTACATTTTCCTCCTTTATGACATTATCTAAAATATCAACAAAAGCTTTTTGGTCGATGAAATCATCTGGTTTAATATCCCCTAAAATGATCTGCACATAGACTTGGCCTAATTTGGCAAACAGAGTGCATAGTAACCTTATAAAGGCTCTTTTATACCTTTCTGCTCCTCCTTGTGCCTGCCCAAACAGAGAATGAAGAACTTGAGCAAATTTTCTATCAGATTCTTCTATTAATCTTATATTCTCATCATAAGCTTCTTCTGATAAGCGATACTTCGGTTCGTCAAAGGCAATTTCCTCTTCCAAACGCCCTGACTCTTGTAATCGCTCGATACCTTCTCTGACATCTGCATCTCTCAGGACTGTAAATATCCCACGAAAATCCAACACCTCTCTAATTTCATCAATGTTAAAAAATTGATTGCCAGATGAAGCCAAATTTTGCTCAATTATTTTCTGTATAGCTTGTTTTCTAACATCTGCACCCGAAGCGGAAAAACGCATTCTGGCAGTAAAGAGCAAAGAACGCTTCTGTGCAATGTCCATCGGAATTCCAGCCATTGCTTACTTACCTCTTTTCTTTAGGTTGCTAAAAACCGGGCAATGATTTTGCTGATGTTGAAGGCCAGCCCTTGACATTTTACATTATCCTTTTGGTTAAAGCCAGACTTCGGCTAGGGTTAACTGCGGTAAAGAAGGCCACCCTCTTTCGATAAAATCTTCAGCGGGCAGGTCAGCCTTCACCAATTTATTCATTTTTATCACGATTTTAAAATGCTGTCAAGGAAGGGCGTAGCCCTTCACCTTATCCGTTACCATCCTGCCAAGAGCACAGCCCTTGACCAAGGCCATAGGCCTTCTAAGCTCACCATTGTTCAGGGGTATCTTCATCAACGACAGGGATGAGCATACCAGCGTCGGGGATGATGATGGTATCGGGGTCAGGCCCGAGTTTTTCTTCCGCGTGGTAAACCGCCTCGTCCATCGAACTTGCGTATTTGAAAAAGGTCTGTTCCACATCCTCTCTTTTGGCCTCGCTCACGAGATACAGATCGACATTGGGCCTTAGATAATTTTTGGTGAGGCCCAGGGGATAGAGGACTTTCATCAGCGCTTCTTTAAGCTCCAGTCCCTGTCCGGCCTGGGAGGCGACGATGATCACGCCTCCCGGGTTGCACACTTTCGCCGCGGGGCCGAGCAGTTTGCAGGTCTGGTAGATGTTGATGGCAAGGGGCAGTCCTGCGGAGACAATGACCAGGTCCGCTTTTTGGGCCGGGACCTGGCAGATTTTTCTTGCGATTGAGACCAAAGGCCGGTGAGCTTCAATCGGGTGGCCGAAACTCGTGGTCACAACATGCGCTTGCGCGTTCAAGACGGTGTTGAAGATATAAAAGTTGGGCAGGAATTTGTGGACTTCGTCAATATCTTCCCGGAAGGGGTTGCCCTTGATTATGCCCAGCATTGCCCGGGGGTCTGACATCATCAGGTGGTTTTTGAGTATGGTCTCAAGCGCGGACACTCCGGGCAGGATGGCTTTTGCTCCTGCGGAATACCCGGCCTGGAAATGGGGCTTGACCTGGCCGATTCCAAAGATAAGGTCTGCGGATGCGACTTTGGGATTGATCTTGACCGGAGTCCCCCGGCTGGTGGTCCCGACCTGGACAAAGTCATCCTGGGGGAAGGAGCAGTGGAACAGGCATTCGAAGCGATTGGTTATTTCCGGGCCGATGCCTGCGGTCTCAACCGGGACCAGAGGGTGGCTGCCCGCTCCGACGATGACGATTACATCCTGGTCGCGGATGCCTTTGAGCCGGTTTAAGAGCGCGAGGATCATTTCGGATTTGGGGAATACCCTGGTTTTGTCCGCGATGATGAAGCAGACTTTCATCCCGGGCTTGTAGAGTTGTTCGGGTTTTTTGGATGCGATCGGCTCATTGAGCGCGATTTCAAGCCCGAGCTTATAATCCGCGCAGCCGGGGATGAAGTTGGGGGTCAGGATTTGGACCAGGTTTTCGGGCTGGTCGATTTCAAGAGGATGCGCGCCAAAAGCGAGTTTGATCTTTTGCGGCATTGGCATATTTGATTTTAGAGGAGATGGTTAGTTTTGCAAAAGAGAATCGGGACTTCCGCCTTCGTCCCGCGAGGCGGGACTACGGTGGACAGGAAAGTCGCTTCCTTCTTCGCCCCAAGAGGGTTCAAGCGGGAAGAGGCTTCGAAGGACAGGCGCATCCCGCCTCGTTTCACTCCGCGGGACTTCGTCACGCCCCGCGTCGCGGGGTGACTCAGCGCATAAAAAATAATCCTCCGCGCTCTCTGCGTCTCTGCGGTGAAAAATATTTTCAAATGAATCGCGAGCAAGCTCGCTCGCAAGGCAATAAAAATCACACATTGATAATCCGGCTTAAATTGGTAGAATCTAGCGTCTGGGAGGAACAGATGAAGGACCGCGGCAAGAAGAATTGGGAAGACGAGGTGTTGAAGCCCTATTTGAAGAAGTCGGGAGAAAGAGAGAAGCATTTCAGCACGGTTTCCGGTCTTGAGATACCGGCCTTGGTGAGCGAGGAAGACCTTGAGGGCTTTTCTTATGATGAGAAACTGTCGTTTCCGGGCCGGTATCCTTTTACCCGCGGAGTTTACCCGTCAATGTACCGGGGCCGGCTGTGGACGATGCGCCAGTTCTCGGGTTTCGGTACTCCCAGGGACACCAACAAGAGGTATCATTATCTGCTTTCGCAGGGGCTGACCGGGTTAAGCGTCGCTTTCCATTTGCCCACGCTTTACGGCCGGGATTCTGACCACCCAATAAGCCGGGGCGAGGTCGGGGTTTGCGGGGTTGCGGTTGACACGCTCAAGGATATGGAGACCATCTTTTCCGGCATACCGCTGGACAAGGTGACCACTTCAATGACCATCAACGGGCCTGCTTCGGTTCTTCTGGCGATGTATATTGCGGTTGCGGAGAAGCAGGGCGTATCCAGGAAGCAGATCGGAGGCACCATCCAGAACGACATCCTCAAGGAATACATTGCGCAGAAGTCGTGGATTTTTCCGCCTGAGCCGTCGATGCGTCTGATCATAGATACTTTTGAATACTGCTCGCAGGAGGTTCCGCGCTGGAACCCGATTTCGATTTCCGGCTATCACATCCGGGAGGCGGGCTCAACCGCGGTCCAGGAGCTGGCGTTCACCCTTCGGGACGGGATGGAATATGTCAAAGCCGGGATAGACCGGGGACTGGATGTTGACAAGTTTGCGCCGCGACTGAGCTTTTTCTTCAATGCGCACAATGATTTTTTTGAGGAGATTGCGAAGTATCGCGCGGGGAGAAGGATCTGGGCGAAGGTGATGAAGGAGCGGTTCGCCGCGAAGAATCCGGAGAGCATGCGGCTTCGGTTTCATACCCAGACCGCGGGATGCTCGCTGACCGCGCAGCAGCCTCACAACAATGTTATCCGGGTGACGATCCAGGCGCTGGCCGCGGTTCTGGGCGGGACTCAGAGCCTTCACACCAATTCCCTGGATGAGACTTATGCTCTCCCGACCGAGGAAGCGGCTACGCTGGCGCTGAGGACTCAGCAGATTTTGGCTGAGGAAAGCGGCGCGGCTAATACGATTGACCCTCTGGGCGGCTCGTATTTTGTGGAATGGCTGACGGACAAGATGGAGGCTGAGGCGTGGAAATACATAGACATCATTGACAAGATGGGCGGGATGATTGAGGCGATCAAGGTGGGGTTCCCGCAGCGGGAGATTGCGGACGCGGCTTATCGATATCAGAAGCAGGCGGACAAGGGAGAAAGGACTATCGTGGGCGTTAACAAATATTGCGCGGAAAAGTCGTCGGAAATTCCGCTGCTTCGCATCGACCCCAGGGTGGAGAAGGAAAAGGTTCAAAACCTGAAAAAATTGAGAAAGAGCCGCGACAATCAGGCGGTGAAAAAATCCCTGTCCCGGCTGGAAAACGCGGCCTTAGGCAAAGATAATCTTGTGCCTTACATACTGGATGCGGTCAAGACTTATGCCTCGGTGGGAGAAATCTGCGACATTTTGCGCGCGGTTTTCGGGGAATACAAAGAGGCTGCGGGATTCTGAATATTTTGGGTGTCGGCAGAAAAAGATTTAAAGCGGGGGCGGTGTCGGGATGGAAACGAAAAGAGTGAGAGTGCTGGTGGCGAAACCCGGTCTGGACGGCCACGACCGGGGAGCGAGGATTGTGGCGCGCGCGCTTCGGGACGCGGGCTATGAAGTTATTTACACCGGGCTGCAGCAGACGCCGGAGATGATCGTTGAATCCGCGATCCAGGAGGATGTGGACATCGTGGGCGTGAGCATTCTTTCCGGCGCGCATATGACCATCTTTCCGGAAGTGATCCGGCTGCTCAAGGAAAAAGGCGCGGGGCATATCAAGGTGTTCGGCGGCGGGATCATCCCCGAGGATGATGTAAAGAGGCTCAAGAAAATGGGAGTGCTGGAAATTTTTCTGCCCGGCGCGAGCACCGATGCCATCGTCAAGTTTATGAACGATAAAGTCAAGAAAAAGTAGCTTGCCCAGAGTTGACGGAAATGAGGTTTCCTGCGCACGAGAAAAGGGCGCCCGCAACAATACGAGCCGGGCGCGGCGAATTGGGCAGATGAGCAGTAAAAAGACCAAAAGCTTGATCAAGGGATTCGAGCGCAAAAACCGGGCCAGCCTCGCGCAAATCCTGACCCTGGCGGAAAAAAACTCGCGTGAAGACCAGCGCGAGCTGGCTTGTCTTTTTGCCAAAGCCCGGGGAATAAAAAAAACCGGAATCACCGGTCCTCCGGGCGCGGGCAAGAGCACTTTGATCAACCGCCTGATCAGCCTTTATCGCCAAAAACAAAAGACCGTGGCTTGCGTGCTGGTGGACCCGTCGAGCCCGATTTCCGGAGGCGCGGTTCTGGGCGACCGGATTCGGATGCAGGAGCATTTCCTGGACCAGGGCGTTTTCCTGCGCAGCGTCGCCAGCCAGTGCGAGCCGGGCGGGCTGTGCCGGGCCGCAATCGAGATGGCCCTGCTTCTGGATGCGTTCGGGATGGACGAAATTATAATTGAGACGGTCGGGGTGGGCCAGAGCGAGATTGAAGTCGCGGGCATAGCGGAGACGGTGCTGGTGGTCCTCACTCCCGAGGCCGGGGATGCGGTCCAGGTGCTCAAGGCCGGCCTGCTCGAGGTGGGCGATATTTTTGTGGTCAACAAGGCTGACCGGCCCGGCGCGCAGGCGCTTTATTATGAGCTGGCATCTATGTTTGAAGATTATTATTCCGCCGGGGAGCGCAAGAAAGTGCTGATGGTCTCGGCTATGGAAAACAAAGGGATCGATGAGCTGGCAAACGCGATTGATGAGCACCGGGAACACCTTGACCGGACCGGCCAGGACGGGAGAAGAGACTTGCGCAGGCGGCACCTGCTTGAGCTGGTTGTGTCTGAATTCAGGGATGAGCTGGAGCGGAAATTATTAAAGGAGCATCCGGAGCTTATTGAGCAGGTTTGCAGCGCGGCCTTAAGCCCGCATCAGGCGATGGAAAAGCTGGAAAAATTTCTCAAAAGTCTTTTGAAGAGCAAGCACAGGTAGAACCGGCTGAAGGAAAACGCGGCGGGTTCAGCCGTCTGCGCGGAGGTTGATTATGGCGGAAGAAATATTGCTGAGAGAGAGAAAAGGCAATGTCGGCACTTTAATCCTTAACCGGCCGGACAAGCTGAACTCGATGTCGGTTGAGCTGCTTTTGGAGCTGATCAAGGCGGTCAACGAATGCGCGGCTGACGACACCATCCGTTGCCTGGTAATCACCGGCGCGGGGGACAAGGCGTTTTGCGCGGGGTTTGACATAAAATCCATCCCCACCAATTTTTCCGCCAAAGACGCTCAATCGCTGGAAGCCAAGGCCATCCGGGCCAATATGCCGATTGAGCAGCTTATGAACAGCCTGAAAAACTATCCTTACCCGACCATCGCCATGCTCAACGGATTAACCATCGGCGCGGGCTTCAACCTGGCTATGTGCTGCGATATACGAATCGCGGCAGACACGGTCCTGATGGGCATACCGCCCGCAAAACTGGGCCTGGTATATTTTCCCGGAGGCATCAAGCAGGTGGCCGAGGCTTTGGGAATGGCCCGGGCAAGGGAGGTATTTTTCACCGGCCGCATTTACGGGCCCGAGGAGGTGAGGAGGATGGGTCTGGCGCACCAGATGGTTCCAGCCGCGGAGCTTTCAAACACCACCTATCGCCTGGCTGAAGAAATTTCCGAGAACGCGCCGCTCTCGCTCAAAGGCATCAAAAAAATACTTAATATGCTCGAAGCCCAAACCGCATTAACCGAAACCGGCCAGAAAGAAGCGGAGCTTCTAATGGCCCAGGCGTTTATGAGCGAAGACCTTAAAGAAGGCCAGCTAGCTTTCCTCCAGAGACGAAAACCGCAGTTCAAAGGCAGGTAAGGAGTGATTATGGCCAAAGCCAAAAAATGCGTTTTTTGCGAGATAGCCGCAGGCAGGGCAAAAGCTTACAAGGTTTGCGAGGATGAGCTTTCAATGTGCATCCTGGACATCAACCCCTTCACCAAAGGACACTGCCTGGTCATCTCCAAAAGACATACCCCCTGGTGGCACGACTTGACCGGGAAAGAAACCGAAAGCCTGTTCAAGACCGCAAGGATTGCCGCCAAGAAAATGATGAAAGAGTTCAAGCCTGAATTTGTGTGCCTGTATGCCCGGGGAAGGAGAATACCTCACACCCATATCTTCCTTGTGCCCACAATCAAAGGCGATCTCCTTGACCGCTTCTTCAACGCACTGGAAGGATTCCAGGAATCGCCTCCCGAGCTTACCAAGCTCAGACATAAATCCTCGCTCCAACAAACCGCAAGCCGGCTTAGGAAAAGATAAAAGACGAGTCCATTCTGCCGGGCAGGCTGCACACCGGGAAGGGCAATGCCTTTAATTCCCTCCCAGAAATGCCTGCTTCACTTCATCATCCCCGAGCAGGAATTTGCCTGTGCCTTCTTTGAAGATTTCTCCAATCTTGAAGACATAAGCCCTGGTGCAGACCTCAAGCGCCATCCGGGCGTTCTGTTCAACCAGGAGTATGCTGGTGCCCTTCTTGTTGATCTCAACAAGTTTCTCAAAAACCAGGTCCATATAATTGGGAGACAACCCCAGGGAAGGCTCATCAGCAAGTAGTAATTTGGGTTTGAGCATCAACGCCCTTCCGATCGCAAGCATCTGCTGTTCTCCGCTGGAAAGAGTGCCGGCTTTTTGCTTCATCCTTTCTTTAAGTTGAGGAAACAGGATGAGAGCCTTATCAATATCCTCGCGAATGGATATTCTATCCGTCCTGGTATACGCGCCCATTTCCAGATTTTCCCAGACGGTCAAAGTCGGGAATACCCGCCTTCCTTCCGGGACCAAAGACATTCCCTTTTTTACCAATTCGTCGGTCCTGAAACCTTTTATGCTGTTTCCTTCAAATAAGATCTCTCCGGTTTCGATATGACCGCCCGCGGCCTCAAGCAGACCGCTAACAGCCCTGAGCGCGGTTGACTTGCCCGCGCCATTGGGGCCGATCATCGCAACAATCTCTCCCGCATCCACGGCGAAGGAAGCGTTTTCCAAAGCCTTTACCGTGCCGTAGTAAACCGAGAGTTTTTCAGCCTCAAGAAGCAATTTTTTTCCTCCGCCCCAGGTAAGCCTCTATAACCGCCTCATTGTTTTGGATTTCTTCGGGCTTGCCTTCCGCTATCTTGTGGCCGAAGTTGAGGACGATGACCTTGTCCGAGATATCCATCACGACCTTCATATGGTGTTCTATGAAAAGAATGGTTTTGCCGTCATCTTTTAGCTTTCTCAGGATGCCGAGCAGTTCCACCGCCATATTGGGGAACAGGCCGGCCGTGGGTTCGTCCAGGAGCAGGAGTTCGGCTCCGGTTGCCAGAGCTCGCGCGATCTCAAGCAGCCTTCTCTGGCCGTGAGAGAGGTTCATTGCAAGCGCGTCTTTCTTTTCAGTCAGGCCGACAAGCTTCAGGTATCCAAGCGCCTTTGCGCGATTTTCCTCGTCCTCCTTCAGCATCTTTGGGGTCCGAAAAAGAGCGGCCCACAATGTCTCTCCCTTGTCATACCTCAACCCGAGCATGACATTGTCAAGCACGGATATTTGAGGAAACAGACGGATATTCTGGAAAGTCCGGCTTATGCCCAGCCTGGCTATTTTATAAGGGCTTAAATAGGTGATGGCCTTATCTTTGAAATACACATCGCCGCTCTCCGGCTCAAGGAATCCGGTTAAAATATTGAAAAGAGTTGTCTTGCCTGCGCCATTGGGGCCGATTAGAGCGTTGATCGTGCCCTTTTCTATTCCAAACGACAAATCATGGACTGCCTTGATTCCGTCGAAATCTTTGGTCAGATTGCGCGTTCGCAACATAGGATCAGGCTGTGTGTTTTTCATCGCCATTTATATTTACCCGCCAATCCCTGCGGCCGCCAGAGCATCAAAAGGACAAGAAGAAGACCGTAAATCATCTGCCTCAAAGGCGCGGCTACAGAGCTGGGCATCCCCAAAAACCTAAGCATCTCCGGAAAGATAACCAGTATCGCGGCTCCCAGGAACGACCCGGCCAGGCTACCCATCCCGCCGAATACCACCATCAAAAGAATCGTGATGGACTCCATCACCGTAAAACTAGACGGGTCGATGAAAGTGATATAATGCGCATACAGGCTGCCGGCTATACCCGCAAAAAAAGCGCCGATGATAAACACAAGCAGCTTGTGCTTATTTATATTCTTGCCCATCGCCTGGGTGGCTATCTCGTCTTCCCTGATCCCGGTCAGAATCCTGCCGAATGGAGAGTTTGTTACCCGATGAATCACAAAATAGGTTATAAAAACTAACACTGCGGTAATAATCAAATACTGCCAGGTCTCTGACAATTGAACGCCGAAAATTGAAAACTGCGGTATGCCCGGAAGACCCATCGGCCCCCTGGTCAGACCAACCCAGTTCTTGGCAATCGAATAGACAATCACCGCAAAGCCAAAAGTAGCCAAAGCCAGATAGTCGCCTTTGAGCCTGATCGAGGGGAACCCTATGATAACCCCAAGCAAAGCCGCTACGACCGCTCCGGCCAAAAGTCCCAGCCAGGGAGAAACTCCTAAAGTAAGCGCCAGAAGTGCTGATGCGTAAGCCCCGACGCAGGAGAAAGCCGCGTGCCCGAGCGCAGGAAGGCCGGTATAGCCAAGAATGAGGTTGAGGCTTAAGGTGAGAATTATATAGATGCCCGCGATCACCAGTATATGTAAGAAATATTCCATCCTTCAGAGTCTCTCCTTGTCCACCGGCACATTCCAGATCCCTCCCGGCCGGAAAAGCAGAAAGATAATCAAAATAACAAAGGCGATGCAGTCCTTCCACCCCGCCTGGATCTTCCAGATGCCCAGGTTCTCCGCAAGCCCGAGAAACAGTCCACCGAACACCGCGCCCGGAATGCTCCCGATCCCGCCGATGATGGAGGCGATGATCCCTTTCAGGATCGCGTTCATTCCCATTGTCGGCTCTATGTTTGTCTCGTATGATATTAAAATCCCGGCCACGCCTGCCAGGGCAGAGCCTATGGCAAACGCGTAAAGGATGATCTTCTCAGGATATATGCCGACCACGCTTGCGGCCATCGGGTCATCTGCCACCGCTCTCATTGCTTTTCCCAGTTTTGTCCTTTGAATGAAAAGCCATAAAATGGCCAGCAACAAAAAACTCACAGACAAGATCACAATCTGCACATCCGTGATTACCGCTCCCAGAAAATGATGGCCTTCCTTAACCGGCCCGGTCCGCAAACTCAGTATCTGCGCTCCGAAAATGAGCTGGATGAGGTTCTGAAGGAAGATAAAAATGCCAAAGGATGCGATCAGAAAGACAAGGTTAGGGGCTTTGCGTTTGCGGAGCGGGAAATAAACCAGCCGGTCAATTAAGATTCCGAGCAGAGCCGCGCCCGCTATTCCCGCCAGAAAAACAAAAAAAAATACCGGCCCGCTCACCTGACTCCCAAAAACCAACAACCATTCGCTGACAACCACATACCCCAGATACGCTCCAGCAGCATAAACCACTCCATGAGCAAAATGAAAGAAACGAACACTTTTATAGATAATCGTAAAGCCGAGGGCTAGAAGTGCATAAATGCTACCTGTAATGATTCCGTTTGCTATAAGTTGCTTAAACAATTATACCCCTCTACCCAACAGCCAAAGCAATCATACTAATAACTGGTAGGAGCATATCGGCTCATTCTTCTATTTCGCTTCCACTATAAAAATAAAAAAGTTGTTTAAATCTGTCAATAATATCATCATCCATGGTCACATTCCCTAAAATTCCTACCGGATTGTGCCTTTTTATATTTTCCCTAGATAATTTATTTTCATCTTGATTCCCTTTTTCTCCATCATCAACTTCACCTAAATCCAATGGTATGAATATGGCCGCCTTATTTTCATTAAATATTATTTGAAATGGAGGCAATTCATTTTTACTCTTTTTAATAAAAGTTGAATTCTTAAAGCTGTAGATTTTATTATTCATCATTAAATTGGTTGCTACAATTTCCTCAATTGTTGCATTATCATATCTGTATCTTTTATCTGAAATCACAGATAATACCTTTTGTTGTTCCGTATAACTCAAGCAACAACAATAAATTTTAAATTCTTCTGCCTTTTCTTCGTTCATATCTAATTCCTTATTTATTTTATCAATCTTGTCAATAAGTTTTTGTTGATAGTCATAAAAACATTTTTTATATTTTCTTCGCCCTTGCATTTTCATACTTAAAATACCAAATGAAGGATACCAGCACAGCATTGCAACAAAATTTTGTGCGTCGAGCACTATATCGGAAGCTTCTTTTAGAAAATCATCAAAATTTATAATTTTATCAAATCGCATTTTCAATTCAGCAATAGCCATTAGAAGTGCTATAAAAGTTACTATTCCAACAACAATTGAAAACATCCCTACTCCAAAGTTCGTAAGAGAGAATGCTGTTAGGGGATTGTCGGGGTCAAAAAAGATACAAATTAGTAATATTATAAGACTGATTATAGCAATTGCAATAATAAGATCAAATATATGATGAAAACGTTTTTCAAAGAATTTTTGAAACCACAAAATTCTAGTGTTAGCCAAAAATTCCTCCTCTTCTATGATTAATAATTACTATTTTTTATTGTCATCCAATAATAATAAGCAGGACACTCATCGCATCTAATTTTAGCCGGCACATTTTTATTATTTAATATTTCAATTTTCGCATCTCTAAATTCACCTATTTTATGTCGTTCATCCATTAAATACAGACAGGGATACACATTATTTTCAGTGTCAATTACGAAATATTTCACTCCGGCTGGGCAGTCATAAATTCCTGAGTTATCCTTCCCTGCCTTTTCCTGTTTTAATGACCTTCTGAATTCAAAAAGCCCAAAACAACCTGGGGTTTGAAGGATGAGTTTGTTTTTATCATAAGTTTTCTTTAAATTGTCAATTTCACTTAGCACTTCCATTGATTCCTTAGTATTTAGGGAAAAGTTTAAAAGCGGAGATGTGATTGGCATCAGCCTGATAAATTTCACGGCCTTCGCTCCAAGCGAAAAGGCAAACTCGCAAAATTCACGCAATCTCCAAAGGGTGTGAGCTGCTGATTTCGTTATAATAATGGAAACAGTAACGGAGAAAAGTTTTGCCGCAATTGAAATCGCCCTTTTGCTTGCTTCAGGGTCAATATTTACCAGCCCTTCCTCATCAAAAGGATAGGGAATAATAAGAAATTGGATTTTATGTTTAGCAATGTCTTCAAGGAGTTCAGGAGTTTGTGCTATAACCAGCCCATTGGTTTGCAAATAATTTTGGCCAACTAGCTCAAATAAGGGCAAGAACTCTGGATGTAAAAGAATTTCTGTGCCTCGAAGGATGATCTGGTATCCTTGTGATTGGAGATTTCTAATCTCATTATATGCTACATCTAAATCTTTTTCTTTGGCTCCTTTCTTCGCGCGGTTGATATAGCAGTGTTTGCATTTTGCATTACAGTGCCCTTCATTTAATAGATAGGATATGATTATCTTATTTTTATTGGAAAAAAAGTGTGCAGGCGCTACTGAAGAGCCGATAGTACCAGTGCCGGGCAATGAACTTATCATTTCAATAAAACTGGCTGTCCCTGTTTGATGATTTTCAAGTTCACTGGTTTTAATACATCTCCATTTGGCAGAAAGGTCGTCCGGCCACTCACCCCGGGATAATTAATAATTCCAAGAAGATTTTCTCGGATTCGGTCAGGAGTTAGGTCACCCTTGCCTTCAGCGGCAAGGGCAAATATTTTTACCGCATCATAAGAGGTTGCCGCCCACACTTCAGCATCGTCATTATATTTTTCTCGATATTTTTTCTGAAACCCCTGAATCAATTCTTCACCGGATTTCGGATCAAACTTCGATTCAGTAAATACCGTCCCCTCAAGAGCTTCGCCCGCTATTCTTTTAACCTCTGGATCACCGAGAGTTGTGATTCCTAAAAATTCCCAATGGTAGCCCAGTTCTTTTGACTGTTTTACAATGTATCCGGCTTCGCTGTAAGAGAGAAGGTATATCAATTTAGGATTACTTTCGGCAATCTTCAAAAGGTGCGTGCGGAAATCTTTAGTATCAGGCTCGTAGGAAACAGACGCGGTGATTTTACCGCCAGATTCTTTGTATAGCCTGGAAAACTGATTGCTTCCCCACAGCCCGAAGTCATCATTTCTCCATATAATAGCAACCGGGGGACTGCCTTTATCCTTGAGGCAATAGTCAACGGCCACTTGAACATCACTGGAAAGATTGGTCATATTTCTAAAAGTGTATTTAGTTCCTTCGGTAAGCCCGGGCAGAGTTGCATTCGCAAACAAAATAGTTTTCGATTCTTCTGCTAAAGGGATAAGGGCGCGGGATACTGAGGTTAAAGTTGTAAAAACTGCTAATGGTTTGATATTTGCTATTAGAAACTTTATTGCTTTTACAGCCTCGTTTGGATTGGTTTGACTATCCTGGACATATAATTTCAGCTTTCTTCCCGTTATCCCACCATTTTCATTAATTTCATCAACAGCCAATTGCATTCCCTGAGAAATCCATACTCCATATTTTGCTGCATCACCTGTCATTGGTAACACCGCCGCAATATTGATATCTTTCGGCTGTTTTTTTATGCAGCTAGAGAAAGCAAAGGTGAATATAAGGCCGATAGAGAGGACAAGAGTTATCGGAACAATTTTTTTCATCATTTCCCCTCCTTTTTCAAAGCCCCAAGAATTGGGCAAAAGATTTAGATTTTTCTAATGAGTCTGTTTATACCATACGATCAAATATCTTGTCAAATCGATGGGCGACGCATCCTGCTTCGCTCCTCGGCATACTCGGAGCTTCGAAGGACACGCCGGCTCGCGCCTGCTACAGGATTTTGGCGGATTCGAGCGCGGAGATGATGGATTGGGATGCTGGGCAGGGAGGGAGGTTGAAGAAGGAAAGCTCATCCGCATCGAAGCGGCGGATGGTGTCATCTTCGGGAATCCAGCCGATGAGATCGATTTTCAAGCGGCTCTTTATCCCCTCGGCCTCTTTCCCGGAGCGCACCCTGTTTAGCAAAAGCCCGGCTTTGTTCTGGCCGGATATTTTTTTCGCGACCCGGGCGATGGTTTCAGCCAGTTTTATAGCTTTGGCTGAGGTGTCGGAAACCAGAATCAGGTAGTTCACCGCTGACATCACATTGCGGTTGACCTGCTCGATTCCGGCCTCCGCATCGATTATGGTCAGGTCAAACTCTCGTGCGAGAATTTCGATGGAATCTTTGAGCAGGTCGTTTACCGAGCAATAGCATCCGATTTCCTGGGGCCGGCCGATGGAGAGAAAACCGAGGTTGCCTTTTTCAGTGAGCGCTTCCATCAACAGGTAGTCAACCGAGAGCGCAATATCTTTCTTGTCCCTTTTTCCCTTTTTGATGGTTCTGATGGTTTCAATTCGGACCTGGTCAATGGACCGCTTGATTGGAATTTTTAGCGCCATACTCAGTCCGCCTGCCGGGTCCGCATCAACTATAAGGGCCTTGAGCTTCTTCCTTCGCAGCAGCTCCGCGGCAAGCACCGCGCAAACCGTGGTCTTTCCCACTCCTCCTTTGCCGCAGACCGCGACCACTTTGCTCATTGCCTTGTTGCTCCTTTTTGCAGCTTTTTCCTGATCATCTTCAGCTCTTCAACCACATCGCAGACCTCCTGAAAGTCGCAGCTTGCGCAGTCGAAACTTTCTTCCTCAACCATCTTCATCAACGCGGCCACAACCCTTTCCGCGTCGCAAGCGGGCGCTTTAAGCTGCTCCAGGTCTTGCTTGCCCGAGGTCACAAAAATCAGCTCCGCGGCGGACACAAACTCAATTTTTTTCAGGTTTTTGATCAAAGCCGCCGCGAGGTGGGCCAGAGAAAATCCTTTATCCAGCGCTTCCTGATTGACCCGGCACCAGAGGGTCTGTTGGCTGGGAAGGGTCCGGGTCATAAATCCCTTGAGCCTGGTGTTTAAAACCGCGTCCCTCAATTGGCAATAGCATTCATATTCATCGCGGAACCGGCCGCTGACCCTGACTATCTGGCAGAAGGGAATGCTTTTTTGCCCGGCCTCTTTCAAGTCCGGGCCGATCAGAAGGATGCGGTCCTCGGTTTCAGCTTTGGCTTCGGACCAGATAAGAAACGAGAGCGAGCCAACCCCTGGGTTTCCCAGTTCCAGCGCCGCGTCCTCTTCCAGAACCAGGGTCGATTCCAAAGGCCAATCGCGATATGACCCCGGCTGGAATTGCCTGAGCTGTCCCCGGCTTTGTTTTTCGCTGAGGAAATCTTGGACCTGTTTTATCTGCTGGTCAAAAAGTCCCATCTTAGTCTGATTGGCCTAAACGCCCGGGGCTTAAGCGCTGGGTTCATTTGCGTTCTGCGCCATACCAGCCGCGGACCAGCTCTGACTGAGCCAGGAGCGCGGCGCCGAATGCGGCTGCGAGCTGGGGGTCGTGAGGGAATCCGTGATAGGTTCCGTTTAACTTCTCCCTGATTATTTTTATTATGGAGTTGACCCTTGCCACCCCGCCGGTGATAGTGTAGTGGTCCGCGGCGGCGAACCTTCTGCCCTGGGCCACCACCATATTGGCGACGCTTGTACACACGCCCGCGATTATGTCCGCGGTATCCTCGCCCTCGTTGACATGGGTTATGACCTCGCTCTCCGCGAAAACCCCGCACTGCGCGCTCATCTCCATGGGCCTGGCCGCGCGGGAGACGACTTTGTCTATATCCTCGATTTTGACATTTAATTTATCGCTCATCACTTCCAGGAACCGGCCGGAGCCGGCGGCGCACTTGTCGTTCCTCATAAAATTGACCACTTCGCCCTCTTCGTTCAAAAGAACGGAGGTGATGCTCTGGCCGCCGATATCGATTGCCAGCTGCACCTCCGGGATATTAAACGCGGAAGCCGCGCTTATGCAATTGATGGTGTCCTCAATGAAATCCGCTCGCTTTAAAAGAGAGGCGCCGCTGCCGGTCCCGGCCAGGCAGCGCAACTCGCTGCGCTCTATTCCCGCTTCCAGCATCAGGGCCTTGAGAAAGCCGTCCATTTCATCCGCGATGTTGCCGGTCGTCTTTCTGATCCTGGAGGCGATCAAATCATCGCCGTTAAGAATCACGGCCTTGGTGAAGAGGCTTCCTATATCGCATCCCATGGTTATCATCGGATCCCGCCTTTCCCCTGGGCCAACACCGCGGCGCCGAAAGCGCCGATGATCTGGGGATCAATTTTCGGGCTGACCAGCCTGATGTTCAGCATCTTCTGAAGCTCGCTTTTGACCGCCGCGTTCTTGGCAACGCCTCCGGTCAGCATCACTTCCTTTTCCGGGTTCACCCTTCGCGCCAGAGCCAGCACCCTCTCGGCCATGGCCTTGTTGATGCCGGCAGCTATGTCCACCTTGGAGACCCCGCGCTGGAGGAAGTGGATGACTTCGGTCTCGATGTAAATGGTGCAGCGGTTGCTCATCTCAACCGGTTTTTTCGAGCCGAGGGACATAAGACCGAGCTGGTCCAGGCTGACTTCAAGCGCCCTGCTCATAACTTCGAGGAAGTGGCCGGTTCCGGCCGCGCATTTATCGTTCATCACGAAATTTTCGAGCTTGCCGGAGCTGTCCATTTTGATCACTTTGGCGTCCTGGCCGCCGATGTCAATGATGGTGCGGACCTCCGGATTCAGGGTGTATGCGCCCAGGCCGTGGCAGGAAATCTCGCTGATGTTTTCCTGGGCCATTCCCTGGCTCTGGATTTTCTCCCGGCCGTAGCCGGTGCTCACCGTATATTTTATCTGCTCGAGCCTGATCCCGCTTTTTTCAAGAGTCCTTTTCATAACCTCTTTGGCCGAGTCCACGGGGTTGGGAAGCACGGACATAATCTCGGAGGCGACTATGTTTCCGTCCTCAATCACCACCGCCTCCGCGGTGAGAGAGCCGATATCGATCCCCGCGAATAACATTCTAAATTCCTCTCAAACTGCCGGCTGGTCCCAATGAAAACTGCCACGCGGCCGAACAAGAAACGATCCCGGATGTCTGATCCGTCCTGCCTCCCGGGTCAGCTAATTTGTTTCCCCTTTCCTCCTTATCTTCCGCTTGCCGCTGCTTTTTCTCAAGACCACATTTTTTATAAACTCGTCTATTTCCTGCTGGATAACGCTCA
>Ga0315280_10004185_pt1 | contig 21528 bp, 22 predicted proteins | sample YL17G06_40_MG_FD_203697 | JGI IMG/M metagenome (GOLD analysis project Ga0315280, IMG submission 203697) | Sediment microbial communities from Yellowstone Lake, YNP, Wyoming, USA - YL17G06_40 | ecosystem: Environmental > Aquatic > Freshwater > Lake > Sediment | place: USA: Wyoming | collected...
CTCCTACTATCCGTCAAGCCCTCGAAAATCCTTATCCCTGATAACCAAACCGCTGTCCAAACTGCGATAAGTAGGAAACTCACGCTAGAATCCTTGATTTCTTGACCCCTTGAAGCTCAAAAATCCCTCACCTTTTTCTTCCCCCACCTGCAGGGGAGAGGAGGAGGGGGAGAACTTTCGATTTTCTTCCCTCTCCGTTATAATATTGGAGGTGAAGGTGAGGGAGATCTTTTCTAAAACCATTCTGACTAAAACAGCCATCTCCAGTTTCGACTACTGTATCAATCCCTATGTGGGATGCGGACATGGTTGCCGATACTGTTATGCCAGTTTCATGAAGCGCTTCACTGGTCACCGAGAACCATGGGGAGAATTCATCGATGTTAAGGTGAACGCCCCTCATCTGCTGAGAAAACAATTGAAGAGGGCAAGGCGGGGGATCGTTGCTCTCAGTACGGTGACCGACCCTTATCAACCTCTGGAGGAGGTTTACCAATTGACTCGAAGATGTCTGGAGGCCCTCTTGGATCATCAATTTTCAGTCAATATACTGACCCGTTCACCTCTTTGCTTGAGGGACATCGATGTCTTTAGACACTTTGATAAAATCGAAGTGGGTCTCTCCATCACCACCCATGATGAGGAGATGAAGAGAATATTCGAGCCCTGTTCCCCTTCCATCCAATCCAGGGTTCAAACCTTGAGAGCCCTTCGGAAAGAAAAGATTGGAACGTATGCGTTTATCGGCCCCATGCTCCCTTTAGACCCGTCAAAATTGGTGACGATGCTGGAAGGGCTGATCGACGAGGTACTCATCGATCGAATGAATTATCCGAATAAGGTGAAGGCGATATACCGCAAAGCCAAGTTGAATGAATATTTGGAAGACGACTATTTTCGTCTCGTTGGAATGGAATTAAAGGAGCGCTTTGAAGAGAAGGGAATTATGGTATCGATGATATTTTAATGATGAATCAATTCCAAATGCCAAAGTTCAAGTGTCAAATGAATATCAAAATCCAGGTTAAGGCCGAGGCTAAGGTTGAGAAAAAACTTAACCTCATCCTAAACCTTAACCTGCACGAGGTGGAAAAACCTCAACCTCAGCCTTAACCTTTGTTTCAGAATTTGGTATATGAGCCTTGACCTCTGACATTTTTTTGGAGGTATTCTATGACAATCGGGAGATTTGGACTGAGAAGGAGAAATTACGACTTTCCGCCCTTTCGACCTCCCAACGAGGCGAACAGCCTTCTTTTGAGGGTCACAAGAGGATGCCCCTGGAACCGTTGTACCTTCTGTTCAATGTATAAGACGATAAAGTTTGAGGTCAGAGATCTTGGTGAGGTCCAGACCGATATCGAAATGGCGAAGGAGCTCTATGGAGATCGGATTCGGACTGTTTTTATCGGTGATTCCAATAGTCTTTTAGTCAAAACCCAAATTTTGGTCCAAGTCTTAAATTCCCTATTCTCCTCTTTTCCCCATATCGAAAGGGTAACCAGTTATGCACGAGCCAAGACCATTGCCAAGAAACCAGTAGAGGATTTGGAAAAAATTTATCAAGCAGGTTTAACCAGACTCCATGTGGGTCTTGAGACCGGCGATCGAGAGCTCCTTAAGGAAATCGAGAAAGGTGCAACTCCCGAGGAGATGATTGGTGCAGGGAGAAAAGCGAAGCAGGCTGGTTTTGAATATTCTTTATATGTTTTATTAGGGATTGGCGGTGAAGAGAAGTGGGAATCACACGCGAAGGGGACGGCAGAGGTTTTAAATCAAATCGATCCCCATTTTATCCGTGTCCGGACATTTATCCCTCAACCTGGTTCTCCATTATACGATGCCATGATGGAGGGCCGTTTTCGATCGGCCTCGCCGGAAACGATATTGAAGGAAAACAAACTGCTCTTGGAGGAGCTCCAAGTTAGTTCTCAATTCTTAAGTGACCACATTTCAAATCTCCTTCCTCTCTATGGAAAACTCCCTGGAGAAAAAGAGAGAATGGTTCAGATGATCGATGATGCCTTGAAGGGGCTTAGAGAAGATGCTTCATTGAGGGAGGAGATGGAGATGCGAAGGCACCTGACGAATCTTTGAACAGAAGTTTTGAGTTCGGAGTTCAGAGTTCGGGGTAACAAGTCAAAACGAAAAATCTCGAACCAGTTATTTCAAATCAGTATCTCCGAACTCCGAACTAAATACTCCGAACTGATTTATTTAGAGCCGCAGGTGGAACAACTGGTGGATGAGCAGGTGCCGCAGGAAGAGCTGGCGGTGCTCTTGAATTTCCCGCCACTGGAAAAAGCAAAAGCGGACATGATTCGTTTCACTTTTTTGCTTTTGCATTCAGGACACGCGATCTTTTCTGAAGAATTGAAAACCAATTTTTCAAATTCGTAATCGCATTGGCTACAATAGTATTCAAAGATGGGCATCTCAAGAACTCCTTTATGTTATTATAACATTTTTTTAATTTGCTCTGCAAGAAATCGGCATTTTGTGGTGGCCCTTAGCCCTTTCTCATCTCGCAATTCAGAAGAAATCTTAAGGCAAACCTCCTCCGCTTTCCTTAAATAATCCTTTTCCACTTTTGCGGCGATTCTAAACGGGATCAATTTTGCAAAATGGGACAATGCCTTTGAGTAAGCATTGTTGTAATACGCATTCATCCCAAGGCTGAAATTGAGAAGAAACCGGAGATCCCTATGATGGGGATGCAACTTTAAGGCTTTTGAAAAATAGAGGGAGGAGAGATCGTAATGCTCGCTCTGGAGATAACTTCGGCCGGCCAAAGAATAGGCCTCCAAGAGCCCTTTCTCGAACATCATGTCAAAAATCTTTTTCATCCCTTCTGAACCATAAACCTTTCGGAGGAGAGTGAGATGCTCCAGGAGGAAACGAACCAGAAATGCATTTCTAGCGCTTCCTTTAAAAAAATCGATTAATTGTGCCATCGCATCTTGAAAAAGAGATCGAGTTTCCTCCATTCCCTCGGCCACACCCTGTTCCGCCTTCAACATGATCCTTTCGAATTGTTGAAGGTAATCCCTTTCGTAGGCGGATTTCCCGACCTTTGATTTGTATTGAAGGTATTTGGGCCGATAGACCTCCAGTTGGTAAATGTTCTCCCTTAACTTCATGGCTTGATGGAAAATGGATCCAATGGCCAGATCAAGGAGCCACTCATTTTTGTGAAGGGGTCCCTTTCCCATATATCGAAAAATAGAGTGACACTGTTCTTTTAAGTTGTAGAGGAGGCTCTGACCTTTATCATCAACCCAATTTCCAATATCTGAGAAAGGGAGGCTGCCCTCTTTGAATTTTTTGTAAATCTCCTGGAAAGCGACTTCAGAGAGGAGAAGTCCCCGCACCATTTCGAGTATATTTCTGTCTCGACTCCCTTGAGTTTCCTTTTCCATTTCACCTGCCATGATATTTGTCAATATACCAGGTTGCCACCTTTTTGTGAAGTCCTTAGATCGTAATGCATGACTGAAGCGTAGGTGAAAGACTGTAATCGGGCAGGAATGTCTCCGAAAATCTTATCAAGCGGATGGACAGAGGTTACAGTTAGCAAGGGTAACTTCCCTATCCAGAGCATGGTCCTTGCAATGCTCATGGTATTCTTATAGTTGAGGGACGAGATAAGGTTTCCGCTATAAGATTTTCTCCAACATCCCTGCCCGATTCCGGGAGGTTTCCCAAGGAGAGGTAGGCATTACCTTAGATTCCTCGAAAAATATTGACGCACGAAGGAGAAAAAAGTTATATTATATCCTTAATTTCGGAAAGGAGGAGATTCTTATGGCAGTCAGAGTGGGGATTAACGGATTTGGACGGATCGGTCGGAATGTGCTTCGGGCAGGCCTGAATAAGAAGGGGTTAGAATTTGTGGCGGTCAATGACCTCACCGATGCACAAACCTTGGCCCATCTCTTGAAATACGATTCTGTCCATGGAAAATTTGGGGCACGGGTGGAAGCGAAAAAGGATGCGATTTTGATCGACGGTAAGGAGGTGAAGGTCTTTGCCCTGAAAGACCCGGCGCAGCTTCCCTGGAAGGATTTGGGGGTCGATGTGGTGCTGGAGAGCACAGGAAGGTTTACGGATCGAGCAGGCGGGTCTAAACATATGGAGGCCGGCGCAAAAAAAGTCGTGATTTCTGCTCCGGCGAAGGACCCGGATGCTTCGTTAGTGCTGGGAGTGAATGAGAAGGCCTACGATCCTTCCAAACATCACATTCTCTCAATGGGATCTTGCACCACAAACTGTCTTGCCCCCATTGCCAAAATTTTGGTAGACGAGTTTGGGGTGGAATACGGCCTGATGACGACCATTCATGCCTATACCAATGATCAAGTCATTCTCGATTTTCCGCATCGAGATCTTCGTCGGGCGCGGGCGGCAGGGATGTCAATGATCCCGACAACCACCGGCGCGGCTGCGGCCCTCTCTCTCGTCATTCCAGCCTTGAAGGGAAAGATGGACGGGATGGCGATCCGGGTTCCAACTCCGAATGTCTCCGTGGTCGATCTGGTCGCGGAGTTAAAGAAGGAGACCAAGGCAGAAGAGGTGAACCGTGTTTTGAAATCCTACGCCGAGGGTAAATTGAAAGGGATCTTAAGTTTTTGTGAAGAACCTCTGGTCTCCATCGATTTCAACGGGAACCCTCATTCTTCCATCGTGGACGGGCCATCGACAAAAGTGATCGGGGGAAAGATGGTGAAGATTATCTCGTGGTACGACAACGAATGGGGTTTCTCAAATCGTATGGCGGAGTTGTTCTTGTATCTTTTTGGGGAGAAATAAGGGTGGTTCGTCAAACGGTAAAGGTAAGGAACAATGAACGATGGACAATGAACAATGAACGATGGACAATGAACAATGAACAAAAAATCATACACTGTTCATCGTTTATCGTTTAATGTTCATCGTTCCCTAGTAGGAGCAGGTGATGCCTATTCGAACCGTGGACCAAATTGAGTTAAAGGGGAAGCGGGTCTTCATTCGGGTTGATTTCAATGTCCCTTTCGACGAGAAAAATAACATCACGGATGATACTCGGATCGTCCATTCTCTTCCAACCATCCGGTTTGTTATTGAAGCCGGAGGGAAAGTTATTCTTGCTTCCCATCTCGGAAGGCCCAAAGGGAAGAGGGACCCAAAATTTAGCCTGGCCCCAGTGGCGGTGAGGTTGTCCCACTCGCTCGGGCAGAAAGTAACCTTGGCCGGGGACTGTGTCGGGGAAGAGGTCCGGAAACAGATCGAAAAGATGGGAGAAAGGGATGTGCTCCTCCTGGAAAACCTGAGATTCCATCCGGAGGAGGAGAAGAATGATGAGACCTTTTCAAGGTCGTTGGCTTCTCTCTGTGAGGTTTATGTCAACGATGCCTTTGGTGCTGCCCATCGGGCCCACGCCTCCACCGAAGGGATGACCCGATATGTGAAGACCCTGGCAGCAGGTTTTTTAATGATGGAAGAGATCGAGAGTTTGGAAAAAGTCCTGGTGAACCCACAAAAACCTTATGTGGCGATCCTGGGTGGAGCAAAGGTTTCTGATAAGATGGGGGTGATCCAAAATCTCCTGGACAAAGTGACAACCTTCCTCATCGGGGGAGGGATGGCCTATACCTTCCTGAAAGCAAAGGGATTTGAGGTAGGAAAGTCACTGGTTGAGGAAAACCAGCTCGGATTCTCGCTCGATCTTTTAAACAGAGCGAAAGGGAAGGTGAAATTTATCCTTCCATACGATCACATCGCCGCAGAACGGATGGATGTCCAGGCGAAGAAGCAGGTTGTGAAGAATGATGAGATCCCTTCAGATTGGGTCTGTCTCGATATTGGTCCGGAAACGGTGGAGATATTTTCAGAAGAGATTGGGTCAGCCAAGACGATTGTCTGGAATGGACCCATGGGTGTTTTTGAATTGGACCCCTTCAGCAAGGGGACTTTCGCTATTGCCAAGGCCGTAGCAGACTCTTCAGCCTTCAGCATTGTTGGAGGAGGGGATTCTGTGGCAGCAGTGAATAGGGCAGGGGTGGCAGAAAGAATCAGCCACATCTCCACAGGAGGAGGGGCCTCTCTCGAATTTCTTGAAGGGAAGAAATTGCCAGGCATTGAGGCCCTTAGAAAGAATAGTGGGGAGTTGGGGTGATGGGGAGATCGGGAGAATCTAAAGTCCAAAGAGGTGGGAATGATGGGAAGATTGCCCTTTATCGCAGGAAATTGGAAGTTGAATAAAACGGTCGAGGAAGCCGTCGATCTTGTCAGGCAATTGAAGGCATCAATTTCGGGAGTTAAAGATGTGGAGGTGGCCGTTGCTCCTTCCTTCACGGCGCTTTATGCTGTTTATAAAGAACTTGAAGGTTCTTCCATTCACCTTGCCGCTCAGAACCTCTTCTGGGAGGAGAAAGGGGCTTATACAGGTGAGGTATCCCCTCTCATGCTCAAAGAGGTGGGCTGCCAGTATGTGATCATCGGCCATTCTGAAAGGCGTCAGTTTTTTGGAGAGACGGATGAAACGGTGAATCGAAGAATGAAGGCTGCTCTGGGCCAAGGTCTGAAACCCATCTTCTGTATGGGTGAGACTTTAAAAGAAAGGGAAGAGGGTAACACCTTTTCATTGATCGAAAGACAACTCAAAGGTGGACTGAGAGATTTGGGGGAGATGGAATTTAAAAGCATCGTCATTGCCTATGAGCCGGTTTGGGCGATTGGAACCGGAAAGACGGCGACTCCTCAGCAGGCCGAGGAAGTGCCCCGCTTCATCCGAGAGAGATTAGAAAGGGTTTATTCACGACAGTTTGCAGAAGAAGTCCGAATTCAGTACGGCGGGAGCGTCACTCCAGAGAATATCAAAGGGCTGATGAGCCAGACGAACATCGATGGAGCGCTCGTGGGAGGGGCGAGCCTGAAATCGGAAACCTTCTCAAAGATTGTCAGATTTAAAGAAATGTGATATAGATATAGGTCAAAATCCGAAGCACGAAATCCGAATTTCGAAACAAATTTAGAATCATAAAATTAGACTTTCAAAACTTGTTTTAAGTTTTTGTCATTTGAAAATTCGAATTTGTTTAGGATTTCGATATTCGGATTTCGGATTTATTTAGGGAGTGAAAAGGGGATTGAATATATGGCCATCATTACTGTGTTACATATTCTGGTCTGCGTTGCGCTCATTTTGATCGTTCTTCTCCAGGCTGGAAAAGGGGCGGAGATGGGGGCAGCCTTCGGAGGAGCGAGCCAGACGATCTTTGGAAGTTCTGGGGCAATGGGATTTCTTACCAAATTGACAACCGTCGCTGCCGTTATCTTTATGATCACTTCGCTTCTCTTGGCCTTTACCGCAACAAAACGGGCCTCTTCCCTGATGAGAGAAAAACCGAGTCAGACGGCTCCTGCGGCACCCCAAGAAATTCCGGTTCAGCCTCAGATACCCGTTGAACCGAAGAAGTAAGTTTAAGGTTAAAGGTTAAGGTTCAGGTTAAGATGCAGACTGTTATGGGATAAGTCCTGACAAGTTATTTGTTTTTACCCAACCCTTAGTGTTAGCCTTAGCCTTGCTCCAACTTTACGAGGCCGAAGTGGTGGAATTGGTAGACACGCCATCTTGAGGGGGTGGTGGGCGATCCCCGTGGGGGTTCAAATCCCCCCTTCGGCACCATGAATTAACGGGTTACAGTTCATCGGCTGTAACCATTTTTTGTCCCATTTAAGGCTTGGTGTCCCTATAGGTATCCACGAATAATATCCCGAGTAGATTTTCGATCGCTTTTCAGAGCCCTCTTCTTTTTTCTTGACAAAACAAAAGATTATCGTATAAAGTATTCCAACCAATAGAAATCATACCGACTGGAAGGAATGTTTTTTGAAACGAAAGAAGGGAATAGCCTTTCATAAGGCGAACGCAAAACAGATAAAAAGAATCAATGCGATCGCAAAAGTAAGCGCTGACCTGTTCAGTATGAAAGGTTATTTAGAAACGAGCATGGACGACATTGCAGAGGCGGCCAAAGTTACAAAGGGGGGTGTTTATCACTACTTTGGAACCAAAACGGAGATTCTCTATTATATTTGTTCAACCTACGTCGAGCTGGATCTGGAAAACCTTGAGCAGTCCTTGACCACTATTGAGGAGAGCGCTGAAAAGATAAAGTTCATCATATTTCGTCACATTGATCACTACGCAACGCACGCCAGTGCGGCCAAGACTTTGCTCAATGAAGCCTATAACCTGCCCCCACGCTATTTCAGGGAAGTCAAGGCAAGAGAGAAGAGGTATTTTGCTATCCTCTATCGAGTTTTATCCAAGTATCTGGGCGTTCAGGGAGAGAAAAAGGCCTTGACAGCTCTGACGTTTACCCTCTTTGGAATGATGAATTGGATTTACTCCTGGTACGACCCCAAGGGGCCACTCAAGCCTAAGGAGTTGTCCAGCATTATCTTCGAGACGTTTATGAAGGGTGCAGAGGGTGCTTTTCTTTAATGGAGGGATATTAAAAATAGATCACCTAAAAGGAAAACGACATGAGCAAAGATGCTGAAATAGGAATCAACCATCTCGAAGGAGAAAGAATCCATCATTTCAATTCGCTGTCCGGTATCGAGTACAAGCGAATCTATGATCACCAGGACTGGTCAGGAATACTACCCGATGCAGGGGAATACCCGTTCACCAGGGGTATACACAAGGATATGTACCGCGGTCGCCTCTGGACCCGCAGACAGCAGAGCGGATTTGGTTCACCAGAAGAGAGCAATGAGCTCATCAAATATCTCTTGAGGATTGGGCAGACAGGTATCAACATGGATGCCGATGTCGGCACCAAGCTGGGACTCGATCCTGATTATCCGCTTGCCCAGGGCGACGTGGGGCTTCAGGGCACATCACTGTGCACCTACGAAGATATGAAGGCACTCTTCAAAGATATTCCCCTTGACAAGGTAAGTACCACCTTGATCATCCAACCTCCATGTTCCGCCATCATCATGGCCCAATATCTGTTGATGGCCCGAGAGCAAGGTATCCCATGGGAGAACCTGCTTGGCACGATCATGAACTGCGCCTTCACACAACTCGTTGGCCCGACGTATCAGGCAAATACCGCCTTCTTTCCAATCGATCTCCAAGTAAAGATCGCCCTCGATGTCATGGAATACCTGATACCCCGCTCCCCTCGCTGGAACATCATTAACGTGAATTCGAGAAACATCAGAGAGACGGGGGTTGATGCGGTCCAGGAGGTCGCTTTCGTACTATCCCTCGCCTGCGACTATATCAGGGGCTTGCTTGACCGGGGTCTCGCGATCGATCTGTTTGCCCCCCGGATGGCCTTTTTCTCCGCCGTGCATCTGGATCTGTTCGAAGAAGTGGCAAAATTCAGGGCGATGCGCCGGTTATGGGCCCGAATTCTGAAGGAAAGATTCGGGGCGAAGAACCCGAAAAGTATGTGGTGTCGGATTGCTGTCCAGACCTCCGCACTGCCCCTCTCGGCTCAGGAGCCGATGAATAATATTGTGCGCTCAACCATACAGACGCTTGCAGCCGTGCTTACCGGTACACAGTCGATCCATACGACGGCCTATGACGAGGCGTATGGCCTGCCAACCGAGGAAAGCCAGAAACTGGCCATCCGCACGCAGCAAATCATCGCGTACGAGACGGGCGTCATGAAATCGGTTGACCCGCTGGGCGGTTCTTATCTCATTGAGACTCTGACGGATGAGATGGAGAAGCGGATCCAGGAGTTGATGAAGGTCATTGAGGAAAGGGGCGGATTCATCCGATGTTTCAAAGACGGCTGGATTGAGCAGCAACTCAACGAGGCGCGGTACCGGCTGGCGGATGCAGTGGAAAGCGGCGAACAACCGATCGTGGGCGTGACCCTCTTCAATCTGGAAGGACAGGATGCGGGAATCGAGATCTTCCAGCAGGAACCCGACATGCAGGCCAAACGGATTGAGTATGTGCGGCAGTATAAGAAGAACCGCGATCAGGAACCAGTCCGGAAGGCCCTGGAGAACCTGTACCAGATGGTTCGGCACCGTCCTGAGAAGAACCTGATGGAACCTATCATGAATGCCGTTATGGCGAGGGCGACTCTACAGGAGATATGTGATGCGATGAGGTCGGCAGCCGATTTTGAGATTCCCAAATAGAGGAGGAGCGCCATGTCAAACAAGCGAATGATTCTTGCTAAGATTGGCCTGGATTCCCATGACAACGGTCTCAGGATCATTGCGAGATGGCTCATGGAGAGCGGATACGAGGTCATATACGCAGGGGTCTACAACTCGCCCGAGGGCATTGTGAGAATGGCCATACAAGAGCATGTCCGGGCAATCGGCATCAGTTTCCTCGGGGGCGGCCACCTCTTCTATACGGATAGGCTGCTGCATCTCATGAAGGAGAATGGGGTGACGGGTGTGGCACTTTTTGCTGGCGGCGTGATACCGCCCAGGGATGTTGAGAAAATGAAGGCAATGGGAGTGGACGCCGTGTTCACCCCGGGGGCGAGACGCGACGCCATGATGAAAACGATCGATGCGATCCTCCAACAAACGTGAAGGAGGCCTCAGATGAGGGCCGAAGAAAAGCTGGTTTCCTTTGTCCATACTGCGCGGCTCGAAGACATCCCCTCTGATGCACTTGAGACGGTGAAAAACCAGATACTTGCGGTTGTGGGCACCACCATTGCGGGCGCCACTGCTGACGGGTGTGAGACTGCCGTTCAACTGTACAGAGAGTTTGGGGGGAAACAGGAGGCAACGATACTCGTCCACGGCGGAAGAATCCCTGCTCATCATGCAGCATTCGTGAACGGGGTCATGGCTCGGGCCCTCGATTTTTGCGACGCGATGGCGCCGGGACCCCACCCGGGGTCAGCCGTTATTCCGGCAGCGCTCGCAGCCTCGGAGCTGGCGGGCGGATGCAGCGGGCAGGATTTTATTACCGCAGTTGCCGTAGGAACAGAGGTTGCCGCAAGGCTCAACCTGTCAGAAGCGGCATACGACGGCTTTGATCCTACCGGGATCTGTGTTCCCTTTGGCGCAACTGCAGCGGCCTCAAAAATACTCGGCCTCAACCGAAAAGAGCTTTGGGATGCCCTTGCCCTTGCCTTCAATGACTGCGGCGGGAGCTTTCAGAGCCATATCGATGGATCGCTGGGCGTCAGGTTTGTGCAGGGCCGGGTTGCGCAAAGCGGCGTACTCAGCGCCCGACTTGCCTCCAGAGGCATCACGGGACCTCAAAACTTCCTGGATGGGGTCTATGGTTATTTTCACTTATACGGCAGGGATATGTTCACCGGGGAGTCCGCTACGTCGAATCTTGGAACCCGGTACGAACTCACAAAGCTTGTGTTCAAGAAGTTTCCCAGTTGTGCGCTCACCGCAGGAAGCACCGATGTGATGTTGAAACTGATTGCAGAGGAGGATATTACCGCGGATAATGTGGTGCGCATCGATATCACCGTCCCTCCCTATACCCATAAGCTCGTAGGCCACAAATTCGAGATAGGGGATAACCCGAAGGTGAATGCCCAGTTCAGCATCCAGTATTGCGTGGCTAATGCGCTTTTGAGGCGCAGTTCCAAGCTGGTCCACTTCGAGGAGGATCAGGTTAAAGACCCACGCATCGCAGCGCTCACGAAGAGGGTCAACGTCATTCCGGACAAGGGTCTCGAGGCACGCGGCCACACGCCTCTCGACATGAGGGTTGTGACGCGTTCGGGGAAAGAATATTTACGAAGACTGGATATTGCCCCGGGTTTTCCCGGTAATGCATTGACGAAAAAGGACCACGAGCAGCGGTTCTGGGACTGCATCGAGTTTGCTGGAAAACCGATAACCAGGGAAAGCGCGGAAAGAATCGTTTCTCTGGTCAACGGTATGGAGATGCTTAATGACATCAGAGTGCTCATACCCCTGCTTATTTCAAATACTGGTTCCAAGGGAGAGAGGGCATGATGAACATTACCGACCTGGTGGGGCGGAACGCCCGGCAGTATCCCGGTCATATCGCATTTGTCGAGAGACGGCCCATTAGCAGGAGGCGCAAGGAGATCAACTGGGCTCTGTTCGAAGAAAGGACGAGCAGGCTGGCCCATGCCCTGCTGGAGAGGGGAATAAGGAAAGGTCAGAAGGTGGTCTTGCTCGGGAGGAATTCCATCAACTGGCTGGAGGCGTTTTTTGGGATCATGAAGACGGGCGCCTGCGCCATCCCATTGAACTTCCGTTTTACGGACGAAGATATCAAATACTGCGCGGAGATTGCCGAACCGAAGGCATTTATCGTTGACAAGGAGTACTGTGAACGTATCAATGTGATCCGACCGGTGCTTAAGACCGCGACCAATTTCGTGGTGATTGGCGATGACGCGATCGACGGGATGGCGAACATGGAGAGTTTGATTAAAGGATCAGTCGCCGGTCCCCCATTCGTTGAGATCGGGGATGAGGATGACTGTGCCCTCTACTTCACGTCGGGAACGACAGGGGCACCCAAGGCGGTTCTCCATGCCCATCGAAGCCTGATGGTTGCAGCGATTACAGAATCGACCAATCATCGGTGGACGTGTCGGGACATCAATTTGATGATGGCGCCCCTGTACCATCTGGCCATAGGCCATCTTCTCGGTGGCGTGATCGTTGGCGCATGCAACGTGCTGCTTATCGAGCAGATCAGCCCGCAGATCATTATGGAGACCGTCTCACAGGAGCGGGTGACCAAGGCCTTCCTGCTTGTGCCGTGGGCCCTCGATATCCTCCAGCCATTGGATAGAGGAGAGCTCCGGCTGGATGACTACGATCTCTCGAGCTGGAAACTGATGTACATGGGCGCCCAGCCCATCCCACCCAGTCTGGTGCAGAGGTGGAAATCCTACTTTCCAGAAATGCAACACAATACGACGTACGGTTTGAGCGAGGGTGGGGGTCCCGGCGTTGTCCACCTGGGGATCGAGAACGAGCATAAAGTGGGTGCGATCGGAAAGGCCGGTCTGATCTGGGACGTACGCATCGTGGATGAGAACGGCAGGGACGTAAAGAACGGGGAAGTGGGCGAGCTCATCGTAAAGGGGAGCGGCATCATGAAGGAATACTATAAGAACCCGGCTGCGACCCGCCAGGCGATCCGTGACGGATGGCTCTACACGGGCGATCTGGGCAAGATCGATGAGGACGGATTCATCTACATCGTGGACAGAAAGAAAGATCTGATCATTTCGGGCGGCGAGAATATCTACCCCGTTGAGATCGAAGATGTGATCCGGCGCCACCCGAAAGTTCGTGACGTCGCCGTCATTGGGGTACCCGATCAGAGGCTTGGTGAGGCGGCGTGTGCGGTCATCGAGCCAGTTCCGGGAGAAGAAATCACAACAGAAGAAATGGTTCTCTTTTTCAACGAGCATCTCCCACGCTACAAGCGACCCCGTCAAACGGTTTTCGGTCACGTCCCCCGAAGCCCTACGGGCAAGATCGAGAAACCCAAGCTTCGCGCTGCCTATGCGAAAGGAAACCTGATCCCGTGACCATTCCGATAACAAGGAATCCTCGTGGTGTAGCACAAAAGTACCACCCTATTTCATGAGGTCTATCGAAGGTTTGTGAAGAGAGCCAACATTTTAAATATTGCGTTAAATAGGTGCAACATCACTCGTACCCAAACAGGAGGGCGCCCATGGAGAGGCTAAAGACGCTTGTGCCCCTATTGAGTAAGTTCATGGGGATCATTGCGAGAATAACTCTCATGTTCGTCATGTTCCTTACGGTCCTCGATGTCATACTGAGGTATTTTGGTCGACCGATCATTGGAGTCTATGATCTTGTGGCCCTTGGTGGCGCCATCATTATTGGTTTCTCAATGCCTTTGGGAAGGCTCGCGGGGACGTACTTAAGTTATTTAAGAAATAGAGGCATAGGACATCAGCTTGGTTAGAGTTTAGAGTACGATTTGAGTAAAGACCTATTTCGGCCAGATTAAACCTGACAGTTGCAAAATGGACACGGGCAAACCGCCCTTCAAGGCTTCGGAAGGCGGTTGTTTTGAGAATTTAAGGGTATCGGAGGACATCACTCCAAGTGAATTCCAGCAAGGGAAGGGGACGAGAGTGCCGATTCGGCCAAAGGTTCGCCTCGAAGCCTCTCCGAACGGCTTGCCCATGTCCGTATCGTCAAAAGTTTATCAACGTTAAGGTAAAGTTATTTCCCTACTAAAAGTCCTAAGATAAAAAAAAGGCCAGCCCCGGTACCTCCTGGAGTTCCCAATTTGTTTTGGGCTTTCCAGCCTCTGCCTGTCTCAGACACTCGCATGGTGCATAGGGCACAGTGCATAGCGTAACTGCAGCTCAGCGATCTGTGGCATCGCCGTGCGTCACTTCGGAGCTTTTGTTTTGGAGAGGGCGGATGATAAGTGGAACTTGTAAAGTCATTAGGAATATTACATAATATTTTTTTGTGTGAGGTCGAAAAGGTTTTGTTGCAGCCACCCGAAGGTACAGGTCATGACCCATTTCTCATTGAGTTCCAGGAGGTGTTTACGGTTAGTGATGTGCCAGACCTTTGGTACCATGAAACAACAGGAAAAGAGAGATGAAAATACCCCTCCTCTTATTATTTTAAAATAATTCGGGAATTTTGGGATTGAGGAATTTAGGTATCAATTCGCAATCCCTCAATTCCTAAATTCGATCATTTGGCAATACTATGGATGAACATTCTCTCGAAGTGGTGACCGCGATTCAGGCGGTCATCAAAGCATCGGCGCTTTGCCAAAGGGTGAGGATGGATCTGGCGGGGGGAGAATCCATCCTAAAAAGCGACAGGAGTCCTGTGACCATTGCAGATTTTGGGTCTCAGGCCATTATTTGTAAGATGCTGAGAGAAAGATTCCCTCATGAGACGATTGTCGCAGAGGAGGATTCAGAAGAATTAAGAAAACCGGATCGTTTGAGAATCCTTGAACAGGTGACCCATTATGCCAATGGGGTCATTCCAAATTCCTCTCCTGAAGACGTTTGTTCTTGGATTGATTTCAGTTCCCATGTCCTCACAGACCGCTTTTGGACCTTGGATCCAATTGATGGGACCAAAGGGTTTCTCAGAGGAGATCAATATGCGATCGCCTTAGCCCTCATCGAGAATGGTCTGGTGCAACTGGGCGTAATGGCCTGCCCCAACCTCTACGTAGATAAGGACCGGCCCGATGGGAAAAGAGGGTGTCTTTTTTTTGCAGTGAGAGGTAAGGGTTCATTCCAGATGGATATGGATAGAGGACAAAGACAAGCTCTATCCGTTTCAAGAGGTGAGAGTCCCTCGGAAGCCTTTATGACCGAAAGCGTTGAACCTGATCATGCTGACCATCTGATTCATCAACGTCTTGGAGAAAAATTGAATATTTTGAAGCCCTCTCTCAGAATGGACAGCCAAGCGAAATATGGGATTGTCGCGAGGGGGGAAGCAACCCTCTATTTGCGGGTTCCTTCGCCCTCTGAACCCGGTTATAGAGAAAAGATTTGGGACCATGCAGCGGGATCAATCATTGCTGAAGAGGCTGGAGGAAGGGTGACAGATACCTTAGGACATCCTTTAGACTTTTCATGTGGTATAAAGATGGAGAATAACCACGGTATTGTGGTGAGCAATGGGATTTTACACGATATCATTCTGAAAGCCCTCTCTCATTTTCCCCTCCCCATCGATGGGGGAGGGTGAGGGTGGGGGTGAAGGAGGTTCTGAATGGAGAAAGATTTTTCAAAAGTGGTCAAGTCTGAGATCCCAAAAGACTGTGTGCTTATTTCTGTTGGGCTTCCGGGTAGCTGGAAAAGCCCGGTGACAGAGGAGATTGCAAAGATGAAGGGCTTTCAGATTCTCCGATCCGATATGATCCGATTGGAAGTTTTAAAGGGTCAGGATATCTTCGACAATAAGATGGCCTCTAGTCCAGAGAACCGCAAAAGGGTTTATGAAGAGATGTTTCGACAGGCGAAGAATGCCTTGGAGAGGGCCGAAGGTGGCCTGATTTTGGATGCGACTTTCTTCACCCAAGAGTTACGATCTCAGGGTGCCGAATTGGCACTGAAGGCCAGGCGAACTTTTGTCATTGCAGAATGTGTCTGTACAGAGGAGAGGTCGATTGAAAGGATTTTGAAAAGGACAAAAGAAAATTACGAGTCAAATGCCTTGACCAGAGAAGCCTATCTCAATAATAAAGCCATATTTCAGCCTGTCGATATCGACGACCTGAAAAAGAAGTTTCAAGAACTTCCAATCATTCACCTGACGATTGATACCGAGTACGACACCCTCCCCGATTGGAAGATTAGAAGGATTGAGAAACGATGAGTATAATAAATAAATTCCAAATGTCAAAGTTCAAATGTCAAATGAATGCCAAATTTCAAAATCCCAATGTATGACATTAGAGCTTAGGATTTGATTTGAAATTTAAACTTTGTCATTTGACATTGAACGAAGTTCATTATGGATACTCTTTTCCTGAAGAAGGCGCTCCTCAATCCTAAGATCTATCCTGATCACCCCAAAGAAGTGGGATTTTTGGAGACCCATATCTCGCTCCTTTTTTTTACCGGAAACCATGTTTATAAAGTGAAGAAGCCGGTAGATTTTGGTTTCTTGGATTTCACATCTCTTGAAAAGAGAAAGTTTTTTTGTGTGCAGGAAGTGAACTTGAACCGGCGACTCTCTCCGGAGATCTATTTGGGTGTCGTGAAGATTACAAAAGATGGAGACCAGATTCTATTGGACGGCAGAGGTGAAGTGTTTGAGTATGCGGTGAAGATGAAACAGATCCCCGAAGAACTTCTAATGGATAAGTTGCTTGAGAAGAAACAAGTGACTTCGAAAATGATTGGGGCTGTTTCAGAAAAATTGGTTCATTTCTATTTCACTGCAGAGACCAATGAATCCATCAAAAGTTTTGGAAGACCGGAACGGGTCAAACAGGATACAGATGAAAATTTCGAACAAACGATAAGATATATGGGTATCACGATTCCCAAAGATGTTTATGAAGAAATAAAGAATAAGACGAACGTTTTTTTTAGAACGGGGGAACCTATTCTATATCAGAGAATGGCTTCCGATAAGATCCGGGATTGTCACGGAGACCTCCGCCTCGAGCATATCTTTTGGGGTAAAGAGGTTTCCATCTTTGATTGTATTGAATTTAATGAGAGGTTTCGGTACATCGATGTCGCTGCAGATATTGCCTTTTTGGCGATGGATCTCGATTACCACGGGAGGGAGGACCTAAGTGAACATCTCATTCGCGCCTATATCGGGGAATCGGGCGACTATGAATTAATGGGTGTGCTGGATTTCTATAAATGTTATCGGGCCTATGTGCGGGGGAAGGTAGAGAGCTTCCGACTGGACGATCCGAATATCCCAGAGAAAGAAAAAGAAGAAGCTCTCAAACGGGCTCAAAAATATTTCAACCTCTCTTACCGCTATGCTCAGAGGTTTTGAAATTTCTTTTTTATGCCGATTTTTTAAGCGGTTATAAAATATTCAGGGGAGCCAAGAGGTGCCGAAACTGTCAACAACCCGTTGATTTGCATTGATCTTTGAGGGACCACATGAATTCGGAACCGGCATTGGTTTTTACGACGATACAATCGTCTGAAAGGAGAGAGGTTGATGTCTGAGGTACGGTTAAATCCAAAATATACAGAGGCTGTAGCAATGCTTGTAAACCGATCTCCCTATTTTTCTCTACTCTCTATGGAGATCAAGGACCTTCAATGGGGAGTTTCTCTTTTGGAGGTCGGATTGGAAGAGAAGCACCTCCAGCCCTTTGGAGGTGTTCATGGAGGAGTCATGGCTTCTGTAATAGACGCGGCAGCCTTCTGGGCTGCGTTTCCTCAAGTGGAGAACGGAATGGGACTGACCACTGTGGAAATAAAGATTAATTATTTGGCCCCGATTCAGAAAGGTAAACTCATAGCAATGGGACGATGTATCAAGATGGGCAAAAGCATTGCACTGGGAGAGGCCGTCGTTAAAGACGAGGGAGAAAAATTAATTGCTCATGGAACTGCAACGATGATGGTGGTGCCTAATCTTCATCTTCTTATTGGACATGAAGATTTACCACCCAGCAGATAGAGTAAGATTTTTTGAATCGCGAGGAGGATAAGCCATGAATACAGAAGGCTTAGAAAAGTTAATTAAGGAGAGGCGTTCCATTCGAAAATGGAAGGAAAAAGAAGTTTCAGACGAGTTATTAAAGAAAGCTGTTGAACTGGCGACCTGGGCCCCCAATGGAGGGAATTATCAAGGATGGCACTTCATTGTTGTGAAGAATAAAGAGGTGATTAGGAAAATGGCGGATGCGGTTCAGTCCGTTGCAGATAAAATCGCTTCTTGGCCGGAGGCGGTGTCGTGGCAAGAAGACGTTCATCGTTATCAGAAGAACGCGTCCTTTTTCAGAAAAGCCCCGGCTTGCATAGGAGTTTTTAGTGGTGTCTATCAAAGTCCGTTGGATAAGGTATTGATTGCCCGGGAATCCTTTGACCGAGAGGCTAAGGAGATCCTAGGATTTCGAAAATCCGCGCCAACAGCGGTCCAGAGTGCAGCGGCTGCCGTGACAACATTGCTTCTTGTGTTTCATCATATGGGGTTGGGGACTGTGTGGCTGGTCTCGCCCATTCAGGCGAAAAAAGAGATTGAAGCCATTTTAAACGTCCCATCGAATACGGATCTCATCTGCCTGATTGCGGTGGGATATCCGGATGAGTCACCGCAAAAAGATAGGAAGCCAGTGGATCAAGTGTTGGAGTTTATACGCTAATTGAAAAGGCGTCTTATTCCTTTCCCTTGATAATATCAAGAAAGATCTGAATCTGTTTTTCGACCTGTTTGGGGGCGTAACTTCGGGAGTCCGTATGGTCAGCTTCGATCATTAACCCGGGTTTCCCGGTCAACCTGGTCACTTCCCGTTTGAGATCTAATTGCCCCAGGGAGTAAGGTTTACAGCTTCGGTTGGAGTGCATGATAAATCCATGGGCCCCATAGCCCTCGATCAGCCCCGCCATTTTTTGGATCTTATATTCCAAGCCGCGGTTGAGATGAATCGTGGCATAGGCCTTCGCGAGCCCTTCCATGATTGGTTGGTTCGGGTCAGCCTGATCCAATGCCCAGGCAGAGGTATAGGTATCCGCCACGAGGACAGCTCCCTGAGAGGAGAGTATTTTTGAGAGGTTTCGAATATCGTACCAGATGGGGATGTTATCCCAGATGAGGCGGATTTCCTCGCGGGCGAAAGCTCCCACTCCCTTCTTTACTCTCTCTTCCATTTCTTTCTTAAGTTTCTTGTAATACCCCGCTGCCCATCGGGTGCCCCTCAGGGTGACGATCGGGGCCATGTGGATAAAAGCATCAAAGGCAGCTAATGGAGCCGGGTGGTGACGAGGCATGTCAAGGATTTCTTTCCACAGCGTAATCGTTTCAAAAGAACGGGAACAGACCTCCTCAAAACGTTTTTCCGGAAAAGGGCGCTTCAGGTGTTTCTCAAGGAAAGTGATATATTCCTTCATCTGGTTTTGGACATATTTCAAGGTATGTCCCTCGATCTCATCATGGACAAAGGGCGTGTCAAAGAAGAAGAGGGGTGCACCGAAATTTCGAGCTTGGATTTCATACCATTTGATGACTGTCCCGCAGATATTGTTTCCACAGACGAGGAGGTCTGGTTTTGATAGCCTACCGAGAGGCCCCTTGCCAGTGAAACCAGATCCAATATCCGTGAGTGCATAAGAGCAGAGGTCGTGGGAGTATCCTTTATGTTCTGCGGCTTCACAGAGCGGGACTGACATCCGGAAAGCTCCGCACATGGCCCCATAATTTTCTGGATAAAAAGGAAGGACTCCCATCGCATAGAGAGGTTCCACCGGTCCCCCACTGGTAATCCATGCCACTTTTTTACCAAACCATTTTGGATGTTTCACCATGAAATAATAAGCTGTCATCAGGCGGCGATAGGCAGAGGTGGAGTTTATCTTTCGATAGGCATTAGATTGAGGTTGATTCTCTGACATGGTCTCTTTCCAAAAAGTATTGAGTCCGGAGTCAGTCATTTTAGATTTTCAATTGCCAATTGCCGATTTTAAAATCGCAAATCGCAAATCTAAAATTGGAAATGAATTTCTCCGAACTAAGAACTCATTACTCCGAACTATCTCAAATGGGACTTAGCATTTCTACAAAAGCCTGAATCCGAATTTTAAGTTGTTCAACAGAATAGGATGGATCTTCCACTTCGAGAAGCAGTGTTGGAATCCCTTTCGATTCAAGCGCCTGTTTCAAATCCGGGTAGTCAAAAAAATGGGCTTCACAATATTTGTAAAGGAGAAAGATGACTCCTTTGGCCCCCGATGCTTCAACCTTCTCTAAAAGAGTCTCTATATGGGCACGAGCCCCCTTATACCGGGTGGGGCACATAAAGGAGGCGAGATAACGGGTGGTCAGGCCTTCTATTGGATCGATATCCTCCGGTACTGCGAGACGAAGAAACCGTGTTCCGCTGCAAAGATCGTCTTGGACGATCATGGCACCCGCCTCCTCGATGAGGGAGAAATAGGAAGCAGAATGGGTCATATTCCCCAAAAGGAAAACGGGAACCAAATTTTCATTCTCCTCTGCTTTTACAGGCAACGTCTTCAGCAAATCGTTTAAAAGCTCAAGGTATCGTTGACGGTCCATCAGGCATCCAGCTCGAATGATCTGGGCAAAGTCTTTCCCGGACATTTCTTTAGGCCATTTGGGTCTATGTGCGTATATCTCTCGGATTCTTTCCCTGATACGATTGAAAAGCTGAATAGAAGCCTTGAGGCTTTCGAAGGTAATCGTTCCCACATGGGATTCCAAAAAGGCCTTGAATCTTTCTATCTCTGCCTGGAGGTAAGGACGCGAAAATGGTGAATCCAAATGTGAGGGCATCATCAAGTTGAATTGGAGAGGGGTACGTTTCTGAAGAGTCCAGATATCTGAAAGCCCCAGCATGGAATCACAGCTATGGGTAAAGACGATCCCTTTCAGAAAATTGAGCTCCTCCTGGAGGAGGCTTTCGAGGGAAGATTTGACCAGATGGCAGCAATAAGGAGGAAGATGAGCCTGGGCATGAGAAATCTTAATAGGCGCTCCCATCAGGCGAAAGGGGTGGCCACCTGCAGCATAGATCAGCTCTTCCGGCACATAAGGACAAAAAAAACCGATCGGTGTTCGGTCCCGAGGAAGTTGGGAAACGATTTCTCGATATCCCAGGGAGGCAATCGTCTCAACTTCCTTGACTATTTTTGAAAGAGAGCTTTCTTTATCCAAAGAAGTCATCATTATTTTCAAAGGAAAATTGAATAAGACTAACCTTAGCTTAAATAGTCGACTATTTCAATGATCAAATTTTAACTGCAATTCAGACACTATAGAGGTCTGGATTCGGGCAGGAGGCCGGTTTGGGGTTGGAAGGTGTTCAATGGTGGGTCGACCGGTCGAAGATCCTCGCGCTGG
>Ga0315280_10004186_pt1 | contig 21528 bp, 25 predicted proteins | sample YL17G06_40_MG_FD_203697 | JGI IMG/M metagenome (GOLD analysis project Ga0315280, IMG submission 203697) | Sediment microbial communities from Yellowstone Lake, YNP, Wyoming, USA - YL17G06_40 | ecosystem: Environmental > Aquatic > Freshwater > Lake > Sediment | place: USA: Wyoming | collected...
GCACGACTATGCCCAAGACCATGTCGAGCTTGCCAAGGCGTTGGAAAGGTGGCACTGAACTAAACAAATAAATAAGTCAAATTCTTAATCTATCTGTGATTACATGCAATTCGAAATAGATACGGAGATAATAACGGCAGTGATTCTGATAATTGTGGGAGCTGTTTTCATTTTTAGGCCCGAGTATATGGGTATAATAATAGGGCTATTCCTAATAATAATGGGAGTGAACTCGTTCGTAAAATCGAGACAGAGGGGCAAACATGGGTGGAGGAAAAAGGCATAAACAGAAGGTCAAGAAGGTAAGCGAAAGCGACCGAATCTTCAAGAGGATAATGGGAGCGGACAAGTTCCCAATCTGCTTCGGCAAGTATCCTGATTGCCCCCCAGAGGTCGGCGGACGAGAGGCGAGCAGTTTCAAGGAGGAAGAGATCCCAAGGAGCTGTAAACTCTGCCCCTATTTCAAGTGGTAGCTAGATGAGCCTTTATTCTGAAATCAGGAGTCTACGGAAGTCGGAAGTTTTTAGGTTAGTGAGAAAAAGACTGAGAGAGTTCCAGAAGATGGGCAGGAAAGGCAATAAGGACTGGTTCTCCGAGCTCTGTTTTTGCATTTTGACCGCTAATTCAAAAGCACACACCGCTCTGGCAATCCAGCACAAGCTAGGATGCGTCGGGTTCCTGAGCGCGAGTAAAAAGCAGCTGACCAGGACCATTCGTGAGAACAAGCACCGTTTCCATAATATCAAGGCCGGGTTTATTGTCAACGCCAGGCCGTTCAGGAACATAAAGGACATTCTGAAAAAGGAGAAAGACCCCAGGAGATGGCTCGTAACCAACATAAAAGGGATAGGCTGGAAAGAGAGCAGCCACTTTCTCAGGAATGTTGGCTATACTGACTATGCCATACTCGATAGGCATATCCTGAATCTGATGTTGGAAAATAAAATTATCAGAAAAAAACCGAAATCACTGAACGAAAAAAATTATCTGGCAATCGAGAAAAAGCTGGAGAGGTTCGCTAAAAAACTTAGGATGTCGCAGGCGGAGCTAGATCTCTATATGTGGTTCCTGAAGACGAATAAGGTGCTCAAATAGTTTTAGTTTTTCCTTTCAAAAAGTCGGCTATCTTCCGCGGATTTTTCAAGAACAGTTTGTCTAGAGGCCCTATTCTTCTTCCGCGCATTTTCTTAATTTTTGGAAATTTTGCCCGAGGGATTCCATAGTCGGCGTTTATCATTATCCAAGGCCCCGCATACTGGTTGAGATAAAACGCCCCGCCATGCTTCTTCTTGTAGATGGAATAGTTTGGTTTGAATCTCTTATAGACAAGATTTCCTACCAGCAGTGGTCTATCGCCTATGTTGACTGTCTGGTGTCCGAACCTTGGCGGGATTACGACTGCCTCGCCTTCCTTTGCTATCACAACCGCCATCTTCTTCAGGTCCTTGCTCTGTAGAATGAACGCCGCCTTACCATGTACAACCTCGTATACCTCAGAATAGTTTTTCGGGTGATGATGACCTGCAGTTCTTACATATTCAGGCCCCATTAGACCGTTTTTTATCAGCGTTAAGTCGTATCTGATTCCAAACTTACTTTCGAGTTTCTTGAAGGTGGGATTCAGCGAGCCCACGTCGCGGTACATCAGATACACGGGGTCTTTCAGCTTCGATAGATAGACAGGATCGAATACGAAGCTGCGCATGTCTTTTTTCTTTCTTGCTTCAGGCTTTATGGGCAGTTTTAGCTTGAATTTTTTCTCATCAAGCCGTATAGTAATCCCACATCTTTTTAGTATCATTTTACACCAAACTTTCTAAGAGCAGTCATGAGCGTGTTCTTTATTTTCTCCCTCTCCTGCTCAGTGTCAGCCTCAAACCTTAGAGATAGCATTGGCTCTGTATTTGACGCCCTAATCAGACCCCAGCCGTGTTCAAATTCTATCCTGACGCCGTCTATCGTGATCAGCTTGTAGTTTGAGAACTCTTGCTTCAATGCCTCGACGATTTCGAACTTTTTATTCTCAGGGCAAGGAATCCTCTCCTCAGTGTTGGCATAGTACCTGGGCAAATCCGCAACCAGCCTCGAGAGTTTTCCACCCTTGCTCACTATCTCGGCCATCCTAAGGGCGGCGTAGATTCCATCGTCATAGCCAAAGTAGTCGTCCTTGAAGAAGAAGTGCCCGCTCATTTCTCCAGCTAACAACCCGCCCTCGTCTGCCAGCTTTTTCTTTATGAACGAGTGTCCGATGTTACTGACGATAGGAGTTCCCCCATGCGCTTTGATGTCCTCCTCAACAGCCCTAGAGCAGTTTATTGTGTAGACTATCTTACCCTTCGTCTTTTCAAGTATTTGTCTGGCAAAAAGCATAAGTGCCTCATCGCCATTAAGCGCTCTCCCCTGCTCGTCGATAAAGACAACCCTGTCGCCATCACCATCGAACGCTATCCCGAAGTGCGCCTGCTCCTCAATCACCCTTCTTTTTATCTCCACAAGGTTCTCCGCCCTTGTAGGATCGGGATAATGGTTCGGAAATTTGCCGTTGGGCTCAGCATATAGCGAGGTAACATAGCACCCCAAGTCGTTGAATATCTGGGGCGCGACAGGACCACAAGTCCCATTAGCCGAGTCTATCACTATTTTCAGTCTCTCTGCCTCGATGTTTTTCTCGATAAACTCCGTGTATTTGCTAAGTATCTCTCGGTGATAAACCATGCCTGTGCCTATTCTATAGTTTTTTCCATCGATTATTTTCTTCAGGGTCTGGATTTCTTCTGGACTGAGCGATTGGAGGCCGTTCATTACCTTGAAGCCATTATATTCGGGCGGGTTGTGGGAGGCAGTCACATAGACTCCCCCGATCTTCTTGTTCATGGCCAGATAGAATTCGACAACAGGGCCAGGCACCATCCCGACCTCGTAGACATCCGCCCCGGCGCTGTTGATTCCTTCGATTAGGGACTGTGAGAGGAAAGGTGAAGAGTTCCTGCAGTCCCTTCCAACTATCACCTCATCGACATTCATAAAAGTGGTATAGGCTTTACCGATTTTCTTAGCGATGTCATTCGTCAGGTCTTCGTTATAGACGCCCCTGATGTCATAGGCCCTAAATATGCTCATTCAGACCCCCATATAGTAATAAATACTCATTTTATATTAATATGTTCATGAATGAGCTTCGGCAAGGGAAAATCCATTCAAACAGATGGGTTGTCATAGCCTCAAAAAGGGCGAAGAGACCTAGTTCCAAAGTCTGGAAGGGAAAGAAGTGCTTTTTCTGTCCTGGCAACGAGAGACTGACGCCGAAAGAGATATACTGCGTCGAAGAGAAAGGAAAATGGATTGTGAGAGTTTTCCCTAACAAGTTTCCTGCCTTTAGCGTCAAATACCCGAAGGCCTATGGAATTCATTGGGTGATTGTCGAGAGTCCAAACCACCGCGAAAGGTTCTACGAGCTCAGCATGCACCACATGATTATGGTAATAGAAACCTATGTCGCGATGATGAAGAGAGCTCTAAAACTGAAGGGAATCAAGTGCGCCCTGCTGTTCAAGAACGAGGGGAAATCGGCCGGAATGTCTTCAACTCATCTCCATTCTCAGCTCATAGCGACCAAAGAGATGTTCCCGCACCTTGAGCAAGAGCTGGAAGAGAGCGAGGCGTATTTCAAGAAGCACAAGAGATGCATCCACTGCGATTATATCAAGGAGGAAAGGAGGTCGAAGAGGTTCGTATACGAGAACGAGCACTTTATTGCCATCGCGCCTTACGCCTCTATGTTCCCCTATACTGTCATCATACTGCCCGCGAAGCATATGGCCGATTTTACAAAGATGGATGAGGACCAGATATTCGATTTCGCCGACATATTGAAAAAGGTTCAGACCGCGATACACACGTTAGGATATGGCTACAATTTCTATATCCACACCTCGAATAAGCCCTACCATCACTTCCACCTTGAGATAAGACCTAGACCAAACATCTATGCTGGTTTTGAGTTAGGTTCAGGAATAGTCATAAACACAGTCCCACCAGAAGACGCGGCGAAATATCTAAGAGGCAAAATCCGATAGAGATTAAACATCAACAAAAACTATCTCAGATTTAACATACTTATGAAATATGAACTGCACCCTCTTTTCTGAATATCTGCCCGCGTTCCAAACCATCCTCAAGATTAAAAGGTCCCCCCCAATCTTTATGTTAATATTACTCGGCCCCGATTTTCAAACATTTTAACAAAAGGCTTATTAAGTTATTTGGTTTATATAGGGGATGGAGGTAGTCGAATGGCGATGGCTATACAGGATGACAAAGCATTTTACTTTTGTAACGGCGGAGGGTATGTGGGAATAAGAGCAAAGAGCATGCCAGAATTCGTAAGCGCAGTCAAGAAAGCCCCAGCTAACTCTTTAGAGTTCCACCTTAGAGGGGACAAGAATGATTTCGCGGCATGGTTTTACCATGTGGTGAGGAATAAGAGACTCTCAAAGAGGATGACGGACATTAAGAAGAAGAACCTGAACGGCGAGAAATTGAGAAGCGAGCTGCTCAAAGTCGTCCCGAAAAAGTGACAATTCCCTTTAAAAATCTACTTATTTTTTCTGGATTTTTCTCAAAAAGGTTTATCTAAAGATAGTTTCATCTTTTAGCCCTAATTCTCCTGTATCGTAGGCCCCGAATATGCTCATTTTACCGCCCTATTATGGGCTTCTACATAATTCTCTACGAGCACCTTCCAATCGGCAAAAGCAGCCAGCTTTTTTGCATCTGTCTTCAGGTTGATTCTCTCCTCCCTAGGCATGAGGAGAACGTCTAGCATTATTCGGAAGAGGTCCCTGCTCGCTTCCTCATTAGTTTTGCCAGCCCTCTTCAGCACAATTATGCCGTGTTTTTTGTCATCTATTTTCTGGATAAAATTTCCGAAGCCAGCAAAATCTGTGGTAACAGACATCACGCCGTGCGCCGCCGTCTCTTGGGGAGTGTACCCCCAAGCTTCATAGTAAGAAGGAAAGACTCCCAAGTGAGTGCCTTCTACAAACTGATCCAGATCAAGACCCAGTAGCTTGTCAGAACCTGAGAGATAGGAGGGATAGAAGACGACCTTTACTTTGTCTTCTCCCTGGTTTGTGAGGCTGTTCTCCTTAAGAGCATTGATTATCTGGTCATTTTTTTCATCAGTTAGATCGAAAGCACACAATGGAGGAGTTCCCCTTTTCTTGAAATCCCCCATTTTCTTCCTGCACTCTTCTACGAACTCTTTTCTAAAGCGCACGTTCTCAGGAGCGCCAGTATTAACGGTTTCATTCACTATCTGCTCTTCGACCGTCGGCATTTCTTCCTGCACCAGCCATTTCAGGTCCTTGTGAAGTGCCACGTTTTCGAGTAGCCCTACATTTTCCCCCCTAATCCCAGCTGGAATGAGGAAGAAAGCGAAGACGTTTCTTTTAAATTTCCTCTTCTTGAGCTCGGTGTTCAGCTTTCCCAGCGCGTTTATGAATATGTCAATCCCCTTGTTTCTGAATTCGTATCTTCCGGAGATGAAGAAAATCATGCAGTCCCAGAGCGTTATGGGGTAGTATGGGGCAAAATACGCGTTCAGGAAATCCTTTATCTTCGAACGATACTTCCTGTGCAGAACTGCGAATTCTTCCATGGTGGGGAATTTGGATATATCCAGGCCATTTGGGAGCACCATGTCTGGTCGCCTTCCCAAAATATATTGGGCCTCATCGGCAAGAGTTTCTGAGACCGCCGTAAACACGGTAGAGTACCTAGCGCAGGCTTTTTCCATCTGATGCTTCGCCTGGACGTTGTATTTGTATTCCCTCCTTTCCTCCACAGTCCTCTTTCTCTTCAACCCTTCTCTTATCTCTTTGTGGATATCTTCCCCGCATCCTGCCATGCTCCTTCCAAGCACCGTAGCATGAGTAGTAAATACAGTAGGGACTTTCTTGCATACATGGAGAAGACCACCTCCACAGAGCCATTCATGGAAGTGACACACCATTTTCTTTTTCTCTTTTGCCATCGCATGCCTTATCTCGTCCAGTAGCATTCCGACCGCAGTCGACCATACCACTGGGTCATCAAACCAGTTGTCTGCGTCCAGCGAGTCTATGCCATAATCCTCCCACAGCCTTGTCTTTATCTCATCCTTCATGCCCATCAGGCCAGAATAGTCCACGAGGATAGTATTTGGTCTCCCCGGGATGAGCCACTTTCCAAAGTAACACTTAATTCCTTCCTTCTCCAGCTGACTGAATATTTTTCTCAAGAATTCAGGAGGTTTTTCATCTGTAAACTCAAGGCCGGCCTTTGGCTCGTAGTAGGGACCAACTGCATAATAATTCTGGCCGTATACTTCAACAATTCTCGCAGCCTTAGAACTAAGCAAAGCATAGATCCCACCAACTTTATTGCAAACTTCGTAGGAAATCTCAAAAACCACGTCAGCTTTGGGCTCCATATGCTATAGTAATAAATATCATGTTTATATTATTATGTTCATAACGAGCTTCACCAAGATAGGGAATCATAAGATGTTTCCCGAACAGGCAGCCAAATACTTAAGAAGCAAGATTCACAAATAGCCTGGACTCTTCGGTTCCTTAATCGGGCTCTTGAGAAGCATTTTCTTTCTCGCCTTCAGCCTTTTCTCAATCGCGTTTACAAGTTCTTCCTTGTGCGGTCCCTTCTCTTCTTTTATCCTCTTTAGTTCGTCGGCGAGTTCGATGTCCCTGAGTACATTCCTGACCCAGTTCTCAAAGTCGTTCATGTCTTCCCTTAGGTGGAAATAGATTACCTCTTGCGGAGCGTTTTTAAGAGTCTCTAAGAACTCGGATAGGCTTCTAGCGAATGTCCCCTCGCCAGTTGCTGGGTTGTTGAAGTAAAATGCCTTCTCAAATGGAAGGAGGTTCTCGAGCTTAATCTTCTTCGAACCCTTTCTTCTCGCCTGAACCCTTTTCACTTCCTTCTTGGCTTTGAGCTGTTTTTTAGCATAGGCTTTCACGATGGTACTCAGCCTCTCCACCAACTCCTGGTCGGAAATAGGCTGGGCGATTGGTTGAGCTTGCCTGACTTTCATGGCCACTGGTTCCTCTATGGGCATGTTTTTAACGACGAAAAAAGCAGCTAATGAAACTATCAGTAACCATACACCTAAGGCTAAAAGTATCGCCACCATCGTATCCAACTATAAAAACACTTGTCTATTTAAAAACTTTGCGGTCATTTCAGGTATAGATCGCAGAACTGGGACCAGTACTGGACGGGATTTTTCATAGGCAGGAGTCTGGCCTCGGCAGAGAACAGTTCGTGGTTATAGAAAATAGCACCCTCGTTCATCTGATGCTCCAATTGCTTCTCTAAAACCTCTTCCGCTTCTTTCTTTTTACCGATAAGGCGGAGATATTCAACCAGATAGGGCAGGTCTCTGGGCCACACCACAGAGCCATGGTATTGCCTGTCATCGAGATAGGCGCTTCCCCCCACCTTCCTCACCACGATTCCAAAGGTCTTTCCATCCTCTTTAACAATCAGCTCTTTTACAGAAGGCCACATCTTTCTGAGGTCATTTTCGCTGAAGACAAAGTCCTTGAGGAGCACTGCGGAAACCACCCCAACAGAGCTTTTGGTTTCATCCTTCTTTTTTCCGATTGCTGAGTATATCCCCTCCCCATTCCAAAAAGTTTTTTTATAATTTTTAACCGCCTTCTCATACGCCTCTAAGAATTTGGTTTTGGGCTCTTTTCTGCCAAGCATTTCAGACAGCTTTGCGCCGAACCAGAGGGCCCTTATCCACTGCGCATTTATTTCTGGAAGAAGCACCGTCCCAAGCCCCCAGTCAGAAGGGACCCTATCTGATATTTTCTTTCCGCCCACCTCCATTCTACAATCAATCCAGGAAGCATATGGGGGTGAAAGCAGAAGGCCATTCTGAGTTTCGCGGCAAAGCTCATCGAATGCGAGATTGAGGGAGTTAAGAATCTTCTCAGCAAAGGGAAAGTCTCCTGTCCGCCCAATGTATCTTTCCGTGAGCAGGAAAAAGAGCAGGGTGGCATCCAGGGCCTCGAAATTCGTTCCCCCATAGCTGTCAGGCATCCTCCCGGTCTTTCTGTCCTGTTTCCTAACAGCCCATTTGAGGACTTTTCCGACGAACTGCGGATTTAGTTTCATATAAGTCTCGAAATTAGACAAACATCCTTCGAAGAGGTCTCTAAACCATATTTGCTTGAACCAGTACTCTCCAGCCTCTGGTACTTTGATACCATCAACCATCATTCCAAAACTGTCAAGAGCCATTATTCTCGTAAGGACTTCTTTGCTTGTATTAAACTTGTGTACTAGTCTTTGTAGATATTCCATTTCCTTCATTTCATTCAAGTCAAAATCAACAGTCTTTTTTGTATTGCAGCTTATGTGTAAGGGAACTGTACAATCGCCATTTACGTTGCATTTCATCTCCCCCACGAAATAAGGGTGCTTGTATTCCTGCAAAAACCTGATTCCTCCCCCAGTCTTTTCTCTGAAGCCGCTTCCCAATTTGTATCTCCAAACCGCCTCAGTCTTCTCAATTTCCGTCGTGCAGCCCGGGAGAAAGAAATCTATCTTCCTCGCCCCCCTTCGAACGCTCAGCCCCCCCTTTTGTTCATGGATTTCAGCGTCTGGGTTGGATTCTGCACATATGCTTCGCAGGTCTATTAGAGGCTTGACCGTGAGTATATGTTCCCCAGATGTTCTAATGTTAAAAAGGGCCCTTGCGTTGAGACCCTGACCACCTCCCCTTGCAAGATAGAACTCCACATCGAGAGAGGCGTTCTTGCCAGAATACTGATAGATGAATTTCCACGGGTAAACCACCACCTTTTGTGGCGTGAGTTCTGTTCCATCCAGTCCAAAGAATAAGGTGTCCAGGTATTTCCAGTACTCTCCCCCGGTGACACAGCACAGGCCCTGATAAGGATAGTCACGGTTAGGGCCGATGAGCGCGTCCTCTTTAACTGAAAAGATGGATAGATCAAGCGTTCCCTGGGGGCGTTTTAGAACAGCATGGAGGTTTCTTGCAAAGTCAAACTCAACATCTTCTTTCGGCTCGTACTCCCATCTCAACTCTTCAACCCTCATTGTTCCCACTGGTTACTTTTTTCTTCACGTCCTGCAGAATGTTCATGTAATTGATGAAAGCGTCGTATGGAGAATCATATGGGTTGAAGTACTTGTGAACATCCCCGTCTGCGAACCACTTAGTGCACATATAGTAGAAATGGTCAGAAGTCTGTAACAGTCTCCAGGTATGCAGCAGCTCCTTGTCATCTATCTTTCCTTCAAGCTTTGCCATTTCCTCAAAAGCCGCCCTCTGCATGTCATTTTCTAGCCAAGCAGAGGTGTCTCTCTGGACGTCAGCCCAAGAGAGGATATGCGGCACATCGAACTCCCCAACCGGCTCGTACTTATTCACCACTTCCGATGGCGTAACGAACTCGAGATAGTCGTACTTCAGAACATCGTGAGGCATCTTCCTGAGAAACTCGAAGATACCTGTGTCCTGCCACTGATGCTCCCCGAAAGTCTCGTAGTCGATGAAGATGTTTATGAGATTCCCTTCACACTTCGATAGCCAGGAAGCATATTTTTCTGCAGTTAGGGGATATTCCTCCCACCATCGCGCCGAGAACCTGAACCCAATATCGTCGGAGAGTTTGTAATTCCTGAGGAGAATCTTGAGCTTCGAATTGCCCGGCGGTTTGTAGAGATAGTTAGGAGATCTCCACTTTAGGTAATAATCATGGCCTTCCGTTATAATCCCTTTGTAGCCCATGCTTTCAACCAGTTCAGAGATGTGGTTCGAGTACATGGCCTCCGTGTTTCTGAAAACTTTAGGTTTCTGCCCGAAATAGTCATTGATTAATTCCTGATGTTTTTCTACCTGGTCCCTAAACTCTCTTTCAGAAAACAGTGCAGCAAGAGAGTGGTAATAGGTCTCGCTCAGAAACTCCACGTTGCCCGTATCTGCTAGGCTCTTAAAACTCTCCACGGTCTCGGGAGAGTACTTCTCGCACTGTTCAGCGAAAACGCCAGTCATGCTGTAGCTTATCTTGAAATCTTTGCCAAGCTCATCGATTAAGCCAAGCATGATCTTGTTAGTTGGAAGATAACACTTCCTAGCGACCCGCTCAAATATCTCTTTGTTCCTGGCCTCGTTAAAGTAAGGGACGTTCTCAGAAAAAACAGAAAATTTGTTGAGTCTCATGGGTTGATGGACCTGGAAGTAAAAACATATGGAAGTCATGCAAATCTACCGTAGGTGCTCAGGGTCTGCTCCGCTACTTTATCCCAGCCGAAACTGATCACTTCTTTCTTAGAGTTCTCCCCCATCACTTTCTCTAAAACAGGATATCTCAATATAGACACTATCTTATTAGCCATCTCGTGAGTGTCCCAGAAGTCAACCTTGAAACAGTGCTTGACGGTCTCGGATACTCCTGCGTTCTTGGACACTATGAGAGGCGTACCGGTTGCCATCGCCTCCAGAGCGGTTATGCCAAACGGTTCTGTTATTGAGGGCATCACATAGGCGTTGCAATGCGCGTAAGCCAGCGGAATCTGTTCTTCAGGGATATAGCCAGTGAACCTGACCTTATCGTGGATTCCCAGCTCTATCGCAAGATTTATTAGCTCCGGCATCTGGTCGCCCTTTCCAACTATTATAAAAGAGACGTCCTTCTCCTTCTCCAAAACTAGCTTAGCCGCGTGCAAAAAGAAATATGCTCCTTTCTGGTTGGTTAATCTTCCTAAAAACAAGATATTTTTCTTCCCAATCACCTTCTCTGCGTTTGCATATTTCTCCAAATCTATTCCGTTATATATCACCACAATCTTCTTCTCATCCGCGTTATACCTATCAATGAGCTGTTGTTTCATATAATTAGATACGGTTATTATGACGTCCGCCTCGTCTATACCTTTTTTCTCTACGTCTATTATCCAGTCCATAGGATAAATGCTTGCTGTTCTGTCATATTCAGTGCTATGAACAGTGAACACGAGAGGCCGTTTCTTTGCTTTCTTGAGCTCTATTCCCGCCTGCACGGTTATCCAGTCATGGCAGTGAATTACATCAAAGCTTTCCTTCCTCGCTATCTTGACGCACTTCTGATTGTACCTCATGACCTCGTTAAAAAGGTCCCAGCCATAATTTTCTTTTACCAAATCTTCTGCCTCAACAGTGTCTGGGTGCTCAGAAGAAGCGATGCGATACTCTAACACTCTGGCCTTTGGATTATAGTAAGGTCCTATTTGTGAGATATAGGGGCCGACAACGTGCTCGGGGTAAGGTCCAACTACGGGCCCCCTACGGTGCACAATCCTCTTCATCTTCCCGACATAGTCGACTCCGATTAGCTCCACCCCTTCCAAGTACGTCTTAGGTGGCTTCTTTGGCATGAAGAACAAGACATGGGCCCCCCTTTTGCCAAGATTTCTGACCAGTTCGTAACAATGGGTTCCCAAGCCCCCGCTTTTGGCAGGAGGGAACTCCCAGCCCAACATCAATATCTTCATTGCACTCACACTATTATTAACAGGACAGAGATTTAATGTTTTACACAATTATTGCATCTTTCCGCTTATGTGCCTGGCAGCCGTTCTGTTTGCAAACTCTCCGGTTTTTTCCAAATCCCAGTTCTTCAGCCGACCGTAGATAAAACCGGCGTTAAAAGCATCTCCTGCACCCACTGGATTGACTACTTTTACTCTCTCAGCTTTAGCCAAAAATCCTTCGCCTTCAGAGTATATATAGGATCCTTTTTTGCCGAGATGCACTGCACTTATTTTAGAATCAAACTCTTCAACCGCTTTTTTATAGTCTTTTCCAGTGAGAGCTCTAGCCTCCTTACTGTTCAAGAAAAATATGTCTACATACTTGAGCAGTTTCAGCAGCTGTTTGCTTCTGATATCGGGCCACCCCTTGAAATCCCATCCTATGTTGAGAGAAGTCTTTATACTATTTCTCCTGCAGAACCTGAAGAGTTTCTCATTCGGTTTTCCGAGTAGTTTCTCAGTATGCCAGTAGCCTCCACGATGGACATGTCTTGCGTTTTTTAACATTCTAAAGTCCACGTCTTGGAGGGAAAACAGCAAATTAGAACCTTCCTGCGTTATGAAACTTCTGGACCCGTCTGGAAAGGAAACTGCGAAAGTCACGGCACTCTTTCCTTTTCTGACCCCTTCAAAATAGACCCGGTCTTTTCTAAGCTCCTCAAGAAGATGGTTGCCTATGAAATCCTTTCCAACCGCCCCCATGAAACAGGATTTCAGGCCCAACTTAGAGGCAAGAGCAGCACAATTGGCAGCCTCCCCTCCCCTGGAATACAAAAAATCAGAAACAGCTTGAGTTTCCTTCTCTGGATACTTTCTGAGGGGAGAAGTTATGATGTCTAGAAAGATGTCTCCCACGCAGACCAGGTCATACATGGAATCACAGAGATTTCCATCTGTTCTCGAGTTTCTTCATTATGCCGGGCATGGTCGTGTACTCAAGAACATCGAGAGGCAACCTGTGCGGTTCGAAAGCGCCGTGCCTTCTCATGTAGTCTGCTATCTTGTTCGCCTGTTTCCTGGCCCCATCAAAAGCAGGGTCCTTGAACAAGTCAACAGGCCCTTCTAGCATGCCGTCAGCTAATTGGAATCCGGCGGCTATGACTCGCGGTGGGCCATCGAATCTCGTCGGGTGGGCATCCTCAAAGCTGACCGGCATTATAGGGCCGCAATGACTGCCTCTCATCCATCCCTCTACTAGATATGGGAAGGCGAACGGGTCTAACACCTCGCCCAAGGCAGGTAATCCTTTCTGGCATCTGACAAACATCACCGGGTCGTCCTTTCCGACATATTTTCCGGCTATTAGGCTGAGTCTCTCGACAGAGCTCACTGCCGCCTTAAGCCCGTCTTTCCTTATCACTCTTTTAGTACAGTATCTGCCGGGGCTGCCTATGAACATCAAAAGGTCGTAAATCTCTTCAGGCGTCTTGAACACTATCCTCTTGTGCTTATAGACGTCATGGACCTCGAACATGAATCCGTCATGCAGGTCCGGATCGATGACTAATCCAGCAGTGCTCATAGGATCAGCGAACATCTTGAAGAGCGGCAGGTTCCACGCGCCTGGCTCTGTCTTGTCCGCCATAAATACTATAATCGGCTCGCTTGTTCTCTCCTCGAACTCCATCTCAGCCACTCCTGGGCCCATGCCCTTGACATTGCCTGAGAACGAGGTGGCCAGCAAGTCCTGTCCAGCGCCATACAGCTTTAGCTTTTTTGCGACTTCAGCTGCCTTGACGAAAGTATCCCACGCCAGCTTGTGTATCTCCTTGTTGTCCTCGCCCTTGTGATGGGTCATTATCAGCTGGAGGTCGTCGCCGCAGTGCATGACCCTGAAATCCTTAAGTAGCTTTTTCTTTTTGGCTTTGGCCATCGCCTCTTCCGCCGCTTTCATGCAGGAAGGATGGACATTGCTGTGGCCTGGAAAGCCTCCTATATCCGCTTTAATCACGCTTAACGTTATCATCAATTCACCTAAGTGCATTAATCATATCTAATATAATTGCTTTTTGGTCTCTGGCTCTGACGATAGCCGAGGCAGCCAGTGCACCAGAGGCCCCGAGCTCCAGAGCCCTTTTAACATCGTTCCCGCTGCTGATTCCTGCACCAGCGAGCAATGGAATTCCTCTCGCCACTTTGACCGCTTTCTTTATCAGACCTGGCCTGGCGGTAGACACGGATATTCCCGTCCCTATTAGTGCTGGCGGCTCTATCGCGATATAGTCCGGCTTGAATCTCCTCACTCTTCTCAAAGTGGCAATGTTGTTAACGCAAACTACTGTCTTCAGCCTGTTCTTCTTGGCAATCTCGATAGACTTGCGCAAATCCCTATATTTCATCCTCTTTTCAGAATGGTTCAATAGAGTGCCTTTCGCTCCGTTCTCTTTGACATCCTTGGCCAGAACCGCTCCGGTGTGCGCTCCCTCTTCTACCGGGTCTATATGTTGGGCATAAATGGGTATCTTAACCGCTCTAGAAACAGAATAGATATCGGCAACCTCAACGGCTATAACAACGTCCGCTTTCTTCTGCTTAGCTATCTTGGCGATTAATTTGGCTAACTTTACCGCATCCTTGCCAGTGCCTTCGATATAGGTCTTGAAATTGACCAACAGCAGCGGTTTCATAGCTTCACCTTTGGAATTCCTTTCGTCCATCCCCGAGCGGCGTAATACTCTCTCTTCATTATCTCAAAGTCCTTTTGCTTAATATACCTGCCCTTGACCATATCGTCAGGCAGAGGCATCGACGTGACTCTTTCCGGCAGGCTATCGTCGCTCTCTTTCCAACCAAGTTTGACGTTAATGGCCTTCTCGATATCGTAGATAGTGGCTGCTTTCTTCTTGAGCTCATCGGCAGTGACCTTCTTTCCTGTGACCAACGACCATAATTCAGCCATCAGGTCCACGTTATAGACTTTCCTCGCGAACTTGCATATCCCTAGCGAGTCGAAAAGCGTGTAATAATCCTCGCTCTCCTTGACCTGCTTCGCTTTCCCCTTTATAGAAAACCTCTGTTCGTCACAGAACGCTAAGTCGATACCATAGGCCCCTGCCCTCTGGTGGTCTGCCCCTCTCACATCAATGGCTATGCTCAAGGCGTATGATGGCAGTCCGTTCGGATGGAAACCGCCAGGCTCCATACCCTTGACTTGCATGGCATATTTTAGAGCCTTATATTTTTTAGCGAAAGGAACTATCCCGTCAGCCATTTCAGCCCCCAGTCCTTTCCTGTTTGCTATCTGCTTTATGAGCTCCAAAAGTTTATCGCCATTCCCAAAAACCAACTCTTTGTCTTTTATTATCCCTTTCTCCCCGAGCTCGAAAGCCAGCGCTATAAGATTGCCGGTGGTTATCGTATCCATCCCAAATGTGTCGCAGAGTTCATTAGCCTCGATTATAGTGTTAAAGTCATCTATCCCGCAGTTAGAACCGAGCGCGTATATTGTCTCGTATTCTGGCCCCTCCTCTTTGACTCTGTATTTTCTCGAACTAGTCAATTTGCCGCAGGCGATAGGGCAGCTGAAGCAGGAGATGTCGTGCTTCCAATAGTGCTTCATCTCCTCACCGGTTATGTTCTCCGCTTTTTCAAAACTAGCCTGCTGCCAGTTGCGGGTAGGTAATGCGCCAGCCTCGTTTAGATGCTTGAGTCCGCCTGGTGTCCCATAGACCCTATATTTCTCTGTCCCCTCTCCCTCCACAAGTTTGTCCAGCTCCAGTATCTTGCCAAAAAGTTTCTCGTCGTTTGCTGTCTTGACCGGTTTGTTGCCTCTAATAACAATAGCTTTGAGTTTTTTCTGGCCCATGAGACAGCCCATGCCGGTCCTTCCCGCCTGTCTGCCATAGCCGTGAGTGATGCATGCGAACTTGACTTTGTTCTCTCCCGCTATCCCGATAGAGGCCACTTCTACCCTCTCTCCAAAGCGGTATTTGAAATGGTCCTCGGTCTTCCACGCGTCTTTGCCCAATACCTCTCTCGCATCCTCGATAGACACGTCGTCTCCGTCAATATGCAGGAAGACAGGGCTCTTGCTCTCCCCCCTTATGAATATTACCTCATAGCCAGCGAACATCATCTCTGTCCCAAAATGCCCCTTGAAATAGCTCTCACCCAAGAAGCCGGTCAGAGGCGATATTCCGAAGACGCCGGTAATATTAGCCGTTGGTATTATCGTCCCGTCCATGCCTCCAGCCGCGAATATCAATGGGTCCTCTTTAAGATGTTTGTATAATTCTACAACACCATAGCCGTTTCCGCCAAGATATTTCTCGCGATAGTCCTTAGGCAATGGTTCTTTCTCTATCTCTCCTTTGTCTAAATCAACTCTTAGGATCATTGGAATCCACCTTTATAGCGAATCTAGGGCAGTACTTGATGCAGGCCAGGCAGACATCGCACTTCATAGCCTTCCCGTTTACCTCCCATATGGCATGATATGGGCAGGCGACATAGCATCTGCCGCAGTTCACGCACTTCTTCCTATCGAGCATGACTATCTTGTCCCCTTGCTTCAGAGCGCCATACCTGCACGCCTTTACGCATTCCGCCTGCTTACACTGCTTACAGATATGAGAGCCGAGATTAGACACATCCTCGCGGAATATCCTTATGAGAGAACTAGACGGCTTGAACTCCTTGGTCTTGACGTAGGAGCAGACCATCTCGCACGTCTTGCAGTAGATACACTTGTTCGGGTCGACCTCGATGTGCATGACCCTATAACGGCTTTCACCTATTTATTGTTTATAGGAAAAGATATAAAGCGAGAGAGACTAACAATTACCGTGATTCAATGGGATACTTATTCTTTGATATAGAGTCTTATGTCTGCACACATAACCGTAACTCGGGCTTCAACCCCTATGAGAAGGAGTCGAAAGTCATAGTAATTTCCTATAACTATTATCCTGGTTTCAATGCCCCGAAGAAGAACCAGCTCAAGAAGCCCATCTTCCTGAAGGAGTGGGAACGCTCTGAAAAGGACATGCTCGAGGAGTTCTACGGTTTTATCAAAGACAGAGTGGATAAGGAGATGGTGGTCAACGACTCTGGCAAGGAGATGACCCGGTTGAAAATGGTCGGCTTCAACATACTCAAGTACGATTTACCCTATCTTTTCGGGCGCATGGAGCAGCACAAGGTAGCGGATAAGCAGGAGCTGTTTTATTATTTGTTTGTCATGCCATACGCTATCGACCTGTACTACATGACGCCCATGGTCTCCCACAAGACCCGCGAATATAAACAGCTCTGGGGGATAGGGCAGAAGGAAGTAAACAAGTTCTTCGGCTTGGCTGTAAAAGAGGGGAGAGGGGACGAGCTCAGCAGGTTCTATGACAGCAAAGAGTATGACAAGATTCTCAAGTACTGCACGGAAGAGTTCACTTTCGAGCAGCTGTATGATGCGTTCTTGATGCACATACTCAAGAAGAAATCATAATTCTCTTTTCAGTTTCTTCTCTTCTTTCCTTATCGTGTCCTTTAGAGCTCTTTCGACGTTCCTATCCTTCTCGAAATACTTCACGAAATCCTCGACGAAAAGGACAAGGAGCAGCAAGAAGAAATAGAGCAATAGACTAATCCCTAATCCGCTAATCAGATACCCCTCTCCAGCAGGCAAGCTCACGCTGATCCCGCCGGTAAATTGGTAGACTTGATTGGTAAACGGATAGAGCAGCTGTACTCCGGCCTCCGTGCCCATGTCCAGTATTGTGTGGGAGAACAGGAAAAGCAAGAGCAGGAGCGAGAGGGTCTTGTACTTGGCCCCTTTCCTCTCGTATTGGAAGGCGAGCGCGACAAGGACGGCCGGCAACAGCAAAGTCACAAAAAGGTTATGGAAACTGGCCCTATGAACAAAGAGCACATCCAGGTCCAATAGCACAGTGGCCAGAGATAGACCAAGAACCCACAAAAGGCCGTGCTTAAGATGGACTCTGGCCGCAAGCGCTATTATCAGCGGAAATATGAAGTGGAATACCGAGTCCATGCTATCACCCGAATAAGGACAAATCCCCTTTTAAGCATTTCTCGTACCAGTCGCCTGTACATGGTATGCATATGTCCTCGCAGCTGGTTGATCCCATTACTTTCGCATTGGCGCAGTTAGAAATAGCCAGCTTGCACATAGAGACATCGGCCGTCTTCTTGACTTCGCCGCCAGTGATGGTAAAGCCAACGATATTCAGGAAGATGGCCACAGCGCACACAAAAAGAAGTACCGCTCCCGCTATCTTGAATATCTCGAAAAACAGCCTATCGGTGTCCATAACTACTAAAAAACAGAAATAGTTTAAAAGCCTCACTTCTTAAGGCGCATCCTTTCCATAGCCAGATGCGCATTCATCTCGTACAGTTTCTGGTGGGCTAAAGACTGCTTTTCAGCATTGTCATTATAGGTTTTCTTCACCCGCTCGAAAATGATGTCCTCCACCTTTTTCAGAATCTTGGCGCGCTCAGCTGGCGGCAGGTGCCCTGTTGTCTCCATCGCGTTTTTGTACAACACGAGGGACTCTTCCACCATCTTCCAGTCTTTCTTCTGCTTCTTCATCTCAAGTTTTGTCTTTATCTTTTCTGACTTGCTTTTTACCCTTTCCTGCCTAAGTTTCTCTCTGAGTTCCTTTCTCTTTCCCGTTTTCGTCTCCGTGTAATACCTGCCGCCGGGCACGAACAGACTCCTTTCCAACCCGCCCACAATCTTTCTACCTATCGCCATCAAACCACCTTCTTGACATTTAGAATTAGGTATACATGCTTTATAAATTTATGCAACTTCTATCTCGGCTTCTCCGGAATGATAACACAGGCTATCAGATAGGCGATTATCCCAGCACCAAGACTAAGCAAAGTCAGGACTATCCACAGCAGTCTGACTATCATCGGGTCTATCTCAAAGTACTCGGCTATTCCGGCACAGACTCCGCCAAGCATCCTGTCTTTCCTCGACCTATAGAGCCGCTTGATTTTCTGTGGCATGATAAAATTAGAGCATAACTATTTATAAGGATTTTTGCTAAATAGAGTTGTGAGGATAATGCCACCATCAGCAGTTAAAACGATAAGAGACCTACTTTTTTGGCAGTACGCGAAACTTATTTCTAAATCTTCTGGCTTTGGGATAGACAACAGAGCCTTCCAGATGTCTACTTTCATAAAACTGAGAGATGGCAAAATGAAATGGTCTCCAGCAATACGCGAGTGGGTAAAGGAGCATGAAAAGCCGAATGAATGTGTTTATTGCGGTTCTAAAGGAAATTTGACCACTGAACACATAATGCCTCGATCATGGGGAGGACCAGACATAGTAGATAATGCAATAATGGTCTGTAAGAAATGTAACTCAACCAAGAGCGATAAGGGACTTTATGAGTGGATGCGGGATGATTACGATAACATCCCAAGAATTGCGGAAGGGAAGTATCTGAAACTGCTTTATGACCTACATGAGAAAAATGGCACTCTTAACACTAGCCGAGACGAGCTAGTTTCCAAGCTCTGTCCAAACTGCGCCCACGGCAAGTTATGTGAAAAAGAGGAGATAGAAGGAGAATTATCTATACTCTGTTTGGAAGGAGTATTCAAGAAATAGCTGCTGCGCCGGTTCTGACTTTCCTCGAGAAAATTAGGTTGCAGGCGTTCTGAAAAGTTACCCTCCCCTAGTTGGTTTTATTAAGGCGATTGAACTTAATTAAGTTATAGTGAATTATTATGGAAAAATGGCAGAAATGGCTGATTAAACAAATGATAGCGGTTTCTATCGCTTTAATTATATTTTACATACTTTTCTCATACTTTTCTTCTTTTTTACCATATATTACTAATTTTTATTATTCTCAAAATTACTCAAAATTACCTTTTAGTGAATCAACCGATAATGGCATGTTGGTTGAATGTTATAGCCTTAGAAATTTTAACGTGTTTATTAAAGGCGACAAATTAATATGTAATGTATCTTTAAGTAAAAAAATTACTAATATTAACCTGAGCGCGATTAATTATTTAATAACACATATAGTTTATTATCCAAAGGAATATAACGAATCAATGCAAATTAATCTGGAAGAACAACCAGATTATTATAAACTTTCTAATATTCCGATTACTTTAAATGAAGAAGGTATAGGACATTTTACATTTGAATTTTGTAAACAGCAGAATAACACTTGTATCTCTAATGAAATAATGAGTTATAATTTTAATGCGTTGACTTTGAGTTTTTCTGACGTTATTAAAACAAGTAGTGATGAGGTGCAAGGTAAATTTTCAAATCTGATTAGCATTCTATTAGCTATACTTCCTTCAGCTTTTCTCGCGATAGAACTTTACAAAATAATCAGCGGATTACATATTGAATAATTGATGTTATATGAATAAAACTGAATTAATCCAAAAACTAAATGAATTCAATACATATGCATCTGAAATTTTTGAATTAAGTTTTCCTAAAAAAACTTGGAGAATAAGACGTAAAATTCATTACCAAAAAGGAAAAGGAACACACTCATGGTTAGAAGGAATGCCTAAAAAGGAGGCGATAAAAGCTAGTTGTAATGATTTAAGAAAATTCATTCAACCAAATGATACTTTAGAAATTAAAAAATTAACTCCTCTATATAACTCGAATTTGATAGATCAAAGTGAAAAACTAACTTTTAATAAGATAATGTCTTCTTTTGATAAACTGAACCAGGAAAAAGTTTCAATTTTCATTGATGGCGAGCAGTTAACTCGTAAAAAAATTTTAGAAGTTTTTTTATATGGAAATTATTCACATAGAAGCGAAGAAGCTAAAAAAATTCATGATTCTTGGCAAAAAAATCATCCTTTAGTATATCAGGATTTAGAAGCGGAATTTATTGTGACTCTTAACCTTCTCTTACAAATAATTAACAATCTCGCTTCACTAAACAAAATGGTACTAGAAAAATTAAAGTTTGGGAGCAGTGGGCCATAGCCCTCCTTTTGTATATGGTGATATTAGACTAAGCGGATAAACCTTGCACCCGGACAAGCCGTTTCATCCGAACACAGACCAAATCACTTTTGGATCATCTTTAGCGGCCTGTGACGGTATCGTTTCTGTTCTTGTCCTGGCCCTTTCGGGCGTTGTTTATCTGGGTTTGACCCCAGGGTGGGAGGAACTTCCTCAGCGGCGATAGCCACCGACAATCACCGGCCCACTGCTCGTTAATATGAAAGTCATCGGCCGCGTAAGGCCTCGTTATAGCCTGCGTCAGCTTGAGCCTACGCAGGTTATATATGAACTGCATGCTGGAAATAGACAAGTTCGAAAGTCCTCAGGCCTTTAGTAGGAGCGGACTGAATGCCTCGCGTGAGCTAAGCACTTACATCCCTCCCCTATCAACGCCATCTTCTATAGCCGCCTTCGTTCGACTCACACACCTTGCGGTGCTAAGACGAAATGATTGCCTCTTTTTAGGGTGCGCTTCGAGCTTAGATGCTTTCAGCTCTTATCGCTTGAGGCGTAGCTGCTCGGCGATGCCTTGTCAGACAACCGATACACCAGAGGCCTCGATTCACCGTTCCTCTCGTACTTGATGAACCTTCCCCTCAGACAATCCACACTCCCAGTAGGTGACACCGTACTGTCTCGCGACGTACTGAACCTAGCTCGCGTGCGTTTTTAATGGGTGAACAATCCTACCCTTGGCAGCTACTACACTACCAGGATAACACGTGCCGAAAGCGAGGTGACAAACCGCGGGGTCGATATGAACTCTCACCCGCGACAATCCCGTTACGCCCGGGGTAACTTTTCTGACAAACTAGGGCCCCACCAAGAGGCCACTAGGGTTCATTAGGCCAGTCTTTCGACTCTGCGTTCCTCTCCATACAGAACACAGTCAGGCCGACATTTGTCCTTCACTCTCTACAGCGGATTTCTGACCCGCTTGAGTCGACCATTGG
>Ga0315280_10004187_pt1 | contig 21524 bp, 18 predicted proteins | sample YL17G06_40_MG_FD_203697 | JGI IMG/M metagenome (GOLD analysis project Ga0315280, IMG submission 203697) | Sediment microbial communities from Yellowstone Lake, YNP, Wyoming, USA - YL17G06_40 | ecosystem: Environmental > Aquatic > Freshwater > Lake > Sediment | place: USA: Wyoming | collected...
AGGAAGAGGGTGGACATTTTAAAGTGCCGAGGATCATTGAATAGCACCAATGTCAAATTTCAAAATCCAAATGTCAAATGAATGTCAAAGTTTAAAAATGGATTCTGAAACGAGTTCAGAATAACATTCTTGTCATGCCGAACCAGGTCCTGAACTTGATTCAGGATCTTCGATTTCGGCATCTCATTGGAGCTTTGGATTTGATTTGACATTGATTCACCTTCGTTCATCACTTCGTGCGAACTTTGGCATTTGAAATTTTATTAAGAGGTGCCGATGGACCTACATTCATTGACGATTCACGAGCTGCATGACCTTTTAATAAAGAGGGAGGTCACATCCAGAGAGGTGACTGAGGCCCTTTATCGGCGAATCAAAGAGGTGGATGGGAAAATTAAGGCCTATCTCATTCTAACAGAAGAAGAGGCATTTGGTCAGGCGAATCAAGTGGACCGTAAGATTGTCAGAGGGGAGGAGATCGGAGACCTGGCTGGCGTCCCAATAGGGCTGAAAGATATTCTTTGTACGAAGGGGATTCGGACGACTTGTGGTTCCAAGATACTGGAAAATTATGTTCCGTTTTATGATGGGACTGTGGTTAGAAGGCTCAAGGAAAGAGATGCGGTGATGTTGGGGAAACTCAATATGGATGAGTTTGCCATGGGGTCCTCCACAGAGAATTCAGGATTTCAGATTACTCGTAATCCCTGGAACCCTGATCGGATTCCCGGGGGTTCGAGCGGCGGCTCTGCAGCCGCTGTAGCCGCTGACGAATGTATTGCTGCTCTCGGTACGGATACCGGGGGTTCAATCCGGCAGCCTGCATCCTGTTGTGGTGTGGTGGGGTTGAAGCCGACCTATGGGAGGGTGTCGAGATATGGGCTGGTGGCCTTCGCTTCCTCGTTAGACCAGATCGGCCCGATCACAAAGGATGTGGAGGATTGTGCCATCCTGATGAATGCGATCAGCAGTTATGATCCTTATGACTCAACCTCTGTCAATGTGGAAGTCCCTGATTATAAACAATTTTTAATCAAAGATGTCAAAGGAATTCGGATTGGGATGCCTGAAGAATATTTTGTGGAAGGAATGGATCCGGATGTGGAAAGGTCGGTTAAAGAGGCGATCGACCGTTTTAAGGAGTGGGGAGCTGAAGTGAGGAAGATCTCTTTACCTCATACCGAATATGCGGTGGCCATTTATTACATCATTGCCACAGCAGAAGCCAGTTCCAACTTGGCTCGATACGACGGAGTGAAATATGGCCTCCGTTCGAAAGGGTATCGGGATCTGATGGAGATGTATTCGCAGACCCGCGCGAAAGGATTTGGTCAGGAAGTGAAGCGACGGATCATCCTGGGAACCTATGTCTTATCCGCAGGATATTATGAAGCGTATTATCGCAAGGCTTCTCAAGTAAGGACTCTGATGAGAAAGGATTTTGAAGAAGCCTTTCAACAGGTGGATGTGATTATGGCACCGACCGCACCCACGCCGGCTTTTCGAATTGGTGAGAAGGCCGAAGACCCGCTTCAGATGTATCTATCCGACATCCATACCATTCCAGTGAATCTGGCAGGGATCCCTGGGATCTCGATTCCCTGTGGGTTCAGTCGGGATAATCTTCCCATCGGTCTTCAAATCATGGGAAGGCATTTTGATGAAGGGAAGCTCTTAAGGGTGGCCTATACTTTTGAGCAAAACACAGACTTCCATCTTAAGAAGCCCCCAATCGCTTGACCAGACGGGCGACTTTTTCTCCGAGCTTCTTGCATTCCTTCCTGGCCGAAGCGTTTGGTTTACCAATGGAGACAGCCCCATAATGAGAACCCCAGGGATCTCCCCGGATAACCATTCCGTGGATGAGGAGGGCCTTCACCATGTCGAGGACCGTGGTCTCAACACCTCCTCCCAAACCGCCACAGGAAGAGAAAGCTGCTCCGACCTTTCCCTCCAACTTTCCGTGATACTGGACGCTCTTGTCCAAGAAGGCCTTCATCTCAGCAGCCATGGTCCCATAGTAAGTGGGAGAGCCTAAGATGATTCCGTCCGCCTTGAGGAGGTCTTTCAGGGTGGCTCGGCTCACCTTTTTTCTAATGGTCTTCACCCCCTCCGATTTTACTCCTTCTTCGACAGCCTTGGCCATCTCCTCGGTGTTACCACTTCTGGAATGGTATACGATTAATATAGTTGGCATACTCAATCCCTCCTTCAATGTCGAATGCCAAAGTTTAAATGTCAAATCAAACCCAAAGCCCAAATATTATTTTTTTTGATTTTGAATTTTGACATTCATTTGACATTTGGATTTTGATATTTGGATTTCTATTTCGTTGTCATTTCCTTCAACCAGTCAAGATAAAAAGATGAACCTTCTATGATGGGAAGGCCGATGATCTCAGGGACAGAATAGGAATGAAGAGACTTCACCTTTTTTTCTAATTCCTCAAACCTTTGCTTTTGTGTCTTGATGATTAAAATCCATTCCTTTTCGTCCCAGATCTTTCCCTCCCATCGGTAGATGGAGCGAACCGGAAAAACGAGATTGACACACGCGGCGAGCCGCTCCTCAACGAGTGAATGAGCAATCTTTAGCGCTTCTTCTTCGGAACCACAAGTCACCCAAACAATAATCGGATCAGACATAGATCTTAAGGTTGAGGTTAAGGTTAAGGCTGAGATTAATATCTCAGTTACCGGTGTGCGCATAGCGCTAAGGGCTTAGCGCAGTCAACTTGTGATCAGCGGGTCATTAAATTTCTCAACTTTTTTCTCAGGTACCACCGCCAGCTTCCACGACATCTTTTTCTCCTTGCCCAAAAATGACCAATAACCAAACTTGAATAACTAAACCTTACAGTTGCAAAAAAAAGATCCAAAAGGGAGATGCGTGTGCTGGGAAACCTTTACAGCGGCACCTTTAGTCGTTTAGCTACCTTGCTTCCCAGCATATTACAAAAGTCACCTCAGGTGACATCGCATGTTACCCATAAAACATAGAAAAACCCGCATTGGAAAGGTTTGGAAGTACACGTATCTCCCTTTTCAATGCAACGTTGAGGTAAATAATCATCAAGGGTTCAAGAAACCAAGTTTGGATATTGGAAAATTGGAGCTTATTTGGTTATTGGTGCTTGAAATCTGTTTGTTATCGCGTTGAACCCGTTATCCTGCCTAACACCTTCTCAAAGGCTTCCAGGGCCCTGTCGATATCCTCATTGGATACATCCAGGTGCGTGACGAGACGAATCTGCGTCTTGCCGAAGGCATGGATGAGAACCCCTTCTCTCTTCATCACCTCTACCAACTGGGGGCCGGTCATCCCGGTGTTGGTCACATCAAAGATGACCATATTCGTCTCCACATGGTCAGGATTAAAGGAGATCCCCTTAAGTTCTTTCAGCCCCAAGGCCAGACGCTTGGCATTCTGGTGGTCTTCTTTCAGGCGTTCGATATGGTGGTCTAATGCATAAATTCCGGCAGCAGCGATGATCCCCACTTGTCGCATCCCACCTCCAAACATCTTTCGAAAACGATGGACTCGATCGATAAATGTTTTAGGACCTGTAACCAAGGAGCCAATAGGGGCTCCTAATCCTTTGGAAAGACAGACCGATGCAGAGTCTGCCCATTGAGCATATTCGTGGGGTTGGATTCCCGAAGCGACAGAGGCATTCCAAAGCCTGGCTCCGTCAAGATGGACCAGAAGTCCCCTTGATTTGGCCAGTCGGTAGATTTCAACCATTTTTCCTATGGGGTAGATGGATCCTCCACCGCGGTTATGGGTGTTTTCGAGACAGACCAGTCTGGTGACTGGGAAGTGGTGATCATCCGGTCTGATCGCCTCCTCAATCTGAGAGGCATCAAGAATGCCGCGGATGCCTTTCAGACAGTGGAACTGAATACCTGAGAGGGCTGCCCCGCCTCCGCCCTCAAAATTATATGGATGGGAGGCACCCTCAATAATCACCTCATCACCGGGTTGCGTATGAGACCTGATGGACAACTGGTTAGCCATCGTGCCCGTGGGGACAAAGATGGCCGCCTCTTTCCCGAGGATTTTGGCCACCTTTTCCTGAAGGGCATTCACGGTGGGGTCTTCGCCGAAGACATCATCGCCCACCTCTGCCTCCGCCATGGCTTTTCTCATGGCAGGAGTGGGTTTGGTGACGGTATCGCTTCTGAGATCAATGGAATTCTTCATATTTCCCCCAAAGACGAGTGACTGAAATTTAAGGGACACATTTGAATCTGTCCCTCTGTTCACCTTTTCAAACACTCCAATTAGATAAGATTATACAGGGTAGGTGTCAAGCTCTCATTTCTCCAAAATCTTAACCTTCATCTCAATTCTCTGAAGAGGATTATCATTTTTATCTCGCTGCTGGCTGACGATCGTGTCCACCACATCCATTCCTGATTTGACCTCACCAAAGACGGTGTATTGCTTGTCGAGGAAATACGAATCAGCCACACAGATGAAAAATTGTGAACCAGCGCTGTCTGAATGTGCAGCCCTCGCCATGGAAAGGATTCCCCTTTTGTGTGGTTTATCATTGAACTCGGCCTTCATTGTAAATCCAGGTCCGCCCATCCCATGTTTTGACCTGTCGGGGTTTTTTGAGTTGGAATCTCCACCTTGGATCATGAACCTTGGGATGACCCGGTGGAAGGTCGTCCCATCATAAAATCCTTTTTTCGCAAGTTCAACGAAGTTGCTCACATGATTCGGTGCGACATCGGGGAAAAACTTGAACTCTATATTTCCAAACCTTGTTTCGATAATGGTATTTGTTTCGGACAACTTCTTAATCTCCTCCTGTGTAAAATTTTTCTGTTTTGTTTCTGCATAAATCCAATCCACCCATAGCAGCGAAAGAGACAATAATAATCCGATTTTAATCAGTTTCATAAAAATCTCCATCAAGTTCAAGGTTAAGGTTGAGTTTTTCTTAACCTTAGCTTAAACCTTAACCCCGTATAATCCCAAAAGCCCCGGTCCTCAGACTGGGGATGAAGGCAATTTCAAATCTAAGGATAAAGAAAAGCCCCATCCTTTAGGGCGGGGATATACGGGGTTAACCTGATCTTTAAACCAGATAGGGTTCCCATTGTTTTGCTGTGTTTAGGACGTAGTCAGGGGGAAGTTTTTCGACGATCCGGTTATGACCGGGCAGAAGGATGTCCACCTTTCGTTCGGCAAGCTGCATCAATGATTTTCTAAGCTCTGAAGCATCTGCCCCATGAAGGTCGAAGCGGCCAATTGCATAATCGGCATAAACGACATCACCCGGAATAAGAATTCTCTTAGGTTGGTGATAGAGGCCGATACTGCCCGCTGAATGCCCCGGTATGTGGATGACTTCCCAGACCATGCCACCTATATCCAGGCTCTCTCCTCCGCAAAGCTTTCGATTCACCTTGAATTGAAATGCACCGGGTTTAAGGCCATATTGCAACTGGCACATTCCCCGAAACATATCCATCCCGTAAACGGTCCTCTCATCCCCCTGTTCCAGGGAGTCAGCCTCGATGGTGTGTACCCACAGCTCTGCCCAGGGGATTTGCTTTTGGATTTCAGAGAGACAGCCGATGTGATCAAAGTGAGTATGGGTCATGATAATCCTTTTTATGGCTGATAGCTCTATTCCCATCTTCAGGATCGACTCGATCTTGTAACCTCCTTTGCCCATAAGGCCTGCATCGATGAGGGAAAGATCTTGAGAAGATGGCTTGCCCACGGCATAGACATGGGAGTCCGGAATAAGTTCGTCCTGTCCGGGAATGAAGTATACACCTTCTGTTATCCTTATCATCCGTCAAACCTTAGGAGATTTTGGCCCCTGTTCGAAATGAAGTAATGTTTCCTAAGATAACCCATTCACCCTTTCTAATCAAGGCCGCCTCTTTGTTCCGCATGCGACACTAAATTTTGACCCGTAGAAAATTTCTTGCATTTCGGTGTGTGATACGTTATTTTAATTTTCAAGGAGGTAGGAATTTCATTCATGCTGAAATGGGCGATTTATTTTCTCGCCTTTTCTATTTTTCTCTCTGGCTGTACGACCAAAATGACCCAACCACCTCTCCCTGCCCCAGTCCCATCTCAACCTGAGCCCTCCCCTGAGCTTGTTCTCCCTGACATTTCTTCAAGTGAAGGGGAGGTCGAATTAACCCGTCAGCAAGAGATCAGCCCGGTGGTGGAAAGTGAAGAGAAGGTCGTCCTTCTTACACCGCTGCCCCCACCGCCAAAACCAGAGGCCGCTATAGAATCTTTTCTGCTCCCTGACCTCACCATTACAGACCTTTCTCTCAATCCGAAAAAGAGGTTGGTCGTCGCGATGGCCAACATCGGGAACGGCCCGCTCCCGACACTGAACGGAAATCTCAGGATCTTCGTGGATGGTCAACCTAAAGGGAGTTTTCCTCTGTCCAGCCTTTGGGATCAATCTTTTCTTCCCCCGAAAGAGAGCATCACCCTTACCACTTCTCTCACCATTGTCGGCCGTCATGAGATTCATGCCTATATCGATACCGGTCCTGAAATAAGAGAGTGGAATAAAGAGAACAACCACTTTAAGAAAATATTAGAGGGTCCACCCATCGGACCTGATATCGTTGTAAGGGACTTAGATTTGACAGAAGATTTGGAACTCACCATCATCCTCTCCAATGACGGTGAGGTCGATCTCCGGAAGGGGGTCACTTTTCGAATTCGGATTTTTGTGAACAATCGAAAAGTCTCCGAATTTGATCACTTCACTTCTGAGGTGTTGAGGGCCCATTTGGGGAATCTTTACACCGTGAGTCCCCCTTATCGGGTTGGAATTGCGGGGATCTGCAGGGTGAAGATTTCAATCTCACCCAAAAGGCCTTCCGATGACGTTCGTTTAGAAAATAATACCTTCGAAAGGACCTTCATCATATTTCCATTTCGGGTTGGGCCTCAAGGGAGAGAGGAGATCTCTTTTTCTGTTTCGCCAAAGGAACCTAAGGATAGCTGTCCACCAGAGAAGGTGAAGGCGGAGGCGAGATGGGGAGGAGGCAGTTCCACACTCAGGCTTTCGTTTAGGGGATCCGGACAGGTCAAGGGGGTTCCTACCGTCTCGGGCAAGAGTCCACTTAAAGTAGAATTTCCCATCCGTTTTGGAGAGGTTCAGAAAGAGAGCGTATGGAAGGTTTCCGTTACCAACCCTCTCCAGACAAAGGTGGAGGGACACCTGATCATTCAGCATCCATGATCGATGGGTCAATCCTCGGGGAGTGAGAATGCAGGGGATCTATTTGCTTTTAGGGCTGATCGTTGCGATTGCTGTGGCTTTTTTCTTCTTCATGGAACAGAGGTGGAGAAAGGTTTTTGAAGAGATCAAGGCAGACCAGTCCTCCCAACCAATGTGGCCCCTGATGCAACAGCAAATGGAACAATTAAGACTCCAGATGAGCGATGGCCTCAACAAAAATATTTCACTACTCACCGAGCAACAGAGAGCCGTCAATGAACAGTTGAGGGGTATCACGGAACAAGTGAATCGGCAGCTACTGGACTCCAGCGGGGAGATCAGTAAGCGCCTTGATAATGCGGCAAGAGTGATCGGGGATGTTCAGAAAAATATCGGAGAGCTTTCTGAGGCCAGTAAGCAAATCTTCGAAGTGGGCAAAAATATTGCGACGCTGCAGGAAATCCTTCAACCCCCCAAATTGAGAGGTGGCTTGGGAGAACAATTTTTGGGGGAATTGCTTTCTCAGGTCCTTCCACCCCAATTCTTTACCCTCCAATATACGTTTTCCAGTGGGGAGAGGGTAGATGCAGTGGTAAGACTCGGCGAGAAACTCGTTCCCGTCGATTCCAAGTTCCCGCTCGATAATTTCAAACGGATCATCGAATGCAAGACCGAGGAGGAGAGGAAGGCCTGTCAGAAGGTCTTTTACAGAGACGTGAAGAAACATATTGACGACATCGCCAGTAAGTATATCGTGCCCAGAGAGGGGACATACGATTTTGCCCTGTTGTATATCCCCGCAGAAAATGTTTACTATGAGACGATCACAAAGGACGACTCATTTGGAGAAGAGAAAGGAATTTTAAATTATGCATTGAAAAAGAAGGTCATCCCTGTGTCTCCCAACTTATTCTTTGCTTATCTCCAGGTGATTGTTCTTGGGTTAAAAGGATTACAGATCGAGAAAGATGCCCAGAAAGTACTGGCTTTGCTGGCGAGTCTGAGAAAGGATTTAGGAGGGTTTCAAGAGGATTTTCAATTAGTGGGAAAACATATCACCAATGCCATGAATAAGTTTGAGGAAGCAAGAAGACGATTGGACAAATTTAATTTTAAATTGGAACAGATCGAAAACCAACCTTCGTTGCCATTAGAAAAAAAGGAAATTGAGGCCAAAGATTTGTGAAGCAACTCGGGTTCAGGTCGAGGAGAAGATCTTTCTGAGAAAATAATAGTGAGAGCAAGATAGAGGAGGAGATGATCCCCACCAGGGAGGAATGTTTCAGACTGATGGCTGAGTACGGGATGCTGGGCCATATTATCGACCACAGTACGGAAGTCGCAAGAGTCGCTCTTTTTCTCTCCGCGGAGCTAAATAAGAGAGGGCAAAGGATTGACATCGGGTTGGTGGAAACTGCCTCATTATTGCACGATCTTACTAAGACAGAATGCTTTAAAACGAAAGAGGACCATGCTGAGACGGGATCTCAGCTCTTGAAAAGGCTTGGATACGAGAGGGTAGGGGAGGTGGTAGCGGAACATATCCAGCTATCCAAAGCAAAAGATCCTGGCTTGGTATCGGAAGAGGAAGTGGTCAATTATGCGGATAAAAGGGTCCAACACGATCGGATTGTTTCTTTGGAGGAAAGGTTTAACGATCTCCAGGACCGATATGGGAAGGATCAGAGAGCCTTTGGACTATTGGAAGAATTAAAGAGGGCCACTTTTGCAATTGAGAATAAAATCTTTTCCATTCTGATGATCGATCCCAATAACCTTCAGTCCCTTCAATTAGAGGGAGATCGATAGATCAGGGTTTGAGTCAATGATGAAAGTTCATTTTGAACAAGGTCCCATTCGCCCCCCGAGTGAGGCTTATAGCCTTCTCTTACGGGTGACGCGGAATTGCCCTTGGAATCGTTGCGTATTCTGTCATACTTATAAAAGCGAGAAGTTTAGTCTGAGGACCGTGGAGGAGGTGAAGAAAGATATTGACGTTGTCCAGGAGATCGTTTCAGAAGTGAGAGCCTTATCTTGGCGGCATGGTTTTGGAGGGGAGATCACGGCTCCCCTGGTCAGCCTCATCTTACAAAATCCTCAATATGATGCGGATGGATTTCGCAGTGTCGCCCTCTGGCTTTATACGGGTGGGAAAAACGTCTTTCTTCAGGACGGAGACAACCTGGTCCTCAAAACAAGTCAGCTGACTGAGATATTAAAGTATCTTAAAGAAACATTTCCTTCTATTGAGCGAATCACGACCTATTCCAGGGCAAAAACGGTTTCAAAAAAAACAGTGAAAGAACTTCAGAGTCTTTCCGGTGCTGGACTCTCCAGAATTCATATCGGTTTGGAAACAGGATATGATCCCCTTCTTCAATATATGAAGAAGGGAGTGACGGCACAGGAGCACATCGATGCAGGGAAAAAGGTAAAGGCGTCTGGGATTTCTCTTTCGGAATATGTGATCCTTGGGTTGGGAGGAAAGGGAATGTGGAGAGAACATGCCATCGAAACGGCAAAGGTTCTTAATCAGATTAATCCGGACTTCATCCGGGTTCGAACCTTGAAGGTTTTAAAAATAATGCCCCTTTACCAAAAAATCGAAGGAGGAGAGTTCATCTTATTGAGCGATGATGAGATCGTTGTAGAGGAAAGACTTTTCATTGAACACTTGGAAGGGATTCATAGCACTTTTGTCAGCGATCATATCTTGAACCTGCTCGAAGAGGTGGAGGGGAAACTTCCTGAAGAGAGGACAAAGATGTTGGCGTTGATCGATCGCTATCTGGGTCTCTCTCCAGAGGAAAAGGCTAACTTCCGATTGGGAAGAAGGGTGGGAGTCTATCGATCGGTGGACGATCTATCCAATCCAGAACTCCACAGTCAGGTTGAGCAGGCCCTCAGACGGATCGAGTTAGAAAAACCAGACGGCATTGAGAAGATCCTCTCCGATTTGATGGAATCGTTTATATGATTTGACTGATCAGCTGGTTTGGTTCGGTCGGGCGAGATAGCGCGGAGCGTTATACGGAGAATCAAAATCGGGGGTTTCAAAAAATAAAAAGCTTGACTTTTAAAATATCGATGGTTTATGATGAGCATCATTTTCATCCGGTTACTTGATTTTTATTACAAACAAAGATTTTATAAAAAGAAGGAGGTGATTTAAATGACGAAGGCGGAATTGATCGCCAGCATTGGGAAGGAGGCCAAAATTTCGAAGGCGTCAGCTGAAAAGACCTTGAATGCATTTACCAGTTCTGTGACGAAGGCATTGAAGAAGGGTGATAAGTTGACGTTAACAGGATTTGGAACTTTCTCTGTGGCGAAGAGGAGGGCAAGGACAGGGAGAAATCCTCAAACCGGAAAGGAGATTAAAATTCCTGCCACCCGAGTGGCAAAATTCAAACCAGGCAATCTGTTAAAATCTGCGGTCAAGTAATCTTATTTTAACTAAATCCTGCTTTATCAATCTTGAAGTTGAGAGGGGAGGAGACGAAAATCCTCCCCTTTTTTGTCCTCTGAGCTGATTCAAAAATTACCATTAAGGAGGAAGATCTTTAAACAGGTTATGAACAATGGAACCTCATCGGTTCGCTCCAAAACCACAAGATATTGTGCTTTTATGGCCAAAAACCACAAATCGTTAACTATTTGAAATCTTAGAAGTTTTTTAAAAAGGATTTGCTGATGAATCTAATTTAGTAACGGATTTGAAGAGGTAGATACTCTTGATGCATTTTTTTCCACAGGATTTGAACATTGAGAAATGGTATTCGTCTAATCATTGATTTTTCTGCTTCCGAGGACCATATCGCCCTCTATCCTTTGATCTTAAATCAATTGCAATACCACTATTACGGAGATGAAGACAGAATCGATAAAAGATCGATCCTACCATGGCAATGATAGAGGAGATCAATCGTAGAGAGGAGTGGTTAATGAAGAGGGAGAAATCAGGTTGAAAGATCAATAGGTTTTTGTTATCGTTTGAACGAGCGACCAAAATAAGTGGATTCATCATAGATAAGGAGCACCCATGAAGCATGTCATTCTGGGAACGGCTGGACATATTGACCATGGAAAGACGGCTTTAGTAAAAGCCCTCACAGGAGTGGATACAGACCGATTAAAGGAAGAGAAAGAAAGAGGGATTACGATTGAATTGGGCTTCACCTTCATGGATCTTCCGAGTGGCATACGGTTGGGAATCATCGACGTCCCGGGCCATGAAAAATTTGTCAAACATATGGTAGCGGGAGTATGGGGTATCGACCTTGTTGCACTCATCATTGCTGCGGATGAAGGGGTGATGCCCCAAACAAGGGAGCACTTAGATATTTGTAGCCTCCTGAAGGTAAAGAAAGGGCTGATTGTCCTTACAAAGATCGACCTCGTTGATGACGAACTCTTAGAGTTGGTAAGGGAAGATGTGACCGAAACTGTCCGAAACACATTTTTAAAAGACACTCCTATTCTCTCGGTCTCCTCCACATCAGGGAAAGGAATTCCAGAACTGGTTTCAACCCTTGATGATCTTTCAAAAGAGGTTGAAGAAAGGTCATCCAGAGGTCTATTCCGTCTGCCAATCGATCGCGTCTTTGTTATGAAAGGGTTTGGTACCGTCGTCACAGGAACCATGGTCTCCGGGAGCCTTTCCTTAGGAGAGACGATTGAGATTCTCCCCTCTGGCTTAGAAGGGAAGGTCCGAAACCTCCAGGTCTATAATCGTCCCGTGGAAAGAGCCGTGGCAGGGCAGAGGGCGGCGGTCAACCTTCAGGGAATAGAGGCTTCTGTTATCGAGAGGGGGGATATCCTTGCTCACCCCAACACCCTCACCCCAACCCGGCTCATCGATGTCTATCTTGAATATTTACCCAATGCTCCACGGCCATTAAAACACCGGACCAAGCAGAGATTTCATATTGGCACAAACCTGACCACTGCGTCCATTTTCCTACTCGATCGTGAAGAATTGGCTCCCGGAGAAGAGGGAGTTGTCCAATTAAGATTGGAGCGATCAGTGGTGGCCCTGCCTCAGGACCGCTTTGTGATCCGGGGCTCTGGAGTCATCCAGACGCTTGGGGGAGGGATGGTTCTGGATACTCATCCGGTCAAACATCGACGGTACTCCCCGCCGGTCATAAAAGACTTGCTTCTCCTTAAGGACGGGACCGGTGAACAGATTCTCGGCCAACATATCCTCCGTTCGGGGGCGGCTGGAATTGCCTTCGGAGATCTCTTGAACCGGGTTGCGATGCCTGCCGATGAGATCCAGATGAATCTCAGGAAAATGATGGAAAAAGGTGATATTCTTTTGCTCGATCCAGAGAGGCTGAAAGTCATTAACATGCATGAATATGATCGCTTAAAAAAGAGGGTCCTTCAGCAACTCAAGGAATTCCATCAACGATTTCCAATGAAATCGGGATTGGCCAAAGAGGAGCTGAGGACGAAACTCCCCACGGAAGTGGATGTCAAACTTTTTCAGATTCTTCTCAATGGGCTGATTCAATATAAGGAGGTGATATTAGAAAAAGACAAATTGAGGCTCCCAGAGCATCAAGTCTCAGCGGCTGATGAGAAGGGTTTGGTCAAACGGGTAGAAGAAGCTATTCTGAAGGGTGGACTCCAGCCTCCTTCCTTTAAGGAGTTGTCAGAGGAGTGGTTAGAAGAGGAAGAGGAAGTTCGCTCCGTCCTTGAACATCTCGTCCATGAAGAGGTTTTGCTCAAGATTAAAAGTGGGATGTATTTCCATCGAGTCCACTTCGACCAACTGAGAGAGGCGTTGATCACCTATTTAAAATGTCACAAAGAGATCACCACTCCTCAATTCAAGGAACTTACCGGGGCTTCACGAAAATATGCCATCCCACTGATTGAGTATTTTGATCAGATCAAATTGACTCTTCGGTTGGGAGAGAAGAGGGTGCTGAGGACTGCCTCCTAATAAGATGTTGATCTAAGGAAGCACCCCCAATTCCCTGAAATGAGCGGAGAAAGACAGACCGGACTTCGAAAGTTTTAGAAATGCGGTCATTTGACAGGTTAGGGATAAATTTCGTATTTGCTAAAAATAGAGGTTTTTGATGGGTTTTTCAACGTTCGAGTTAAATCCATAAGAGGTTCCGCCCTGCCTTCGTCCCGCAGGGCAGGACTGCGCGCAGGCAGGTCTAAAACTCTCTCAGCCGTCCTGTCTTCCTCATAGTGTTTAATCTCATTACGGAAAAAAAGATGCTTACTTGATCTAAGGGATCCATGAAAAATCTATACCCTTATGATATATATCCGGACAGATGTTTGTTTCCCCAAAGTTGACAATAAAGCTCCGCAAGGATATAAATTGATCGAAAAGTATTAAATGATAAGGAAATAACCCAATTGCCAAGAGTATGAACATACGGAAGGGGTTTTGAAATGCCAGGGAAGAAGAAGATTACAAAAAAGAAATTGAAGGAACCTGATGAATTCATAACTTTCACCCAGAAGGCCTTTCTCTTTATTAGCGACCATTCCAAAAAAGTAGTGACGGGCGGGATCATTCTTTTGATCATCATCTTGTTCATCATCTTTTTTCGGATGTGGGAGAGACAAAAAGAAGAAGAAGCCTATCGGAAGCTTGGTTTAGCAATGGCGCTTTACCAGAGAGCAAGCTCTGTAAATCGAGAGAGATTGCCATCAGAATACAAAAATGTCTTAGCGAAATTTGATGAGGTGATTACAGAATTTCCTCGAACCTCATCTGGGAAACTCTCTTTTTTATATAAGGGAAACATTCATCTCAAGTTGGATGAATTCGAAGAAGCTCTAAAAGCTTATCAAACCTTTCTCGAAAAAGCGGGTAAGGAAAGACTTTACCGCTTATTTGCAATGGAGGGTTTGGGTTACGCCTATCAAGGAAAACAAGATTACGAAAGTGCACTCCGGACTTATCAGAAAATCATAGAAATGGGCGAGAGTGTACAAATGGCCGATTCCTACTTAAATATGGGACTTTGCTATGAAAAATTGGGGAAAAATAAGGAGGCATTAGAAAATTATAAAGCCTTTTTGAAGGTATCTCAAAAATCAATGATGACCAATATGATAATGAGAAAAATCTCTCACCTTGAAAAGTAGGTAAGTAAGTTAAATATTTCACTTGACAAAAACACACGATAATTTATATTTGTGACAAAAATTACAAGGTAAATTTACCCCGTTAGAAATAATGCCCCGCTGGAATTTCTAACGGGGTTTACTCAAAAGAACCAATCCATTCAAAGAGGTGATCTATGAAAAAAGTGATCATGAGTGGAAATGAAGCCATTGCGAGAGGGGCATTCGAGGCTGGTGTAAAAGTTGCAGCTGCATACCCAGGCACTCCCAGCACCGAAATCTTAGAAACCGTTGCACGGGAGTATAAAGATATTTATGCCGAATGGGCACCTAATGAAAAAGTTGCTTTGGAAGTCGCCTACGGGGCATCGATGGCGGGTGCCAGGACAATGGTGTCAATGAAACATGTGGGTCTCAATGTGGCAGCAGATCCCTTCATGACCCTTTCGTATGTTGGGGTATGTGGCGGATTGGTCCTCATCACCTGTGACGATCCAGAGCTTTATAGTTCCCAAAACGAACAGGATAATCGGCATTATGCCAGATTTGCAAAGGTTCCGATGTTTGAACCAAGCGATAGCCAAGAGGCAAAGGATTTTATGAAATTGGCTTTCGAGGTGAGTGAGAAGTTTGATACACCTGTGATGTTAAGAGGCGTCACGAGAATCTCTCATGCCAAGGGCATCGTAGAATTAGAAGAGCCCATCATTCCCCCGGTTACTATAGAGATCCGAAAAGATACAGCGAAATATACCATGCTGCCTTCCTATGCAAGAGTTAGACATGGCATTATCGAGGAACGTTTGCTCAAATTAAAAGAGTTTGCCGAGAAATTTCCTGGCAATCGAATGGAGATCAATGACCCAATGATTGGAATTATTACTGCGGGCATTTCGTATCAGTATGCAAAAGAGGTGTTCCCCAATTATTCTTATCTAAAACTGGGGATGGTATGGCCCTTACCCAAGAATCTGATCGGGGAGTTTTTTAAGAAAGTTAAAAAGGTCTATATTGTAGAGGAATTGGATCCTTTCCTGGAAGACAATATCAGGGCAATGGGATTTAAACCAAAGGGGGGTAAGGATCGATTTCCTATTTGTGGTGAACTAAATCCTTACATCGTTGAAAAGGGAATGTCCGGAAAGAAGTTTAAACCTCGAAAGCCTGTTTTCAAGGAGCCTGTTCCTCCAAGGCCACCTAACCTGTGTCCTGGGTGTCCTCATCGAGGTGTTTTCCATGTTTTAAGGAAACTGAAAGTTTTCGCCTCGGGTGACATTGGGTGTTACACATTGGGTGCCTATCCTCCTTTGAATGTGATCAACAGCAATATCTGTATGGGAGCAAGTATTGGCGGTGCCCATGGCATGGTCAAGGCACTGGGAGAGAAAGGGAAGGGGAAGATTGTCGGTGTGATCGGAGATTCCACATTCCTCCATTCTGGAGTCCATCCTTTAATGGACGTGGGTTATAACCGAAGTTACACGACGATTATCATTCTCGATAATAGGACAACCGGGATGACAGGCCAGCAGGAGCATCCAGCGACAGGATATACTATCAGAGGAGAAAAGGCACATCGGATCGATTTCGTTGAATTGGGTCGAGTCCTTGGAATTGAAAATCCAAGGAAAATAAATCCATGGAATTTGGAGGAGACGGAAAATATCATTAAGGAAGAACTCGAAAAGGACGAACCTTCTCTCGTCATCAGTGAAGGGCCCTGCACACTACTTCGAAGGGCTTTTAAGAAATATAATAAGCCTCTTCAGGTGGATTCCACCAAATGTATTGGATGTAAAACCTGTATCAGCGTAGGTTGTCCTGCTATTTCTTATCATCGTGTGGAAGGAGAGATGGCCGTGACGGCAGAGGGTAAGAAGCGAAAGGGGATTGCTTTTATCGATCCGAGCCTGTGTCCTGGATGTCATCTCTGCTTTCAGGTCTGTAAATTCGGGGCTATTCAGAGCCAGGAGGAGAAGCCCATTTTTGGTTTTGAAACCATGTAATCCAATGGAATAATGGAACATTGGAATATTGGAATGTTGCGTTAACCCATTATTCCATCTTTCCAATGTTCCATGATTCTTAATCTCTCCATAGGGGGGTGCAATGGAAAATTTTACAACCAATATCTTAGTGGCAGGCGTTGGAGGGCAAGGAGTCATCTTGGCCAGCGACATCATGTGCGAAGTTTTCATGCAAGCCGGTTATGATGTGAAGAAGAGTGAAGTTCACGGTATGGCTATGAGGGGAGGGATTGTTACCTCCCATTTTCGCTTCGGGAAAAAGGTTTATTCCCCGCTGATCAAACAAGGTGAGGTGGATATCCTCTTTGCTTTCGAACAGCTCGAGGGGCTTCGTTGGTTGAACCACTTAAGACCGGATGGGAAAGTACTCATGAACGACCACAAAGTGAACCCCCCTGTTGTCAACCTGGGAGAGATGGAGTACCCCAAAGCTATTCCCGAGACCATCCAATCAAGGTTTAAAGGCTTCTATCTGGTCAAGGGAACGGAGATTGCACTGCAGATGGGAGATGCGAGGGCAGCCAACGTTGTGCTGCTGGGCGCTATCTCGAAATTTTTCGATGTCAATGAAGAACTCTGGTTGAATACTATCTTAAATCACCTTCCCCCCAAGGTTCACGAACTAAATAGAAAGGCCTTCTCCGCAGGTAGGGAACAAATCTCATAATCTTAGATAAAGATGTGTTTTCGTAAGGGCGAAGACCCCGGGTTCGAGGGATTCGCCCTTTGTTTATTCACCCCTATCTTTTATAATTCAACATCATGCATGAATTTGTACAAAATATCTGGCAGCTTCCGAAGAAATAGCCGCATCAATGTGGATAATATTGTGTAGCGGTTGAAGGAGAGGGAAGAATGAGACACAGTCGATTCTTTTTGGGGTTAGGTACTATTTTCGTTGTCATTTTCCTTTGGGAGCCGGGGTTTTCTTCCGCAGGGGATCGGTTTCATCAATTCACAACGGAGAATGACTTGAAAGTGATCCTGGAGGAGAATCGAGGGACTCCTGTGGTTGCTCTCCAGATTTGGACGAAAGTCGGAAGTGCGGATGAAAAGGACGAAGAAGCGGGGATGTGCCATTTCATCGAGCATATGATCTTCAAGGGGACAGAGAAGAGAAAGGTCCGTGAAATGGCAAGGGAGATTGAGTCACTGGGAGGATATATCAACGCGTATACTTCTTATGACCAGACAGTTTATCATATTACGATTGCGAGCCGTTATGCGGCTACAGCCTTAAATATCTTAGCCGATGCAGTTCAACACTCCACTTTCGATCCATTGGAATTGGAGAGAGAAAGGGAGGTAATCTTGGAAGAGATACGGATGGGGAAGGATAACCCCTCCAATAAGCTCTTTAACCAGACCATGTCAGCCCTTTTTCAACACCATCCCTATCGGAGACCCATTATCGGATTTGATAAGACAATCAAATCCATCACGAGAGACCCAATGGTCTCTTTTTTTAAGAAATGGTATACACCCAATCGCATGGTCTTCATCGCTGCGGGTGATTTTAGTATTCCTGAGATGGAGGGCAGGGTGAGGGAGACTTTCAAAGAATTCAAGCCTCTCTCCGAAGGCATTGCTTTGAGGATAAGGGAGCCGGAGCAAAAAGAGATCCGAACCGTCATCTCCCACGGAAACTTTAAAGAAACCTATCTCCAGATTGCCTTTCCCATACCCTCGGCTACACACGAAGATATACCGGGCCTCGATATTCTTTCTCATCTTTTGGCGGGAGAAGAGGCTTCTCGACTGGTTCAAAAGATTAAGTTGGAAAAGGGATTAGTTAACTCCATTTCCTGTTCGTCCTTCACGCCCAAAGATCCAGGTATCTTTATCATTGGGGCTACACTCCCTCCCGAGAATGTGGAGAAAGCTTCAGAGGAAATTCTGAAAGAAGTCATCCGCGTGAAGCAGGAAGGGATCTCGGCTGAAGAACTTCATCGTGTCAAGGTGAGCATTGAGAGCGATCTGATCTATGACCGACAGACGGTCCAAGGTGAGGCTCGGAAGATAGGATATTATGAAGTAATTGCAGGTGATGTTCAGTTTGAAAAAGAGTATATGCGTCGAATCCTCCTTATGCAAAGCGAGGACGTCCGAGGGATTGTTGGAAAGTATTTTAAACCTTCTCGAATGGTGATCAGTCTGCTTCTTCCTTCAGAAAAGGCAATTTTCTTGAGGACCTTTCTTTAAACTCGATTGCAGAGAAGCTGAAATTCGATCAATCTCTTGTGGAGAAGAAGGAGAAGGCGGACGTCTTTAAAACGGTTCTGGATAATGGAATTCGACTGATTGTGAAGGAGAATCGATCCCTCCCCATTGTTTCCATTCAGGCCTCTTTCTTAGGGGGATTTCGATTTGAAAAAGAGAACCAAAACGGGATCAGTCAATTTATGGCAGTGATGGTGACGAAGGGGACAAAGAATCATAGCAGTCTTGAGATCGCCCGAAAAGTGGAGAGCATGGCAGGTTCTCTCAATGGGTTTTCAGGCTATAACAGTTTCGGTTTGACCTTCACCTTTTTGAGCCAGCACTTTGAAGAAGCCTTTTCACTATTCACAGAAGTGATCAAACAGCCCTCCTTTGATTCCGAAGAGATGGAGAAGAGGAGACGGGTGATTTTGGCTGCTATTCAACAGCAAGAAGATGATCTTGGCCGGATGGTATTTAAACTGTTTCGGAAGACCCTTTTTCAGAAGCATCCCTATCGAATGGATACCTTGGGAACTCTCGATTCTATCCAGAAGCTGACTCAGAAGAATTTGAAAGAATATTATCAGAGAATTGTCGTTCCACAAAATATGGTCCTCACGGTGGTGGGTGATGTGGATTTGAATCAGGTGGTCGATTCGGTGAAAAAAGGGTTTGGAGACCTCAAGGGAAGGGATGTTGTTGGCCCCTCCATTCCTGAAGAGCCTTCTTTTCAAAAAATAAGAAGGTCTGAAATCTATAAAGCGAAGGAACAAGCTCACTTTGTCCTCGGTTTCTTAGGCACGACCTTTCAACATAAAGATCGTTACGCTATGGAGGTTTTGGAGGCAGCTTTATCCAGTCAAGGAGGAAGGTTGTTCCATCAATTAAGAGATCAGGAGAGCCTGGCTTATGCTTTAGCCTTTACCGCCAAACCAAATTTGGATCCTGGATACATTGGGGTCTATATGGGAACTCATCCAGCTAAGTTGGAGAAGGCTATCGATGGCGTGCTAATGGAGTTAAGAAAAGTGAAAGAGGAAGGTCTCAGAGAAGAGGAGGTGGAGCGGGCTAAAAAATACCTCATCGGCAACTTTGAAATCGGGCTTCAGACTAATGGAGCGCAGGCGAATCAAATCTCCCTCGACGAACTCTACGGTTTGGGATTTGATCATTATCAAAAATATCCTCAGGAGATACGAAAGGTCTCGAGAGAGGATGTCAATCGAGTTGCAAAGGAATATTTCGATTTAGAAGTCTATGCCATCGCCATCATCCGACCTCCGGTGGAGAAAAAGGAATGAGTGTCCGATTACGCATACCCCTTTTCTCACTCAGTGACACCTTGGAGTGTGGACAGTTTTTCCGCTATACCAAGGTCATGGAGTCCTATCTCGTTCAATCCTCTAATCAAATCTTCTCCCTTTATCAGAAAGGGGATTCTCTTTTTTATGAAGGAGTGAATGAATCGTTTCTGGTCCATTTTTTCAGATTAGATGAGGATTTGGATTTTATTTTGAAGGAGATTGATAGGGATCCGGTCATCCACGAAGCCATTCAGAAATATCGAGGTCTGAGATTGATTCGGCAGGATCCCTGGGAGTGTTTAGTTTCTTTCTTGTGTTCTTCTGCAAAGACCATTCCTCATATTCGCTCCATGATCGAAGAACTTTGCAAGTCGTGCGGAATGAAGATCTTTTTGGGAAACTACATGGGTTATGGATTTCCAGAGCCTCATGTAATAAAGAACCCTCTTCAGTTGGAATCGGTCAGGGCAGGATTCAGAAAGAATTATATATGGAAGGCCTGCCAATGTATCGATCGAGACCAACTTCTAACACTGAAAAATCTATCCTACCAAGAAGCGAGGAAATCACTGATGAGACTCTTTGGAGTTGGAAAGAAGGTAGCGGATTGTACGCTGCTCTATTCTTTAGATTTTCTTGAGGCCTTTCCGATCGATACTTGGATCAAGAAGGGACTAAAAAAAGTTTATTTTAGCGGGAGACCGATTGGAGAGAAGACAATGGAGGAATTTGTTTCCAACCATTTTGGCCCTTTTGCCGGCTACACCCAACTCTATCTTTACCATTTTTGGCGCCATCATCCTTTCTGAGTGTAGATCGCAGATCGCGAATTGCAAATTGGAAATCCAAAATCTGAAATCTAAAATCTGGAATCAGAATTATGCCTTGACGATTTTTTTCTTCCATCGCCTCATATTCTTTGTCACATTTCGGGTATCGATAACAAGAGGGGCTTGCTTCACAACCCAATGATAGTCGATTTGACTGTGGTCAGTGACCACCACGGCGGCATCGATACTGCGAAGTAGCCGGTCTGTGAGAGGGGAGGATTTCAATCTGAAAGAGTATTTTCTAAAAGGGGGAAGGACAGGGATATAGGGATCGTGATACAGAATGGTCGCCCCCCTTTTCTGGAGGAGATCCATAATGGCCAGGGCAGGGGATTCCCTGGCGTCGTCCACATCCTTCTTATAGGCCACACCGAGGATTAAGATTTTCGCCCCTTTGATACTTTTTCTCCTTTCATTGAGTCCATCCAGAATCTTGGAGACAACATAATAGGGGATGGAGACATTGATTTCGCCGGCTAACTGGATAAACCTTGTGGTGAAATCATACTCCTTGGCTTTCCAAGATAGATAGAAAGGATCGATGGGAATACAGTGACCTCCCATTCCTGGACCCGGGTAGAAAGGCGAAAATCCAAAGGGCTTGGTGCTCGCCGCTTCGATGACCTCCCAAATATCGATTCCCATTCGGTCGGCCAGCATTTTCAATTCATTTACCAAGGCAATATTTACACTCCGGTAGATATTTTCCAGGAGTTTGGTCAATTCAGCCACCCGAGGGGATGAGACGGGAATCACCTTCTGGATAATTTGACGATAAAGAGAAAGGGCACCTTTCTGGCAGGATGCAGATACACCTGCCACGACCTTCGGTATCTGATG